>ENA-UOWG01000030-UOWG01000030.1-activated-sludge-metagenome-genome-assembly--contig:-NODE-30-length-306141-cov-8.233372_pt1 | contig 306141 bp, 252 predicted proteins | sample MGYA00238147_ERZ761563 | MGnify/ENA primary metagenome ERZ761563 (study PRJEB28884, sample SAMN05720216) | anaerobic digester metagenome | isolation source: active sludge of municipal...
TAGAAGTTGATTGGGCTAGTCCATTTAACCTTTAAAATTTGATCGAGAAATGGGCATGTCCAATCTTGATTATTTATATAGAAGTTGATTGGGCTAGTCCATTTAACCTTTAAAATTTGATCGAGAAATGGGCTTGGCAAATGGCGTCAAAAAATAGTCAAAATCTATTCCATCAGATTATCCTAAAAAAGATCATTGCTTTAGCAGTGATTTTCTTCTTTTTTGTGACCGACCTCTTTTCGTTTCCGTCGCATGCACTAGCTCAAAATTCAAGAATCGCAGTTCAGGGAGGGACTCCTACAAATGGTCTTCAACGCCAAGCCCATGTCGGGAAGATCATCGTCCCTCCCGAACTCGGTTCCATTGACGAAATCTACAAGGATCCTGGTGCTGCAATTCAGGGTCTTGGACAAAACTCAAAGGAAATGGAGATCGAAAGCCGGAAGTTAGTCATTTTCATCCAGGATGCGCACGATTCCCTTGAGGCTCAGGAGAACATCGCAAAACTGATCAGCCATTTGGTCCAAAAGGAGGGAGTTCGAACGGTCTTTGAAGAAGGTTATGAAGGGGCTGTGCCGACCGGCCAATATTTCGGATTCATCAAAGAACGGGAATTAAGGCAAAAAGTTTCCTATTTCTTCCTGGATCGCCTTCGCATCGGCGGTGCCGAATATGCCCACATCAATCGGACGGAAGATTTCAAACTCATTGGAGCTGACAGCATCCAGCTTCACAAGGAGAACGTTGACGAATACCGGTATTCTGCCGAGAAAAAGGCTTCCATCCAAAAAGATCTCCAGGCTCTCGATCACGAACTTCAAAGTCTTGTGACCAAGCGTTTTTCGAAAAAATTGTGCCAGTGGCTCAAGATCAAAGATCGGTTTGATAACAAAAAACTCGATCTCTTGGATTATTTCAGCAGGACCATGGACCTCTTGATGGGTGGGAACAAAAACCCGCTGTCGGTTGGAGCGGCGGTGCCCTTGATCCGTTTTTTGCTTGAAGCGAAACAGTCTCATGATCCTGCGGTGTTCGAGAAAGTGAAACATATCGATGCAAGAGAGATTTATGAAGAACTTGGCAAGCTTGAGGAAGTGGTAAAAAAGAATTATCTCCAAAATGATACGGATAACGAACTATTTCAATATTACAAAATTCTGCAGTTGCTCAAGAGGTTGAACGACCTTGAGGTGACTCAGGAAGAATATGAGGCGGTGAAGTCAAGTCTTGTGACTTTCAACACCGAGTCTCTCGGGCGATTTATTCACCAAAACATTCCCAAACCACTCGTGCTTTCCAAACAATGGGAACAGAATATCCAGGACGCGATCCATTTTTATGAGATTGCCAAGGCCCGTGATGCCGCGGTGGATTCCCAACTCGATACATTCCTTCAGTCAAAAGACGAGACAACGGCCGTGCTGGTGTTTGGCGGATTCCATAAGGAAAATATCAAACGGATTCTTGAAGCAAAGAATGTTTCTTATGCGGTGGTCAGTCCCCGTATTACCAAGACCAGTCCGCGACACCAGGGATATTACAAGCATCTGATGACAAAAGGCCGTTTGCCGTTCGAAATTCCGTTCCAACTCGCAACCGCCACTCGTGCGCTTTCCATTTTTGTCGAAGGATTTGGTCAGAGCGAAGTCCGTGCCATTGAACAGGCCGCAAGCCGTCATCCGGATGTTGATGTTTCACTTCTTGACCGGTATCTGTCAAACCAAAGACTTCAGGCTACATTCCGCTCCGAGATAAGGTTTAAAAATTTAACCGAATTTCACTCGAATGCAGCGGCGATGATTTTGTCGGCCTACCAAAGCTCGGATCCTGTGACGGCACTGAGGGAACTCTTGCCTCAATTGGTGAGTGAAGCGGTGAGATTGAACGATCCAGGCCTGACGGCAAAGGCTTTGCGCCAAGCTTTTGGAGATCCGAGTCTCAAGGATAGTGATGATACCAAGCGCCGTGCTTTTACCGATATGCTTCGAAAGGTATTTACGCAAGATCTGCCTGCGCCGGAGGTTTCTCAAGTTTCTGTTTCCATGACCGGCTCGGAAAACACGCCCAGGATTTGGACGATCGGGAATCTCGCTTTTGAAATGGATATTCAGAAGAAACTACAGGACTGGTCGGATCCGAAAGGAGTGGTTGTCCAGGCGGGCGGCGGAAATATCAATATCGCGAGAGCGCTGAAATATTCCCTGGAAAATGTACGAACGACTCCGGTTTTCTTTTATGGAGGAGAAACTGGGGTCTATTTACAGAAAATTCTGGCCTCCGAAGGGATCAATACCGAGGCCGGCATTTTATTGGAAGGCGGAAAATCTAATTATGTAATGGTGGCCATGGGAGTTAGTAAGGAGGAAGGGTTGCTTGCCAAGAGAACCCCGGTTTCTACGGTAGATTGGCAAAAACTTGTTGCTCGATTGATGGATCCTGTGCATGGCGTGAAACCGGGAGATCTTGTCACGATTTCCTCAGTGCCCCCGACAGGACTTTCTTCGGATGTTCATGCGAAATTGACGAAAAGGTTGGTTGAAGAACGGCGTGCCAGGGTAATTGTCGATACGGTCGGCGAGAGCGGCTTGAAAATTTATGAAGAGGGTAAAGCGGAAATCTTTTCCATGAATCATAGCGGGTTTATCGAATTTGTGAAAAAAACCACAGGGGAGACGATCGATCCTGACGATGTGTCGCTGATGATACGTAAAGCACAGGAACTCCTTGAGCGAAAGAAAGAAAGTTTTGGACAAATTTTAGTGACACTGGCCGAGAAAGGCGCATTGCTGGTAACGCATGAGAAGGCTTTTTACGTTCCGAATCCCGAAAGTCTGAAGATCGTCACAGACATCGGAGCTGGGGACGCAGCGCGGGCGGCTGTTGTGCTTGGCACCCTTCGGAATGAAGACCCGAAAAATTTACTTATCCATGCGGTCGCTGCGGGGGCATCCTCCGTTGAAATGGCTGGAACTGGTACCTGGAGTCCTGTGCACGCCAAACAGCACGAAGCCTGGATCGCTCAACATATGGTCGAGTATCCCGTTCGTTCGGAATTGAGAACCGCGGGGAGTCCCAAGAGGGAAAGGGTCGCTCTTTTTATGGATGTGTTTGAGGACCTTTTGCATCAGATCGAGTTAAAGCAGCGCTATGAGAAAGAAGGCGTCATTTCTTTAAAGGAACGAAAATTCATGGATGTTGGGATGTTCCCGGGTTTTGTGAGGAATTACAAAAGATCAAAGAGCGGGTCCTCTGATATTCAAGCCACGGACGGCGCTTATGATTGTGCCATCATTTTCTCAAAATGGGGAAGCCACCCCACGTTTGAATGGCAGATGTATCACTATTATCTGAATAGGTCGAACGAAGATGATCCCGACCGCATGCGAAAAGATAATGTCAATGATATGGATACTATTCTTTCCTCGGGAGGAAAGATGGTTGCTATTTTTTATGATGAACAGGAAACCATCTACGAGGATGTTGTCCAGGTGTTTTCAGAAAGCTTTTCCCACAGTGAAAATTCGACAAAGCTCCTGATGGTCAAAACTCCTGGGGGTACTGCCAAAAAGGGTATTGCCATGGAGGAGGGGATTGGGATTGATATAGGCTCGACAAGATTAGTGCTTACATGGGAAGAATTGGAGGGCGTGATGGGCGATCAGCCATCAGCGACTTTGACTCTCGATCAATTAATCGAAGCTAGAGATCGTTTCTTGAGAAGCCCAAGCCAATCCCTGGAGCGCTCCGAAGTGCGTATGTCAACAGAGGCTAGTTCCATCAAACCCAATATCAATCCTAGCGATAACGAATGGATTGATGTGGTCGATGAAAACGATCAGGTGGTCCGTCAGATACGCCGGGGTGACAGTCGCAAGTCTCTGGAGCCTGTCCGACATCGGGCGATTCATATCATTCCGGTTTCTCCGGGAGGTGAAATCCTTTTTCAAAAACGCAGTTATTACAAATCAGGTGCCGGTGTGCTGGATACGGCTGTCGCCGGAGCGGTCCAAGCCGGCGAAACGTATCAAGCGGGAGCCGTTCGCGAAGCTCAGGAGGAGCTGCCTTTTTCTTTCGAAGAAGGACAGCTTTATCCCGTTTACCCCAGCAAGGAACAAGCTTTTTTTGAGTATGTTACACAAAAGAGTCTGTTGCATCGGGGGTTGTTTCTGATGCGTTTGACAGCGGCTCAAAAAGAAGCGGTGCTGGAAAACAACAAGCGTTTAACAAAATTTTGGAAGGAGGTCTATGAAGAAATATCGGCACAGTTTGACGTCTCAGTGGAGGAACTAAAGACCATGGCCGTCAATGATCAGTCGAATGTTCGCGCAACGATCCGTCAGGCAGTTATTCAAAGAGTCGGAGAACAAAATCTCCATTTTTATGAAGCGGAACAGTTCGAATTTATCCCTTTTGATAAAGCAATGAAACTCTCCGAAGAAACACCCTCCTTGATCGGCAATGGTTTCTACGGATATTTCAGGCGGAACCAATCGCTGAAAATTAATGACTATCGAATTGTTTTTGAAAAAGCACTTCGTGAATTTATCAACACAAGTCGCTCCGAGATGAGGGGGTTTAACTCAAGCCTTCGAAAATCTATTTTGTATGTTCTCGCAGCAGGAGGTTTGCTGATTTCTTCCACAGTCGGATTTGCGGCGGATTCCGTTCGGATGTTTATTCAAAAAGGACCGGAGCCAGACCAAGTGACCTTACAAGTTGAAGCACCGCCGAGTTTTAATTCTGCCACAATCGAAAAAACTTCCGACTTTTTAAATTTCACCCCTGTTGCTCAACTCTCGCTTGCCGATGGCCAAACGACATGGACCCAGACGGTTTCAACTGAACCATCGGCCCGTGATTTCTTTCGTGTCGGGGCCAATACCGCGATGATTTTAGATAATCCGCTTTTTGCCCACAGTGAGTTGCTTCAGCTTTATCGCGATACGTCCCAAGCCCTTTTGACATTGAGAAACAATGGCGTGCCCGTCAATCAAACAACCATCACGGGTTTACCGTCGACCTTCTGGACAAAATCCAGTGATTTCCGATGGATGTGGAGTTCGGATCTTCTCATGGCCATGAACCATGATCGATATCCGGTGACCAATTTTTACAATCCCTCGCAAGTGATATCAGACCCCGCCGCTGTCCAGGCGCGGCTTCTGGATTCTATGCGACTCTATTCGAGCCTGGTCAATAGTTTCGGACTCCGGGTCAATGGCACCAATACCGGGATTCTTCCGGAAGTGCTTCTTCCGAGCGGAAACTATTTTGTGCCTGAGAGAAAAGCGATTCCCGGGACTTCTCCCGTGATTTATGGAGTTTCTTATTCCGCGTTTGATATGGGTCTGACGACCGAAGAGCTGATGCTTCTTGAGCAGGTTTTGGAACAAGGCCTTGTCAAGGGGCTCCATTCTCCCGAACTGCTTGCGCTTATCAAGTCGGAACTAGCGCGAACAAGTTACCGGGTTTTTGCCGGGCCGACAGATATGTTTTTTCAAACAGTTTGGAAATCCGATGACGGGCGTCTGTTTTATAACGGCAGCATGATCAACAACAAACATACCGAGGCCAGGTTCTTTTTGACATTGATCTATGCCGGTTATCTCGGAGATCCTGCCTTACCGTTGGAAGAAAGGATCCAGCAGGGGTTGGCGATCTGGCGCGCCATGTCCCTCAACTATCAATATTTCAGGGCGGGCAATAAGATGCTTGCAATTGGGAGGGGAGACGTGAATTTTAGCGGATTTACGGAGTATTCGTCCTGGCAATTATTTGATCCTGCGGCGATAGCGCCTCTCTCGTTTGGCACCAGTGCGACCAATTATCCATTGATCGCGAAGCACATTGCCGGGAAATTAGGCCATTCCTTTTTCGGGACCGCTCCCGGGACGGATGTCAATTCTTCAAACTATCGTCCTTTTGGCCTTTTGTTGCCATCAGTCACTGTTCCCGCAGGAACGGATATGCTTTTAAGCACTGGTTTGGACATGGCGCTTCAGAATAAAACAAATTTGATCGCAAAAGCGAAAGCCGCAAATTCCTATGTTGGGGGTTGGGGACTCTATGATGCGCATAACCCGGTTACGGGTGCCCGCTATAACAACAAAAGAATCTATGCCAATTTGGGGCTCCAGACCGAATTTGGTAATTATCCTCTTCTCAGATACCTGACACGGAAGATGCCCTGGTACTCTTTTGTCGCGGATGAGCTTCACGATAGCGATCTGACAAATCCTGCACCTCTAAACTTACCCGTGGATTTTGATATGGCAGCTTCCTTCACAAGCAGAGGGAGGATTGGCAGCCAAGCCGGGACAAGTCAGTCGATGTCTACGAACTACGTATGGACCATTCATTATTCGGTGGATCCTGTCAATAATCTCGCTGGAGCCTATGGAAAATTCAATAATTTCTCTGTCACAGCAAATTCGGTACTGCGGCTTCACTTGGGCGCACAGGTCAGCCCTCAGAAAATGAAGGTTGAATTGAAACAAAACGGGGCTATCCGTTGGTCCGGGTTTACTCCTTCGAATCTTCAGCCTTTTCAGATTATTGAGTTTCCCATCACCGGCTACGCGGGACCGGTGAATGAAATTACTTTCGTGGTGGATTATGGCACCGTAGGGTCGAACAAGAGCGGCACTTTCAGTGTGACCGATCTTTATTTCTTTTCGCCGCCACGCTCAGAAATGCGAAGCAGTATTCCTGAGAAGGAAAAACCGTTAGAAAAGATCCCGGTGGGGATGGAAACCAAATTGGAACGGGTTCAAAAAATCGCGATCTACTTGATGCGTGTTTCTTTCCTGTTTTTGCTTGGTCGTTTGTATTTGGATATGGTTGGAAAAAGCGGCAACCCTTTTATTGACATGCCTCTAAAGATCCCGATATGGCTGTCGGTGAGCGGAATTGCTTTTGGATATATTTTTTCGGCTATTCTGTTTTTTTTAATCAAGAAGCATGTTGGGGAGGAATGGAGTAGCGGCACCCAGCAGTTGATTTCAGAGAAAAAGAGCCAGGATCCCATCATTTCAGAGACAGAAAAAGACAATGCCGGTCAAGCCCCTGCTGATTTTTTGAAAAAACAGGACGAATCTACCCCGAGCGAACGATCGGAGATCAGAATAGCACTGAATAAAAATACGAAAATCCCGGATATCGCAAAGGCGCTGACCGGTTTGCCGGGATTGGAAGGCAAAGACAAAAGGCGAGCCGTTGCCAGGAAGATTCTGGAGGTAGCGACAACGGCAGGGGATAAACTCATCATTGCGGATCTTCAAAAAATCAAGGAATTGGCTGGTATTGCAACCGCGGAGCTTGAAAAGCGTTTTCATATAACACAAGCTGCGCCGCGTGCGCCGCCGCTATCTAAAAAAACAGTTCCTCAAAAGAATTTTCTTTCTTTTAAAACCATGATCATCCCGGTTGCTTTGGCCGCAGGGGTGACTGCCGCGGTTTGGCTTTGGAACACTTATTCTCCGATCGCCCGGGCGTATCAAACCCTTCTTGAATACAAAAATCAGGTCCCGCCGATTCCGTCTACGATCACACGTCCCGGAGCCGAACATCATTCCATTCGTTGGCATGGGGCCCGCATGGAAGTCATCGGCGGGGCACACGGTTCAGACGTCGGCGTCGCAGCGCTCCTGAAACTAAGTAAAAATGAAATCATGCCTCATCCCAAGAAGTGGGTGCTGGTGACGGAAGGGTTGCTGGATGCGCAAAAAAACGGCAAAGAGGTTCTTGTCCCTGATATCCGGATTGCAGACTACCTCAATCGTACGTTCAATATTCCGGTCGAAGACGTGATCCCGGTTTTGGGCGATCCTGAGGTTGTGGAGATCCTCATGAAAAAGACAGGACTTCCCAGAGAAGAAATCTTGGTTGCGGACATGTTCCCTCGCTTTCATGATTTTCTCAGCATGACGGCCAAATTGCTTGCGGCTAAAGGGGTGGGGCCGGATCGAGGGCCCTCCTTCGATCAAATATTTGCCGCCTTTCTCGAAACAGTTCGAGTCCTTTATCAGATGCCCGAGCCTGAAATACGAAGGATTCTTTTAAAGGCCGCAAACGATGCGTCAAATTCGAATGAAGTCTTGGAGAAATTTTACGGACAGATCAATCTTGTGCGCGTCGAAATGCTGAAAGCGCGGAATGAAATTGCTGCCCAAAGACTGAAAGCCTTGGTGGTCAAATACCCCGGCAAAAATTTTGTCGTCATGATCGGCGCACTTCATTTACCAGTTGTCGGTTTAAAAAGCGACTCATTCACAACCGATGTCCGCCTTCCATCCCAATCCGATATCCAGTGGCTTGCCAATGACATTATCACTCACTCCCGTTCTGAGATGCGCTCGGAACCTGTTGCGCCAGGTGCTCCCCGGGCTCGCTCCGAGTTGAAAACAGAATCGGATAAGTTTACGAAGGCGATGAAGCGGGTTGAGGTATTGGGGAATAAGCTGACAACCCTTATCTCTTTTCGGGAGGACGGTCCTGGTGTAAAAAAATTAGAACAATTAGTAGAAGAAAATTTTTTCTCGCGCAGAACAAATTTTTTACGTTCCGAATTGCGAATGAACATAAAACCTATTTCCGAAGATCCTTTTAGCAAAAATAGACAAGTCCATTCATCGCGCCGCCAATGGTTGTTTCGAATGGGCGCCGGGGCAATTTTATTAAGCGCTGCTTGCTGGTTTACTGTGCGAAATATAAATTCAAAAAACAATAAAAAGAATCTTCCGTCAACTTCAAAATCGATGAATTTACTAGGTCTTTATTTTGTAAACCATTCATCCTTTGATCAGATACAACCTGCTTTTGATAAAATGGATAGCGACATCGCTGAATATAAACGTATTCAAGCAGGCGATCCGGAGCTTGTATTTTTTCTGGAATATGTTCTATCAGAGGAGGGTTTAGTACAACTGGTCGAGCATTTCTCAGGGGTGAAAGCCAAAGATTTTGATGATTTGATTCAACAGCACAGAGAGTTAGTTGAAAAAAATTATAACAAACTGTTTTATGCCTTAAGCAATCAAGAATCAATCGATAGATTTTTCAATGATACTAGCCAGGTTTTCGGTCAAATCGTTCAATCTTTGAGGAAAAAGTATGGGAAAAGAATCATATTTGTCGTAGAACGAGTTCCTTTTGAGGTGTGGCTTCGGTGTTGCAAGGCGCAACGCTTTCGAGAAATGGTGAGGTTGGATGAAAATGGAGATATTTCTAGAGAATGGCTCAAAAATCATACATCTTATCTTCAGGAAAATGCCTTGGTTCAATTCCCGAGAGATGAAGCATTCAATGCATTCATGGTTGATGTGGGTACGAGAATTTTCCCTTCGGCTTTAAAATTTACCTTTCGTGGCCTCGGCCATCGGATCAATGAATCTCTTCTTGGAAGAAATATTAAGGATTTTCGCCCCGAAGATATCAGCGCGGACTATATAGTACGTGAGATCGAGCAGCGCATACGAGACGGGGCGGACCTATCGTCAGCTTTGACCATGGCAAGTTACTACAATGACAATTTTGCTTCTTCCGCAACTGCTATCAGCGACATACGCACTTTCAACTTAGTGACTAACGAGTTTCAAAAAAATCTACTGAATTTGGCAAATGAAAGCCCTCAGGCGATAAAAAAAATTCTTATTGAAAGTGTAAGCATTGATAAGGATATGCAGCATGAATCATCATTGATCGGGAAAGAAATTATTGCTTTAGAGACCTCAATTACGCAAAAAACAGCAAGTGGACAAATGGTTGTTGCTGAAGATATTAAGAGATTTTCGCAATTAGAAGGTGAGTTTTGGAAAATTTATGTTGCGGGTAATGAGCGGCTTTTAGGGCTTAGTAGAAAGTACAATCTGATCTCACAAAAAAATTACAATCTTCTTCTCGAAGCCAATCGGCAATTGTATGCAAAGAGGAAAGTAGAAATTTTTTCTAAATTGGAGGCAGATCTTCCGATGGGTATTCGACAGCAATTACCCCGCTCGGAGATGAGAGCGGCCCAGGAGAAGAGCGAAACAGCGGTTGTGATCAGCCGGTTCAGGATTGATTTTTCGGATGCCCGGGAGCTCCAGAAAGATCTGGAAAAAATCGGTATTGCGGCCCAAGCGCCCGACGCAGAGTACATCCAATTTAAAGGACAGGACAAAGCGGTCGCCATTTCTGATTTTCAAGCCCTTGTGCTTGCCGCAGAAAAAGCCTTTGGCGGAAAACTCAATATCAGCGTTAAAAAAGACCCCGGAAGCGGGAAAAATATTTTATATGCGCATCGAGGAAAATATCCTCTCGCGGCTTCAAGCGCCGAAGAACTTATCATAACGCTCAACCGTGTTATTTCCGCGGTCGATCTTTCCAAGACAGCTTATCTCACGCACAGCCTTGACATCACACTTCCCAAAAATCCGGCCCATCCGCTGGTCCGGGAACTAGCGGGATGGGTGAATCATCCTGGAACCCTGGCCCAAAAAGTTCCGGATACGGATATGCGCAAGGTTCTTTTGGGCGCGATGATCCGGGAACACGCGGAGCTGGTTTTGTTAGACGCTTTTGGATTTGACGCAAAAACCATCGGGACTATCAGAAAAGAATTTACCCAAAAACAGCCTGTGACAGCTGAGAAATTGTTGCGGTTTATTCACCGCACCAGCATGAAAAAAACCGATGCCCTTATGATATGGGTTAAAAAATACGGTCCGAGCCTTGTGCGGGCCGTCATTAATCCACTGATCCCTTTTTATGGTGTTTTAGGCGATGTGCTGGGCGAAGTCGGGCGGGGGATTGCGGATGAAAGTTCAGGATTTCTGGAAAAAGAAAGGGATGAAGCCGTCGTCCAGGAATTAACTCTCTGGCCTGTTCTGATTCGAACCTTTGTGGAACTGGTACCGGAAAAGATTCCAATGGAGGCTGCGGGTTTCCCTCCCAAAGTGATTCAAGAGCTCAAAGGCTTAAAAGATCCCATTGTCACCATGGCAGGTTTGGATGATCTTGTGAATGGACCGCGGTTTAAAGACTTAAAAGCAGCCACGCAACAAGGGATTTTAACTTGTCTTTTGAGTGTGATCCCGCAATTAGTCTCGCTCGAGGCGATCGGCGTTCATCCCAAAATCGAAGAGGAGCTTGGAGGAATCAGGATAAACGGCTTTATTGAAGATGGTATTCGGAATGTGAATGAACTTATAGACGCTTTTGGAAATCCTGAAAAATTCCGATTGATGGAATTACCTCCCACAACCGTTCGAAATCTTCTCCTCGCTTTATTGTATGCTTATCCCAGACATACTCTAGCTTCCCTTGTCGCACCTTATGCGGGATCTCTGACCGCGGGAGACTTGATTGCTTATTTGGCTCCGGAACCTGTGAAAGAGTTTTTGTTTCCCGTGCTCAGACCGGTTTGGAATTCAACCTTGGATGAACTGAAAGCCAAATTTATGGGAGCAGAAGCGAGTATCCGCTCAGAGATGAGGTCCACTGATGCTATCACGCTAGATCTGACGCAGGAGAAAGGACACCGGGGTGTGGTGGAGCTTCCGGGAGGTATGGAAGGGCGGATCGATTTCGGATCGGGCGGTATGTATACCGCCAAGGAGCTGAGCGGGATCTACCTGACGTTTAAGAGAGACCCGAAGGGTGCGGTGCGTGTCCAAATTATTCAAAATGGGAATGTTAAACGACAAACGATCTTGCCGGGCAAAACGGGACGGGTCATTGAGATCCAGGGCCCCATGCATTTCGACGAAAAGGTCCGTTTTGTATTCAAAAATGAACCAAATTCTTTTTTTATCAGCACCAACTCTCATTGGAATACCACACTTCATTATTGGCATGCAACGGGTAAATTTCAGGAAAGTTCCGGGGTTTTTCAGACTCCAGATATTCCGGGAAAGGTTCTTAGTAAAAAGGATAATGTTTCCACAGGCCTGAAATCCCTTGGCGCTTTCAAACGACTGTTTTTGAATTTAGCCTTGGGATTTAATATTTATGCGGTAGGTTGGTGGATTCACGCTTTCTGGGATCGTAGGCAGTCGGCTATTTTATCCAGCCCGGTTCTAGAAATGAGTAAGGAGACGGCAGCGGTAGGCTGGTTGACGGTGGGGTTGGGGACTTTGTCGATCGGCATTTTATCATTTATCCTGTACAAGGATTTTCGCAACAGTTGGCTGATTTCCCGGTTTAAGATTCCCAAGCGTGAAGCCGGCGAATCACCCCGCGTTCCGCCTTCCCGGTCCGAAGTGCGCATGGATCATCCGGAACATCTCCAGCTAAAGGTCCGTGCGATCGCGCCGGCTTTGCGGATACCTTCTTCAAAAACGGGAAGCGGCGAATTGACACTTTTACGGCTGGCCCAGCGGGGATTTACCCCCGCTGAATTTGAGGCAGCCATTGTTTCAGGACAACCTCCCGAAGCAGCGGTTGCCGCATTGCACGGTCTGCGTCACCCAGAGCACTATTGGCAAGCTTTGAGAGTTTTCTTTGTGCGCGCGGCACTGCTCCATGCCGTGTCATGGCTAAGTGGAGGGCGTGAACCTTCTGTCGAAACGATCCTGGAAGCGTACTTGGTATTACGCCGGGAAGGCAGAAGCGATCAAGAGATCTTTGAGTTTTTAGTCAGAAGACTTAATAACAACAAAGTGAAAGAAAAATTACAAGCAACCCTTAAGATTACTGCCGCCCAAGTGATCCGTGAAGCTATCGAGGCTCGAGTCTGGGTGCCTGAGTTTTTGGAGTGGGAACAAAAGCTTCGAGCGGTCGTGCAGGATGATTTTTTTACGGGGATGCTTGAGGCTCAATATGCGCCCGGAGATTTTCAAACAGCGGCAGAAACCGCCTTGCGACAGCCCCAGGGAGAATTTGCGCGTTCTTTTCAGCAAAGCTTTGAAGCTCTCGGCATCAAGGATGTTCCAAACGCCGGAATCCTCAATGTATTGCGCGCCTATTATTTGAAGGCTTATCTCGCGCATCAAAAGATTTCAACGGATGAAAACGGTACGGAGCAGCCGCTGCTTGGCGGCCAAACGCTTGAACGCGGTTTGATCGTTCGAATTTATGCCGATCTCCGGAGCGAAGGAAAGAACGATCAGCAGGTTTATGAATTTTTGGAATTAGCATTGCGCACGCAGAAAAAAGCCATCGCATCCGGACAAAAAAGCATCGCTGTAGTTATTGAAGAAGCACTTAAAGCCCGTTCGGAAGTGCGTAGCAACTTCCGCACTGAGAGGAGCGGTTTTCAAACCGCTCCCGTACGTGCCGAAATGCGTGTTGCTGCCGAAGCTCGTTCTGAGTTGAGATCGGAACAGCCGGATCGGGAAAAGGCCTTTATTACAAGGGTTCTTGAGGCGGCTAGAGAGTTCGGTTTTTCAGGGCCTGCGGCGTTGGCTATTTTAATGAAAAGCATCCGGCCCGAACAGCCTGCCAGGAAACAAGCACAGGCGGTCAGGCAGGTGAGTATTGAATTTCCTATGAATACGCCCCTACCGGAAGCCTATCAGAAATGGCTGAGGGGAGAAGCCAATGAGCCGGAACATGTTTTGATTCTGAAACGCGAGGATGCCAAAACGCCGGCATTTGTACTAAAACGGGAGAACGGAAAAACCCGGGATTTTTATTTCGATACCTTCGGGCACAACAACATTCTTCTGATCCCTTATTCCACTCCGCAGACCGGAGAAGTTGGGTTCCAGATATTCCTGACAGCCCTGCCGGTAACTTCTCAACCCGTGAAGATCCGTGATCTGAGCTTGAATAAAGATCAGATGATCGGCGGGATCCAGGTCAAAGATCAAAGGACCTTTTTACCGGAGCCGAAGCTTTGGCGTGCGGCGAAAGGTTCTGCGACCGCGGGCCGTGTCGGAGCATACCAGTTTTCCGATCTTCTCAGCCGGCGCGAAGGAGCCGCTTTTGAGCGTTTGATGCTTATCGCGCTTCATGCGTTGACAACAGGACAGATACGCTCACAGCAGTCACTTTCGACCGACCCGCTGCTTGCCACTTATGTGCAGCCGGACATGATCGTAACACTTCATGATAGGCGACAGATCCTGGACGCAAAACGGGGCAAGGGGTTTGAAAATATCGCTAAATCGATCATGAAATATTTACTCGCGCGAGACCTGAACCCGGATGTCTTGGATGCCGGTGTGCCGATCGGGATAGTGGCTTTGAGCAGCCAGGAAATGGAAAACATCCGGAACAGTTTTTCACAATTTGAAGAAGGAAAAGATTATGAATTGATCCTCGCGGATGACCTGGTCAGTGAACTGGCTACGATGTTTCCAACCCATCAGAGGATCGGCGGAGAGCAAGGGCTTACCGTGGAAGAGATCCGGCAGAAACTCGGATATTTACGACATGAAGGTGCGGGCGAACCGACCGAGGAGACCCTTGCGGCCGAGATCACGATGTTGAATGTCATCATCGGAAATCTGCAAATCCCTTCCAATGGCAAAAAGCCGGTCAAGACGGTGAAAGAATTAATCGAGATCGGAAAGACAAATCCTGACGAATTACTTGGTTATGTGCGGCAGACAGAGAGTCGGATGGACCGGTTCGGAGAGCGTCCTCTTTACACGCAGGAACAACTGGTAGTGCTCCAGGTGAATCTTACGGAGATACAAGCTGCATTGAACGCCGTTACGGGAGATGCGGAATGGATCCGGGAACATCTTGCGGAGCATGAAAAGCTCAGGGAAATCCTTGCTGTGATCGACGCGTTGATCTCCAAGATCGCACGTCGAATCAATCTACCGGCCGCTGCAGTTGCTTCGAGAGAACGGCCGGGCATCAAAGTCGCATCCTTGGCATCAAAAGAACCAGTCAATCAACTTATAGCGGAACCCTTAAAAGCAACCGTACCTACCACAGCTGAGATGAAAACGCTCAGTGAATCTCCAAAACAACCCGTAGCACCGGCACAAGCGATTGAAACTCAACCAGCGCCATTGCCGGCCGAAGCGATTGCAACCAAAGCAGAAGTAACGGCAGCCCCTGCACTGGTGGCTCCTAAGCCTGAAACCGTTGCTAAACCTGAAAAACCTTCGAAACCAAAAGCACCGCGACCTGCACGCGAACAACCGCAGGGCAAATATGAAAGCAAAGTCAATCTTCATTTGTTGGAACCCGGAACGAGCGTTTACGAATCTGTTTTTGGGACTCATCAACAACCCAAAGAACCCCTGGATGCGGTCGGTGCGCTTTCAAAACTTTTACGTGTCTGGACCAAGCGGTTGAAGCCGGAACAGGACGGTATTCTCATCCGGGTCCAGCCCAGGAATCGTCAAGCAGCCAGACAGTGGGAAGAACTTGGAGCAAGATCGCTCCGTCAGCATTTTGGAAACAGGATCGCAGATAGTCTTTCCTCACAGACGATCCACTTGGAGGGGATCCGCGGTGAAAGTCCTCAGGGTGTCTCAGCGATCAGAATCCCTATATCAGAACCGTTGGACATTCCGGGATTGCCGGAAGGGCTAGATGCCATTCACTTAGTGGAGGGGACGGGGCAGGGTTTCGCCTACCTGATGCGCAATACGCCTCATTTTAGGCTGGTCTATGAAAGGATTCAAAAACCGACTTTTAATTTTAATGACTTCCAGTTCCTTATCAGTCTGATACGCACAGGGGAACTAAGAGTTCTGGAATTGCCTGCCTATGGTTTCTTTACAGCTGAAGATATGACCTCTTTCATCATGAATGCGGATCTTCCCCAAGACATTGGCGCATTTCTTGTCTCTGAAGAAGAAGCGCGCATGATTCATGAAAAGAAAATGAAGTCCGCGCTGAAAAAACAAAAATCAGACTTGGTCGCTGCGATCACACAGGAAGTTGCAGCGGCCAGGAAAAAACTCGAAACAGCTCTTGATTCCAAACGGTTAGCGCCTGGCGCTTTGGTAAAACTTGATGCGGCACAGGTCAAAGCGATTGAGGCCAAGATCGCTGAACTTGATGCCTTGAAGATCGTTGAAGAGCTTTTTGCCATCCGTTCAGAACTCCGGGGTGATAAGCAGGGAATTTCGCTGGAAGATGCCAGGCAGGCGCTGGCAGAGAAAAAAGCTGTGATCGAAGCTCAAATCAATGCGTTAAAACTTGTCGGGACCGAGCTTGAGCTTTTTGTACATCAGGCGGAGACATTGATCAAAAAGGGTGATCAAACCGCCATGAATAACTGGGAATATCCCAAAGTGCTTCATTATCAGGAGATCCGGAAGCTCACTCCGTCGGATCCGGTCATCCAGAGGTTAAATGATCTGACGCTTTCGATGATCCTTGAGTTTAACGAGAAAAAGGATAGCGTTAGCGGTGATTTTCTGGCCCTTATGTACGGTATGATGGCCGTAATCTCAGCGATCTCGATCGCGAATGAAAAATCATTCTTTATCGAACCTGTGGCAACGGTCCTCAAGACAAGCGATCTTTCCGGGCTTGAGTTGCTTTTACATGCTACCGTCCAGTTGCTGCCTCTGATGACACTAAGCGTGAGCGGAGGCACCCTCCTGACCGCGCTCTGCCTCTCTTCGGAGCAATATGCCCATGACCGCCGCTTCAAAAATTTCGTTCACAACTTCGCGGAAATGGAAATGAAGGCAAAATTTCAAAACAAGGGCATCATAAAGTCTGATCAGCATCGGAGGTATTTAGCGAGGCCGGAGGTCATGGCAGAAGCAGTGGCAATAGCCGAAACCGAATACCGTAAAGCTGAAAAACCGTCCGCCCAGTTGGTCGTGGATTTTCTTATGGGGCATCTTGCTGCCAATGCCAACGTGGAAGCTATGATGCACGCAATGGCTGGTCGCGTTCATGAAGCGATCAGCGCGTCTGAAAAAATCACTATCACAATTGATCCAAGGCGGAATTACGAATATGCCCGCGAGTGGTTTGAGAAGACGCAGCGCGCCGACCCCAACTATCCGCTCTGGGGCCGCGAACTTTTAAAAGATCAAACAACAGAGAACCGGGGATCTCTTACCGCTCAGCTTTCCGGCGTGCCTCTTCATAAGCGGATCTTCTCGGCATTGTTGCGTGTCCCCATAAGGGCGGACAATGAATCGTGTGGTGTTTTGGCAGGTGCTTTGGATATTTTCTTTGAAGTTCTGATGAACGAGGAAAATCATTTTGGTCAATCTGCCGGATTGCATTCGAAAGTTTCAAAGTTTTCTGCAGAACATAAGGTCTTGAGAACATTTGTTGAAAAGACTATTGCCAAGGGGAACCCGAACTATGCGGATGTCGAGGCATTCAGAAAGAGGATGGCGGCATGGCTGGAATTAGCCGAAGAGATTATTGGCGCGCCTGAATTTTCAGGGGATAAAGAAAAAATAGCTCGACAGCTTTTGAAGGTCCGCAAGGCCTTTACAGATTGGTTTGCGAAGCATCAAATACCATTTGCGAGGATCCCAGAAAATCCAGCAACCGGGAACCAAGAATACATCGTGGTCGCGATGAGAGAAGAAAAAAGCGGCCGTGTTTTCGTCGGCGTGCCATCTGCGACAGATTTCGGCAAGGAAGTAAACTCGGCAGCGGCAGAAGTCTCTTCGGCGGAAGTCCCGGTGATATTCATGGACCGCGATATTTCCTCTTTGATGATCGAAAAAGGATTAACCGTGATTGCCATGCCGCGGGATTCATTTATGGCCGGCCGAGATACCGAGATGGTGGTGTTTCCGCAGTCCTTGTCTGGCGCCACCCTTGAATCTATCAAGTTGGATTTACAGCCTGCTAACAAAAGCTTAGCCGTGACAGCTCTTGAGAATGCGCGGGCGCATCTGTTGGAAATACAGATCGAAGCATTCAAGCGGTCCATGGAGTTTTTTAGGCAGGCATACGAAATGCTGCAAAATGAATCTGAAGGTCATCCAGCATCACGAGAAGATGAGCTCACGCGGTCATTTGAGCGTTTGGAAAAACTCTGGGAACAAGTGTCGCAATCGAAACCTGCCAGTGGCAAATCTGTCGTGCCCTTTCTTGAGGAAGTCGAGACGCACAGGAAGACCTTGATCGGGATCCTTCAATCCGGCGTTGTATCCAGAGGAAAAGGGGAGCGTTTTCTTCAGGATTGGGCTCACCATTCAGCCTCAGATTATCAGTTTATTTTTCCGAAAGTAATCACAAGAGAAGACCAACGGTTCGGTGTTATAGGCTTTTTAGATGCGGCAGGCGATTATTATGCCGCTTCCCGCGAAGCGAGTAACCGTTATGTTTATATCAACACAGCACATCCTGGTTCAAAGCCTCTGCGTTTCAGAGGCGGTATTCAGGAAATCATGTTGTCAGGCGGAAGATTAGTATTGGGCCGACTGGATACGATGAAGGCCGTGGGAGAAAAAGAAACCGCGGTGATCATGGTCGCGCAAGTGGAAGGGAACGCGCCGATAGCAACACGCGTTTTGAACGCATTTTTGGATACGTCCTTGACGCTGGATACAGAGTCCGGTCTGCTCCGTGAAACCAATATTTCTCTCGTTCAAGCTATGGAAATTCTCCGGAAGACAGCTGTCGCACCGGATCAGCGCGAAGCGTTTCAAACCGATTTAATGCTTGTTCAAGTCAGCTATGATGGCTTCAACGAAGCGCTTCTGGCTGCCTTGGGGCAGGGGACGGTCCCGTACCGGGAAATGGTCAAGTTGTTCGAAAAAATGGCCTCGCTTCAAAGTGATTTTGAAACCATCCAGGAACGAAATCCTTCTATTAATAAGCAACAGCTTAATGTTTTTGCGAAGGCCGCTTTGGAAAAGTTTCTTGAGTGGTCCAGAAAACAAAGGGTTCCATTCATGGGGTTAGTATCCGGCGCTGAAGGGAAAAACATCAATCTGGTTATCGGGTTTTTAGGGCGGGATGGAACGCTTTATATCGCAACCCAGGAATCGCACAGGTTCCGGGAAGTGACGGACCGCGCGGACGCGAAAACTGTTTCTTTTGACAATCTTCCTTCCTTTGTGAGAGACGAGGGAATGAGCATTCTTGCGATTCCCCAGTCTGCGCTACTTGAGCCTCGTCCCGAATATATTGTTTTTTATCCAGCGGTAGAATTGTTGCCGAGCCAGGCTCTTGCTTCCGATATCCCGATTTCTTCTGAGTCTGCAGCGCAAAAATCAGAACCAAAGTCCGTGGTTTTTCCGTGGGATGAAATGGAACTGGTTCCTGCCGCTCCGGAACATTCGCAAGCCGTATATGAGGCGTTCTATAAGAAGCAGACTTTCGCTGTAGACAAGGAAGTTGCGCTTGAAGGTCTCCCAATTGCAGAGAAAGTGCTCGCTCAGCTACGAAGAATGCATGCAACACAAAGGGATCCCTTTTTCAGAGCCGCTACTAAAGGATTTGAGCTTATGGTCCAAGCTCTTAGAACCGCTGCCGAAACAGGAAGGCTTTCTGTAAAACTTAGCAACCAATGCCGGACAGAATTAGAACCTCTTTATTCAGCTAAAAATGTGGATGACATGCATAAGGCTTCGGCTTTGAAATTCCTGCTGCCGTTTGCTGAATTTTGGAAGGATCACCAGGATGCTCTCATAAAGCGCGTCCAGGGTATCAATTATCGCGATCAAGAAAGCGAGCTTTATCATTTACAAGGGGTGTTAGGTGAGGATGGGAAACTTTATACGACGACTGATGCTATGGATACATTTGTTGAAATTACGGATGCAGCAGAAAAGAAAACAATCAGCTTGCCGGGAAGACAAGGACTTTTGAAAGCCCTCCAAGAAGGCAAGGCATTGATATTGGAAATCCATAACCCCATGTTGAAACCAGAGGAAATGGAAGCCCGGCTTACAAACCTTCTCATGCTTCGCTTTAAAAATTCTCCCGCCCGTTCCGAGGTGCGGGGAACATTGACACAGCAATTTCCACTTGGAACCATCGAATTTGAATTTTTAATGCTCCATTTTCTCACGAAACTTTCGGAAGATACCGGCTACGATTCCGAAATCAGAGGAGACATTTTTGACCCGCCAGAGGTCTGGGGGAAGGTGACTGCAGAGGAGATGGACAACGCTGTCGACAAACTGGTAAGAGCGCATCCAGCGGGTATAGCCGGCGAAGAACAAGTTTCGCCCGTTTCATATCTTTTTGATCAAACCGGCATACTGGTTTTTGACAGAGCTTCTTTTTTGGCGGCTTTCGATAAGATGATTAACACGGAATTTTTTGACGACCTCATGGAAATGGCCGAGGGATTTGAACAGGCCTTCGACGATTTCGAGTTGGAAGATCCTCGTTTTAACGTCATCAAAGCCTATAAAGCAGCCGCAGAACGAATTCTCTATTTTAAATATCACCGCTCTGAGGTGCGGATTGATGAAGCAAAAATCAAACAGATCGTTGATGAACTGCTCGAAGGCGACATTCTGATGCAACCGGTTGACGTTACAAACTATATTCTCCGTCTCGGACCTTATTCCTCGCCCAAAGCCGGTGAAGTTTTGAAAAGCGTGTTTAAGAAATACGGCCTTCCGGAAGAAGGAAGCGGCCGTAGCTTGCCACCCGGTTCACCTGAAATGAAATTATCTTTCGCGATCCTCAATGAAATGATCGAAAGACATAGGAAAAGCTGGAACGTCGAACCGCCAGGGGGAGAAACTCAGACGCAAGGTCCCGCCCGCTCCGAAATACGTGTCCAAACATCCGATGTCAAATCGCCGGTCAGATTTAAGGACCTTATGGGCAGCTCATCGGTGAAAAGTTCGCCGATTCCCTCTCAAGACACACTTCTCATACAAGTTGGGAAATACCTGCAAGGTCTTCCGGAAGCAGATTTGAATGATATCTTGCACTCTCACGGGATCATGTTCCCGGAGGGTGTTCGCGCTCGTTTATTGAAAGGGTTTAAGGATTCAACACTCAAACAAACTCTCCTTGCGAAGTTCGGGCAAACACTTAACCAAAGGGGAGTGATTGGGCTTGCGGTCAGCAAAGATTGGATCAAGCGGCTGACCAAAAGTGATAAAGAGTATCAGGTGGTTTGGGCCGGGAAAGACGGTAAGCTTTATCTTTTGAGAGAATTCTATGAATACTTGAACAACATTCCTAATGACGAGGAACGCGGAAAAGTCGCGGCGGCTTTGATCGTGCGTTTCCTTATTGCCAAGGAATTCCGTCAGATTTTGCGCGAAGAGGAAATGCCGCTTGAGGGTAAAATCCGGGAAAGCGTCAGAGCCGTTGAAGATTATGTGTATGCGGCTAGAGCCATCGCTCTTTCAGAATCACAGGTTGATCTTCGTGTCCGTGGTTTTGTCTATTTACAGATGTATGAAAGAAAAGAGCGTTTTACGAGATATGCGGTTCCGCGCGTTGATTGGGGATCCAGAATCATTCGTCTCGAAACATTATTAGGGCGACTGTATACGCTCCGGGATCTTCTGGATACTCAGAAAGTAGTCAAAACAGAAGATCGCGAAACTTTAAAAGATATTGATGAATCCTACAAGCTGGACAAGGATACGGAAGTTCTCATTCGCGAAAACCTCCAAGGTAAATCCATAGAGCAACTCGAGGAATTCCAGAAGCAATTTTCCGATTCCTATCTGAAGATCAAAAGCGGTATTGCCACGGCGGTCAGGAAATACCGGGAAGGCAAGATCACAGAGGAAGCCTATGAAGAAACGAAAGCGCGTCTGAACCGGCTAGCCAATATCAGGCTGAATAAAGTCATCAAGCTTGAGTTTGTGCTTATGATGAAACTACTCGATAACCGACGCTCCATTCGGAAAGTGCTGGATTCTCTGGTCGGTCACTTCGAAGAAAAAGAGCGAGAGCTTAAATGGCAAAGAATTCGGGAACTTCAAAAACGTAATGTTACGGAAGTGTTTGTGCGCAGCGCCTCCGACGATTACTTAAAAGTCAAATTGCTTAAAGATCTTGTGAGCCGACAGCGTGCGACTACCGGAGCCATCGAAAGAATCGAAAGCCGTTGGAATCAGCAAGAAACTTATTATTTAGCAACCATCAAGCAATTGTTCACAGCGTTGATTGATCATGAAAGCGCCGTTACCCAAAATCCAGCTCTTTGGAAAACGAAACTTTTAGATTATTTCAGGATGCGAAAAGTCGATTTTAAAGGGAAATCCGATTCAGCAATCGGTGTGAACGATATTGCCGCAGCACTCTATTTGCGTCCCGATGTTGCTCAGGATGTTTTCTTGAGGATCAAGGCGTGGACGCGTCAAAAAACGGTAAAGGAACAAGAGGAACGAGTCAAAGTGGTCAGCCAACTTGTTCGTGATCTTATCCCGGATGAGGCGAAACACAAGGAAGGTCTTGAGAGGATCAAATACCGCAATCTTTTCAATTTCTTCCGTTCGCGGGATCATGTAGTTGCCAATTATGATACTGAGCACCGGAGAGCATGGGAAGCTATCGGATTTCTGACCGATTTAAAATTGCAATTACGCCACTATAAGAAAGAAGCGATTCCGTCATATAAAGTACGTAGTGCTCAACGCGATTTGAGGCAAGTTACCGATTGGGTGGAACATGGCAAAGTAAGTGAAAAAACTCGCATTAGGGAATTGATGCGGGTGGCTCAGGAAAATCTACAACTTGGGCAATATGCGGTAACGATTTCGAAAGTGGAAGAAGCTCAGAGTATTCTGGAAAATGATTTCCTGGTCAGGATTGAGCGTATGAGCCGATTTGTTGCGCGCCACAAGGAATCCGTAAATTCTGAACTTGGAGCGCCGTTATCTATGATTCGAGCGGGAATCAAACACCGGGATCAAAGAGAATTTAAGAAAGCACTGACAGCATTGACCCGCTTTCAGCATCGAAATATTGAAGGTTATACGGCGACCGAAGAAGAACCGGGTTACATACGCGCCAAAACTCGTTTTACTGTCATGATCAAGGCGCTTGAGAAACCCTTCGCAGAGAATAGACCAGTGAATCCTGCGGATCTCAGAGTAGTTCTCACGAATCTTTACCGCGTGCGCTATGACATCCAGCATAAATATGAAAAAATCGCAGAAATCGGAACGGAGGCCGACAAAATCAATCAAGAAGTCACGGCCAAGGTCACCCAAGATCTTGCTCTGGCTCGCTCTGAGATGAGGGAACAACTACCAGGTGAAGGGCGAATTTCACCGGCATCAAGACCCGGTCTTGAACTTCGGGAGGCATCCGAACCCACGATCAATGTCAATACGATCTCAAATATCCAGGAACCGGTGGTGTTTGTGATTGAGCAGGCGAAGATTGATCAGCTGACGCCGGAGATGTTCAAGGAACTCCTGGCGCTTGCGGCGATCAATAAAGAAAGACTTCATGTCGTGATCCCTGATGCGTTGCAGGGGAAGTTCAGCGCCCGTGTCGGGGAACTCAAAACAATTGCCCATGTTTATTACGGGAATTTGCCGGAGGTCGCGAAATCACAAAAAGTCAAAGTGATTGGTTTTTCGCAGTCGGATGAAAATGTTGAGATCTTGAAGGCCCGATTTGGAGAAAGAATTGCGGGACGGACTTCAGCTTATTTTACGACGGAGCAAACGGGAAGCTTCGCGGTCGCGTTGCTTTACGCGATCCAGAACATCAAACGGGAACAATTGAAAGTGAAGAACGGCTACTTTTACGATGGGACAGGTTGGCTGACGAGCCGTGCACTTGAAATCCTCTGGAATTCCTATACGGTTATCTCCTCGGCAGCATAAAAACAAGCCAATCGCTGATAGCTTATACCCTATAGTTAAAGTTTTTTGCTATGTGCTATTAGCGAGAGTCTATGGGCCAGTTCATTTGCTTCTTTACCGTGAAAATCGAAATGCTATAATACCCACCTATTTCGGAATGGATTCCCCGCAATTTATTCCATGGAAATCTGTTAGGTCGCAAACTTTAAGGAGGAAATATCTATGGCAGAGTTCAAGGGCAGTAAAACAGCTGAAAATCTCATGAAATCATTCGCCGGCGAATCGCAGGCGCGCATGCGTTATACCTATTACGCCTCGGCGGCGCTTAAGGAAGGTTATCGCCAGATCTCGAATCTTTTTTTGGAAACCGCGGAGAACGAAAAAGAACATGCCAAGGTTTTTTACAAACACCTCATCAAACACGGCATGAACGGCATGACACAGGAAATCCATGCTACTTATCCCGTCGCGTTGGGCAACACGCTTCAAAATCTGAAGTCCGCGGCGATGGGGGAGCATGAAGAATGGACGGACCTTTATCCCTCTTTTGCCGACGTTGCGGAAAAAGAAGGATTTTCGGACGTGGCCAAAAGTTTCAAGCTGGTAGCCATGGTCGAAAAGCGTCATGAAGAGCGTTATAACAAACTTTACAACGCTGTGGAACAACATAAGCTTTTTGTTAAGGATGGCAAGGTCTATTGGAAGTGTTTGAACTGCGGTTATATTGTGGAGGCTTCCAAGGCGCCGGAGCGTTGCCCGACTTGCGATCATCCAAAAGAATTTTTTGAAATCTGGGTGGAGAATTATTAAATCAAAAACCATTTCAACCTACGCGGTTGGGATAGTTCACGGAGGGAGATAATAAAATGATCTCGTACAAGCAACTTGGTTTCGTTAATACGCGTGAGATGTTCAAGAAAGCCATGGCGGGCGGTTACGCGGTGCCGGCTTATAACTTCAATAATATGGAACAAATCCAGGCGATCGTCGTTGCTTGCGTGGAAACTCAGTCGCCCGTGATCCTCCAGGTTTCGAGCGGTGCCCGGAAATACGCCAATCAGATCCTGCTTCAATATATGGGCCAAGGTGCCGTGGAGATGATGAAAGAACATGCCAAGGCCAAAGGGCTCAAGCCGATTCCGATGGCGCTTCATCTGGACCACGGAGATACCTTCGAACTCGCAAAATCCTGTATCGAGTCTGGATTTTCTTCGGTGATGATCGATGCCTCGCATTTCCCCTTTGAAAAAAACGTTGAATTAACCAAACAAGTCGTGGATTTCGCGCATCAGAACGACGTAACTGTTGAAGGTGAACTTGGAGTGCTGGCCGGGATCGAAGATGAAGTCCAAGCCGAACATTCCACGTATACGGATCCCAAAGATGTCATCAAATTTGTCAAGGAAACCGGCGTGGATTCGCTTGCCATTTCGATCGGGACTTCCCATGGGGCCAATAAATTTAAGCCTGCGCAATGCACGCGCAACGCCGAAGGAGTGTTGATCCCGCCGCCGCTCCGGTTCGATATTCTTGAAGAGATCGAAAAAAAGATCCCCGGTTTTGCCATCGTGCTGCATGGTGCCTCTTCGGTACCGGTAGAGGCTGTGAAAATCATCAATGAGAACGGCGGGGCCTTGAAAGATTCTGTTGGAATTCCAGAAGAACAGCTTCGACAGGCGGCCCGTTCCGCGGTTTGTAAAGTCAACATCGATTCGGACGGCCGTCTTTGGATGACTGCGGCGATCCGCAAAACATTCAAAGAAAAACCCGCGGAATTCGATCCGCGAAAATATCTCGGACCGGCGCGCGATGCGCTGATTGCCATGTACAAACAAAAGAACGAATCGGTGCTTGGTTCGGCCGGCAGGGCTTAAAGAATCATAAAAAGGAGCATTTCCATGAAAAAAATTATTTTAATCGCAATCGCTTTCTCATGGCTCTCTTTGCCGTTATTCGCGGAAGAGATTCAAACACAGGATGATCAAACTCAAGAGACGAAGACGCAGGATGAAGTCCCGGCGCCTGTGGCGGGAATGACAGGGAAACAGTGCCCCTTGACGGCTGGTTGAGCTGTCGGCTGAAAAAGCAGATGATTCCTGTCACCCATCAGCTCGAAGTATCTTAGCGTATCGTGTGAAATAAAACGGAGGTTATTATGTTCTCAACGGGCTGCAAGAGAAGAATAAGTATAGGTGTTGCTGTTTTTTTCTTTCTATTCCAGATTACCGCGTTTGCTGAGATCACGTATAAAGACCTTAAACTTTCGGAAACTTTTTTTCCGAAGCCCGTTTTTGTGACAAGCGTTTCAGTGATCGAGAATCCACAAACGCCCGGTTTTTTGACATTTTCGTTTCAAGCGCCCAGCGGAGCCTATAAGGCTCAGGGCCTTGTGGCGTACCGCAAACTTCTTCTTGAAACAGAGATCATCCAGCAGTTGGATACAAACGAAAGTACCAGCGGAGGAGTGGCTCAAGGCGCTGTAGATTCCGTCAAGGATACAGGACGGGGGTTGAAAAATCTGGTGGTGCATCCCGTGGATTCCGCGCAGGGTATCGGGCGAGGGGTCGGAAAACTTGGGAGCAAGATCGGCGGGGCTTTCCAGAAAAAAGAAGAAGGGGAGAAGGAAAGCGCGGGAGATTCTTTTCTGGGTTCCACGAAAAGAGATCTGGCCAAGAAGCTGGGGGTGGATGTTTACAGCCGGAATGAAGAACTTCAAAAGCGTCTTAATTCTATGGCTAAGGCACGAATGGGAGGGCGCGGAGTTGTGGCCGTTGCGACATTCTTCATGCCCGTGGGGCTTCTTGCCTCCGCAGTGGTGACGGTGAGCAGCATCAATAGTGCGGCAGACCAGCTTGTCAATGACAACGATAAGGCAGACCTTTACAAGTTAAATGAAAAAGCGCTTTTGGTGCTTGGGTTTCCGCAGGGGCAGGTAACGCGTTTTTTGAACCATCCTTATTACACACCGCGCGAACTGACTTATTTGCGTTTTTATCTCGAAAAACTCAAAAATGTTTCCGGTTATAGGAATATTTTCAGCGCGGCGCTTGATGCTCCGCCCGGAGTCTTTTCGGATCAAGTGCTTTATGAAGCGCAGATCGCTGCCGACGCGATGTCATGGCTTTCCGATATTGAAAGGCTCTCCATGCTTCCCGAAGGACTTCTTGTGGAACGTAAAAATGCGGTGATCCTAATCGCAGCCTATGATTATTTGGATGCTTCGGCGTTCGGGAAAAAGATTGCGGATAAAGTTTACAGCCTGAAGCTCAAACTCGGTAAGAATTCTGCTGAGATCTGGAATGGAGGCGTTGTGTCCGACGGGTATGGCGGGGCCATGCTGCTGAGGGGCATCAAACTGCGCCGGATGTGTCTTTTCGGGAAAACGGGACTTAATGAACAAATGGCCGTGTAAGAATCTGAACGATTCCATTCCGGGAAGTAACGCTGTTCATGACGAAACAATCTGTTTCTAAAAATCAAAAAACACTTTGCCTTGTGACCGGCGGCGCAGGATTTATCGGTTCCCATATCGTGGAGGGCCTTGTTTCCAAGGGATACCCCGTCCGCGTTCTCGATAATCTCTCGACCGGCAAAGAAGAAAATCTCGAGCATGTCCGCTCCCGAATCGATTTTATCCACGGGGATCTTCGAAACGACAAAGATATTCAAAAATCTGTCCAGGGTGTTGCCTGTATCTTCCATTTAGGAGCCATTGCCTCCGTCCCGCAGTCTGTGGCACAGCCGATGGAAACGCATGAGGTGAATGTTACCGGGACACTCAAGCTTCTTTGGGAAGGCCGAAAGGCGGGAGTGAAACGGTTCATTTTTACTTCTTCGTCCGCGGCTTATGGGGAAACCGATAAGTTTCCGACCCGGGAAGAAGATCCTTTGCGTCCGGAATCTCCGTATGCAATTTCCAAGATCATGGGGGAATATTATTGCCGCATGTTCACAAAGCTTTTTGGTTTTGAAACAGTCATGCTTCGTTATTTTAATATTTATGGGCCGCGTCAAAATCCAAAATCCCGTTACGCCAACGTGATTCCGGTTTTCATCAAATGTTTGCGCCTCGGCGTTTCCCCAGAGATTCATTGGGACGGCAAGCAAACGCGGGATTTCTGCCATGTGGCTGATGTGGTGGCGGCCAATCTTTTCGCGATGAAAAAGCCGGGTATTTCCGGTGAGGCTTTTAACATTGGGACACATTCTGAAACAAGTATCCATGATTGTCTGAAGGGAATCCGGCAATTTCTAGGAGCCAAGAAGATCCCTGTGATCCATAAACCGAAAAGGGAAGGGGATGTCCGGCGGACTTTTGCGGATATTACCAAAGCCCGCCGGATGCTGGGTTACCGGCCGCGCATTTCGTTTATTGCGGGACTGAAAAACACGATTAACTGGTTTCTTGAACATCCCGAACGGTTGTGATTCTTTTCTCATTTCAGTGTCCGCACGGAACAATTCTTAAGAAGTCACCCCAGTTATGGTATATTACAAGTGCAAAGTCATTTTAGCGGAGGTTTTTTATGAAGCATTTGATCGTTTACAGTCATCCGAATCCGGCGAGTTTTAACCACGCCATTCAAGAAACGCTAGTGCGTGTCTTGAAAGAAAAAGGACACCATGTTCGCGTACGGGACCTTTATGCGCTTCGGTTTGATCCCGTGCTTCGGGGAGACGAGTTGAAGCTGCTTCAGGAGAACCAATCCGTGTCCCGCGATACTGCGATCGAACAAGAGCATGTACGCTGGGCCGATCAGATCACTTTCATTTATCCGGTCTGGTGGGGCCGGATGCCGGCTATGACCTGCGGCTATTTTGACCGTGTTTTCAGCAAGGGGTTTGCTTATGATTATGGCCCGGAGGGTCTTCAGAAATTATTGCCAGGAAAAAAAGTTTGTGCCATCAGCACCATGGGGGCACCGCTGTCCGCTTATGAGGATTCGGGCATGATGAAGAGTATGAAACAAACGATCGATGAAGAGAGTTTTCAATTTTGCGGTATGGTCTTGATCGAACACAAATATTTTGGTGCGGTCCCGACCGTTACGGATGAGGAAAGAAAAAAAATGCTCGGCGAAGTTGCTTCGATGGCGTCTGCTTGGCCGGTTTAAGGGAAAAACCATGGCACCAGCTTCTTTTGTGGGTTCTTTCAAGATCTCAGAGAAAAAAGTCGTTATCCGGCTGAAGAATCAAATTTGTGATTCTGCGGAAGAGCTTTTGCGCAGCGATCTTTGTCACGAAATCATCAAACGAGCCATCGCTTCGCTTCAGCGCCGCCATTCCATATTGCTCAGGATCTTCGGCTCTAAAGAGATCAATGAATCAAATATCCGTATTCTGATCCAAACGTTTGAATTTCTTGAAAAAATGCCCATGGAACTTGTCGGACGCGTTGTTCAGGGCGCCGAGGAATATCTTCGGGACAAAAATTTGCTCAATGATTTTGTGGAATTTCTGTACAACTACTGGCGCAGTTTTGACCGGTTCATTATTTGTGATTCCGAAGGTGATCAGCTGGACAAACGGCCTTTTCGCACCTTCACGAACACCATCGAAGACTTAACGGCGCTTGTCCGTAAAACTTATCGTGAAATTCAGGAAAATATCACCGGGACGCATCCGCGCATTTACCGTCAAGTTGCCGCCGGTGCCGAAATGGCAGCGATCGCGTTGCCTAAAGAAATCCCGTATCCCACGGATCTTTACAGGAAACTGAACGCGATTCCTGTGATTCGGCAGGTCCTTTTTTATCCACCTCTTGTGCTGAATCAATTAAACAACACGCGCGAAGGAAAATTCGAACGTGTTCAGGAAAATCCTCTCGCGCGTTTTGACCTGAATCGTGATGAATGGCTCTGTTACCCGGTCAAGACCGGGGACTTGCGCATCTTTGTTTATTTTAAAGAAAAATTCTTCGAAATGGGTCTTTCACTTTGCAATCTGTTTGAGATGGCCAGTGATGAGGATCTCAAACGCCAGCCGGATGCAGTTTATGTTTACGGGGCGCCGGAAAAAGCCTTGGAATATCCGGGCGTCTTCCCGACGGTTTTTTATGATGATCAGGAGAACGGTCTCTTGATCGGTGCTGTGCCGGAGTCGGACCGTTTCGGGTATTTTGGCTATCTCAAAAAAATGATCCTGACGCTCCACAACATTAAGAGGATCAAAACGGGTCGCATGCCGTTTCACGGGGCCTTCATGAAACTTTATCTGAAAGGCAAAAAACCTGCGACACTTCTTCTCATGGGAGATACGGGCGCCGGAAAATCCGAGACACTTGAGGCTATGCGCGGTTTTGGCGCAGAGCTCATTCAGGATGTGGTGGTGGTCGCGGATGATATGGGTTCTCTTGAGTTGAGACCCGACGGCAATATTGCCGGTTATGGGACCGAGACCGGGGCGTTTTTAAGGCTGGATGACCTGAAACCCGGTTATGCGCTCGGCCAAATCGACCGGGCCATTATCATGAGTCCGTCCCAAACCAATGCGCGTATCGCGCTTCCGGTGACAACTTTTGATAATATTATTCAAGGTCATACCGTGGATTTCGTGCTTTATGCGAACAATTACGAGGATATTGATGAGGATCATCCGATCATCGAAAAATTCAAACATCCCGAGGAGGCCATCAAAGTCTTCCGGGAAGGCGCTGTGATGAGCAAGGGGACCACGAAAACAACGGGACTGGTGCACACCTATTTTTCCAATGTATTTGGCGCGATTCAATACAAAAACGAACATGATGTGTTGGCCAAAAAATTCTTCGAAGCTTTTTTTAACAAGGGGATTTTTGTCGGTCAAATGCGCACACGGTTGGGTGTTCCGGGCTGGGAACGCAAAGGACCGGAAGAATCCGCGAAGGAGCTTTTGGAAACGATCAAAAGTGATCCTCGTTTTTAATAGGTTTTTCCGTATTCTCTCCTTCATACCTCACTTTCTATTGTGCTATAATAAAAAATATTGGAATCCTCTTTAATTTAGAAAGCTATAAGGACGAGGACGGTTTTCGCTATGGCAAAAGAAGTTTGCATTTGTCTCCACGGCCATTTTTATCAGCCGCCGCGGGAGAACCCTTGGATCGAAGAGATCGAGCAGCAGGACAGCGCTGCACCGTTTCATGACTGGAACGAACGCATCCATTACGAATGTTATCACCCGAATTCCAGCGCCCGTGCGTTGGACGGCAAGGGCAAGATTGTGGATGTGGTTAATAATTTCGAACGATCTAGCTTTAATTTCGGTCCCACGCTTCTTTCCTGGCTTCAGCTGAAACATCCCAATACCTACCAAAGCATCCTTCTTGCCGACCGCCTGAGTTGCGAAGCCCATCGCGGACACGGGAATGCCATCGCCCAGGTTTATAACCACATGATCATGCCATTAGCGAATCTCAGGGATAAAAGAACCCAGGTCCGTTGGGGGATCGAGGATTTTCGGCATCGATTCGGGAGATATCCGGAAAGTATCTGGTTGCCAGAGACCGCATGCAACGAAGAAACGCTGGAGGTTTTGGTGGCAGAAAAGGTCAAGTTTATCATTCTTTCTCCGCATCAGGCCCGGGCTGTGCGGCCGTTGGAGGGGGGCGAGTGGCGGGACGTGATGGGGGGGCGTATCGATCCCAAAGAACCTTACCGCTATTTTTTAAAAAATAATCCGTCGCTTTATATCGACATTTTCTTTTATGACGGCCCCATTTCCAAGGCGGTGGGTTTTGATAATCTTCTTTTTGACGCGAAGAATTTTATGCAGCGGCTCCAAGGCGCCGTTGTGGATTGGGACCGGCCGCAGCTGATCCATATCGCGACGGACGGCGAAACTTACGGGCATCATAAGGCCTATGGAGACCGCGTGTTGGCCTACTTGACTTATATCGAGATTCCGCGGCACGGTTACCGGATCGTCAATTATGCGGAGTTTTTAGAAGAAAATTCGCCGCGACAAGAAGTAAGGCTTATCGAGGGAGAAAATAACGAGGGAACTTCGTGGAGTTGCGCGCACGGAGTAAGCCGTTGGAAAGATCACTGCGGATGCCGGGGAGACGGGCCGGCGAACTGGACTCAACATTGGCGCAAACCGCTTCGTTGGGCGCTTGATTGGTTGCGGGATGAATTGGCTCAGATCTATGAGCAGGAAGGCGCTAAATATCTTCGGGATGTTTGGAGTGCGCGTGATCATTACATCCATGTTGTTTTGGACCGCAATGAACAGATACTCAAGGAATTTTTTAGCCGTCAGGCAGTTCGTGAACTTGGCAAACAAGAGATCACGACCTGTCTAAAATTGCTTGAGATGCAGCGCAATCTTATGTTGATGTACACAAGCTGCGGTTGGTTTTTCTCGGAGCTTTCAGGTATCGAAACGGTCCAGATTCTTCAGTACGCGGCACGGGCAGTTCAGTTGGCCCAGGAAGTGAGCGGGTTGAATTATGAGAGAAATTTCCTGGAGCATCTTGCTTTGGCCAAGAGTAATATAGATCTTTTTAAAGACGGGCAGGGAGTTTATGAAAAACTGGTGAGACCTGCCATGGCATCCCTTCATCATATCGTCAGTTATTATGCCATCGGTTCTATTTTCGAAAATTTTTATGGCCAGGATCCCAAAGCCGACCGTTTAAAAATTTTCAATTCCGATCTTCAGATTATACATCAAAGGAAGGAATTTTTCGGCACCGTCACGATGAATTTCGGCCGTGTGAAAGTGGTTTCTCTGACCACGCTGGAGGAACAAGATCTGATTTTTGTTGTGATTCAAATCGGTTTTTATGATTTTCGTTGTTCCGTGAAGGCCTATACGAATGACGAAGATTTTGAAAAGCTTGAGCGGGATCTTTTTGAAGCCCTTTACCAGCTTCCGATCCTGGATCTTTCAAAACGGATCGACGCACATTTTGGAGAGGCCTATTATGCGTTAAAAGATTTACGTCTTGGCGATCGCGCCAAGATTATCAGCATCCTCACGCATGAGACCATCGCAAAAGTCAGTAATTTTTATGAGAACATCTACGAAGAAAACTTGAGAATGAATGAAATCTACCGGTCCATCAACGTTCCGATCCCGGTGGAATTTCGCTATGCCGCAGAGCATACGCTCAGTAAGCGGCTGATGGAAACGGTTCGGGATTGGGGGAACCGCGGATTTCCCAGCAAGCGGACACTGCCGATTTACCGAGTCATGGATTCTGCCAAGGCGCTGGATGTGCAGATTCACAAAGAGGCCATTTCGCATTATTTAAGCGAAGAACTCATGAAAGGCGTGAGGGAATTCATTACAAGCCTTGATCCGGAGATGATTCAAAAGCTTCTGTCCATTGTCCGGCTTTCGAAAAAAATCGATGTTTTCCTCGATAGAAGGGAAGCCCAGGATGATCTTTTTGCACTTTTCAAAACGTGGAAAGGCAATCCCCAAGCCATCCCTCAAGTGATCCGTCAGGAAGAAAATCATTTTCTTCAGCTAATGGATGAACTTGATCTTTCCGCGGATCGGCTCAAAAAAATCCTCGGGGGTTACTAGGTTTCAAAATAACAGACTAGATTTTCGTGTCTTATTGAAATGAACCAGTTAGTCAGATGCTTTATGAGTATTTCAGGAAAGTTCAACGACGTGTTGAGAGAAAATCCTTGCCTCTGTGGCTATCCCCGCATAAGATAACCTCCTCGCATTAATAACTAAGTCCTATAATCTTCCCTCGCAAGGGATTCGTTTTTAGAAACAATACCAGAAAGGAAACAAGTTCATGAGTAATATAAATACCGAAAAAACGGCGTTGATGAGTACGCTTCCTGGCGACGATGTGCGTCAGATTATGTGGCGTTTCGCGGACCGTTACGAACACCAAATGGTTGTCCAGGCGACGCGATCCGTAGCGCGAGGAATGGTTGCGCGTCTTGTGGCGGACAAACAGCGTCATACGCATGACTGGACTCCTCAGAAGCAGGAAATGCTCAAGGCTTTTGACGAAGCCGGTGTGACCGCGGCTTTTATGGAACCGGATCAGGGCGGTTATATCACTGGACCCAAGAACCTTGTGCTCGCACTTGTTGCGTTTGAACTCGCATGGGTGGATGCCGGTGCCGCGACTGCAAGTTTAGCGAATAATCTCGCTCTGGAGCCGATCCACGAAAAAGGGACGCCCGAGCAGATCCATCATTATATGAGCGGTTGCGTGCCGCCGAAACCGGGTGAGAAGCGGGAGATCCTCCGCGGTTCTTTTGCTTTGACCGAACCGCTTCCTTATGTCGGCGTGGATGCCGGCATGCTTTCCGGAAAGATTCGCATCGCGGAATGGAAAGAAGGGAAGGAACCGATCATCCAGGTTGAAAAGCGCGGCCGTTTCATCACAAACATGGGTTATGCAACGTTCGTGACGGCAGCGGTGGACACCGATGACCCGCGCATCAAATCCAGTTGCATGGTTATTCTGGAAAAAGGTGATCAGGGCATTTACGACCCAGGCGCGCCGACCTTGAAGCTGGTGCACCAACTTTCCTGCACGCATGATCCCATCTTTAACTTGAAGATCCCTGCCAGCCGTATTATCGGCGGGTATACGATCAAAGACGGCGTGATTATCCCGAATTACAATCACAATGAAGTCATCGAGGCCGTGTTCCGTCGGACGCGTGTGACCGTGGCTATGATGACGACTGCCAAACTGCTTTCCGCGATTGAACCGGTGATCCGCTATCAACGTACCCGTTATCGCGGTGGCGAAGCGGCGAAACCGGGAACACCTCGTTATGATCTGGGGATCCAGCAAAAAGAAGACGCGCAGCACCGTCTTCTCGATGTCTGGGCCACCGGAGAGGCCAGCGCTTCACTCGGTTTTGAAGCGGCACGTCTCTTTGATGAATTCGATCCGCTTGAAAAGCAAAAGGATGCGATGTTCTTGAAAGATGGCATCAAAGGACCGCGTGCGCAGATGAAAGTGTTCGCAGAACCCCGCAAGAGAGCTCTTGAATATATCGAGATCATGGGGAAACCCGAAGCGCAGCGCGATGCGAAGCGTGTTCAGGACCTTGAGAATGATTTTCTCACCATGTATGTGGTGAAGGAATCACTGGCCGATGTGTTTTGCCCGGCTTGTAAACTTTGGAACACGGGTTATGGCGCGACGATGATGCGCGAAGCCGTTAGTCTCATGGGCGGTTACGGAATTACGGAAGACTGTCCTGGATTTTTGACTCAAAAATGGTCGGACGCTCAGCTTGAAGCGACTTACGAAGGTCCGGAATGCGTGCAACGCCGTCAAATGAGTTTGACCATGGTCAGTGATGTTTTCCTTGCCCAGTTCAAAAACTGGATCAAGGATCTTCGCGCTTTAGATGCGAAGAAGCCTGGCATGGGCGCCGGGACACTTGCGAGCGCGATGGAACTCTGGCTTTGGTCTATCGAATATCTTCAGAACGCGAAAGACGCAAACGGGAAAACGCTTTATGCGGGTCAGCGTCAAGGCGTGACATTTCCGATGGCGGATGCGCTTGCGTGGCTGCTGGGGTCGCGTCAATTGATCCTCGATACACTGGAACTCGAAAGAAAAGGTCCTGAAAATTCCGTGCTTGCCGAAGGTCTGACGGGATTTGTGAATTTTTACAGCGATCTTAGCTACCTTCAAGCCGCAAGGGCGGCCGGCGAAGTAGGGAAGGTCTGCGCAGAATTGGTGTATGGCTATCAAGCAAAAGGGGCTACTTGCGCGTTGCCTAATGCGGCGATCAAGACTTTCGCAGAACTTCGTTCGAAACTGGATGGTTCACTTGCCGGCGCGCGTCTTGCTAAAGATCGCGCGGCGGAAGCAGTCACTCAAGTGATGATCCCGGAAGCGTTGGATTATCCGCTCTAAAAACAGAAAACAACAGGTGGAAGGCGATCGTTTTTGAAGCCATCCATCTTTTTCCATTCTGAGGGAACAATAAAATGACCACTGAACGTCAAAAGATGGATGTTGATATTGTCTGCGTTGGTTTCGGGCCTGCTTCGGCGGGATTTTTAACCACACTCACTCGTGCCATCCAACAGGATCCTACCGCGCCACATTTTCAGAGTAAAGTCATGCCCGGCATGCCACTTCAGGTCATTTGTTATGAACGCGCGGATGACATCGGTTTTGGTGTTTCGGGGATCGTAACAGAAGCAAAAGGCATTAAGGCTTCTTTCACGGCAGAAGAACTTTCCCAGATTCCGATGGCGCATCCTGTTAAACACGAGGAAGTCTATTATCTTCTCGATCCGGTGGGCGCGAGTCGTAGATCCTGGCTCTTGAAAATGGCCGATTTCTTTCTGAGAATCTTTAAATGCATTCTTCCTTGGTTTAAAAACGAAGCCTTTCAATTGCCGTTTATTCCTCCGTTTATGGCCAAACATGGCGGCTATGTTTTTTCCATGGGGCAGTTCACGCAGTGGCTTGGTTCCAATCTGATGGGTTCGGGTCTTGTTCAAATTTGGCCGAGTATGCCGGTACGAGAACCGCTTTTTGACAGTAACCGTGTTGTGGGAGTCCGGCTGGTGGATCAGGGCGTTGAGAAATCCGGAAAACCAACGGGTGCTTTTATGCCGGGAATGGATATTCATGCGGCATTGACCGTGGTGGGCGACGGACCTTACGGGCCAGTGGGACAGAATCTCGATCAGAAGTTTGGGTTGCCGGAAGGGAATCACCAGCGAGAATGGGCGCTTGGTATGAAGGCCGTTGTGGAACTTCCTGAAACGACAGCGCTCAAACCCGGGACCGTGATTCACACTTTCGGTTATCCGGAACCCGAAATCTTTGGTTTTCTTTATGTTTATCCTAATCGCATGGCTTCTCTCGGAATTTTTATTCCGAGTTGGCTTAAGAACCCCATGCGGACAGGTTACCGCTATCTTCAGCACTGGATGCAGCACCCGACTTTGTGGAAACATCTCCAGGGTGCGACTCTGAAATCCTGGGGCGGGAAAAGTCTGCAGGAAGCCGGAAAACGCGGTGAACCTTTTATCGTGGGCGATGGTTTCGCGAGGATCGGCGAAGGTTCGGGGAGTACGAATATGCTCAAGGGATCCGGAGTGGACGAGGCGTGGACGACGGGGGTTCAGCTTGCCGAAGGTGTGATCGAAATTCTAAAAACAGGGAAAACTTTTACGAAAGAAAATCTGGAAGAAACCTATCTGAAACGGCGTCGCGCAAGTTGGGTCGAACAAGAAGGAAACATCGCTAAGAAGGCCCGCGACGGCTTCCAGCATTCTTTTGAACTTGGATTTATGGGCATGGGCATCAGTGGCTTTACGAACGGCACCATTCATATTCCGGCCAAACTCAAGCCTGTTTATGAACATGTGCCGTCACTTGAAAAGTATTATCAAGGTCGTGTTGCGGTGGATAGGATTGAAAAAGCTTGCAAAGAAGCCAATGCGACGAATACTTCCATGCATGATGCGTTGATGGATGCCGCAGGTTGGCCTGCGATTCAGTATGACGGAAAACTTCTTATCTCGCACCAAGATGCTCTTTTATTAGGTGGGAAGGTCCAGGCTGCAGAAGGCTATGCGGATCATGTTCTCTTTCTGGATGGCCGAAAATGCGAAAAATGTTCAACCAAGATTTGTATTGAGATGTGCTCCGGACAGGCTATCACAGCCAACTCTGACGGGACTGTTCCTCTTTTTGACCGTGAAAAGTGTATCCACTGTGCGGCGTGTCTTTGGAATTGTGCCTACGCACGGGAACAGGGAAGCGAACTCACAAATGTCGATTTCCGTGCCGGTTCTGGCGGGCTGCACTCCAACATTAATTGATTCAAAAAGGAACTAGCCGAAAGGCGTTTCCCCCGATATAATTACGCAAATCCCCTAAGGTAATCATCTCTCAATTGGAGGTTGTTCATGACTACAGCTTTTAATATCGTGGTGTGCGGGAGCTTAGTGCCGGATCCTCTCCAGACCTTGGAACCCATTCAGGGCCCGACTGGTCCCGCTTTAAAAAATGAAATGATGCTGCCTTCGGTGCTCGATCCGTGGGCCGGTCACGCGCTTTTTGAAGCCGCAAACCTGGCAAAGCATCATCCGGGGACCAAGGTTTACCTTGTCAGTCTGGGGCCTAAAGCCAAGCTGCAGCAACTGATGATGACGATCGCCCAGAAAGTTCCTTTTGAGTTCGTTTGTTTGGACGGCCCTGCAAGTGGTTTTCTGGATTCCCGTGAAGTCGCGAAAGCTCTTGCGAGTGCGATTGAAAAAATCCCGGGATTGGATAAGACCAAACTTCTTGTGTTTGGCGGCTACTCGTCAGCATCGCGCGATGCCGGGACGACCATGCAGATGATCGCAGAACAACTCGGTATTTCCGACGTATTTTTGGGTGCGGACGAACTCAAAGTACAACCGGATGGTTCCTTCCGGATCATGGAACGTATCGAAGGCGGGCAATACCAGATCTCTTCCTGTGCCGGCGCTCCTATCGTGATCGGCTGGGCGACCGGAAATCTTCCCGAACCGCCGAATAACCCGCAGGTCGGAATGGCGAATATGCGGACCATCATGCCGGCACTCCAAAAGGCGCAACCGGCAGCGCTCAAGACAGATGGTATTCAATATGCGAGTGTCCAACTACCTCAGCAGCAGCGGCAGACCAAAATTGTTAAAGATACGCCTGTTGAAGAGATCGCCAAAGAAATTGTGGCATGGATTAGGAGCTGATCATGGAAAAAATACTTTATCTCGCACATACACAACAAGACGGCACGTTACCCAAAGTGGCGCTGGAAACACTCAGCGCCGCTATTCAGATCACGAAAGATCTTTCAGGCTCCACGATGATGGTTGGCTTGATCGGACAAAATATCCAGCCTGCCGCGGATGCGATTGCAGCAAGCGGTGCTTCCAAAATCCTCGGCGTGAGCGGTGCGGATTTTGCTCAATCACGTTATGGTTCGGATGTAAAAGCCGCAGAAGCTATTGCAAACGCTGCGGGAGCGACGCTTATCATTGCTCCGGCAACATCACGTTTTTCGCGCGCGTTACCCGGTGTCGCCTTTCGTTTGAAGGCAGTCATCGATACGCATATCAGCGGTATTCAAACAACGGGTGGTACCCTTCAGATCCAGCGATGGTATTATCGTCAGCGTATGATCGCAACACTGAGCCGGACCGCAAGGCCGTGGATGTTGCTGGTGGATTCCGGCGTATTTCCGGTTTGGCAAGGTGCCAAAGGGACAGCCAAGGTGGAAGCCGTTTCCGTAGCTCTTTCGGAGAAAGAACAACGGACAAGAGTGACTGGTGTTGAAGCTCCTTCCGCGGATGCGCAGACGATTCGACCGGATGCCGCGCTTCTTTTTGTGGCCGGTGCCGGTTGGACCAAGAAGCAACCTGATGGACAAACGCATTCCAAGGAAGCCGAAACGCTTATTCTCGGGCTTCTCCATAAAGCCAAGGCATCGCTTGGGAGCAGCAAGTCACTTGTGGATCAAGGAGCTGAAGGCGAAGCCGTGCTTTCTTTCATCAGCCATCTGAATCAGGTCGGGCAGACCGGCGCGACACCACGCCATCCCAAAGGTCTTGCGACCTGCTGCCATGGTGAAGAACCGCATGTAGTAGGCTGGCGTTTTATCAATGAGCGCCGTGCAGTGAATCTGGATGCGAATTGCGGCTGGGCGCAGGGCAAGGCCGATGTGCTTTATGTGGCTGATGCCTTTCAAGTTATGAAAAAAGTGAATGAACTTTTGGATAAAAGCTGATTTCTTTAACGACGAGAGGAGCTAGTTATGCCATTCGGTTTTTTGATGCCCAAAAACGTCAACTTTTTTGATCTTTTTGATAAACAAGTCGCCTATGCGGTGGATGCTGCCGTTCATTTCAAAAGGATTGTTTCGGACTTTAAAGTGGATGAAGTGGAAAGAAGCAAGATGAAAGACATTGAACATCAGGCCGACGATATTGCCCACCAGATCATTGACCAGCTCAATAAGACTTTTATCACACCCTTTGACCGGGAGGATATTCATTCACTTGCTAAAGAATTGGATGACATTGTGGATATGCTCGATACCATTACGAATCGACTGCTTGTTTATAAAATCCTCAGCCCGGACCGAAATCTCACGGAATTTGCGAATGTGATCGAACAATCTGTCAAAGGAGTGGCTGAAGCGGTGAGAGGGCTTCGCAATCTAAAAAACCAGAAGAAAATCTTAGAAGCCTGTCGGGAAGTAAACAGCCTTGAGAATGTCGGCGATAGAATGCGTGATGATATGCTAGGGGATCTTTTCGAAACGTACGCTAAGGATCCTGTGTCTGTTATCAAATGGAAAGAGATCTATCAGGACGCCGAAACAGTCCTTGATATCTGTGAGGATGTGGTGCATGCAGTCGAATCCATTATCGTCAAGCAGGCTTAAGGGCGCATGACCAGTTATATTATCTTTCTTGTTTTTTTAGCGCTTCTTTTCGATTTTTTAAACGGTTTTCATGATTCCGCCAATTCCATTGCGACCGTTGTATCCACCCGTGTCCTTTCTCCTCGTCTTGCTGTAATTTGGGCAGCCTTTTTTAATTTTGTCGCTTTTTTCCTGTTTGGGCACCATGTAGCCTTGACGATTGGCAAGGGAATCATTGATATTGCCATCGTCGATAATCACGTGATTTTTGGAACCTTGATGGGGGCATGTCTCTGGAACATTATCACGTGGTATTTTGGGCTTCCGACAAGCTCTTCTCATGCTTTGATCGGCGGCATGATCGGTGCAGCACTCGTCAAAACCGGTCCGCAAGCGTTAGTTTGGCAGGGTATTACGAAAACGGTTGCCTTTATTTTTATTTCACCGGTGTTCGGTCTCATTCTTGGAGTTGTATTTGGGATCGCGGTTTATTGGTTCTTCCGGAATAGTGCGCCTCTTCAAGTAGATCATATCTTTCGCAAGGGACAACTTCTTTCCGCGGCTTTATACAGTTTAGGCCACGGTGGTAATGACGCCCAAAAAACCATGGGGATCATCGCAAGTCTCCTTTTCAGTGCCGGCATGCTTGGTAAGGAATTTGAGATTCCGAAATGGGTTGCGGTTGCCTGTTATTCGGCTATTGCGTTGGGGACAATGTTCGGGGGATGGAGGATTGTCAAGACCATGGGACAAAAAGTTGCCAAACTTCGCCCGATGGACGGATTTTGTGCGGAATCAGGAGCTGCCGTTACCCTTTTCATGTCATCCTTTTTAGGAGTTCCTGTCAGTACAACGCATACCATTACCGGTGCGATCATGGGGGTTGGCTCCTTGAAGCGCCTGAGTGCTGTGAGATGGGGTGTTGCCGGAACGATTATCTGGGCATGGATTTTGACCATTCCGTGTTCAGCCGCTATTGCTGCCTGTTGCTATGCGGCTATGAGGTTCTTTTCCTAGTTTTATAAAGCCCACACGATTGTTTCTCAGCTGATCTTTTTTACGCCATCTTTACACTTCCATCACGCCGATTTGACACGTTCTTTTTATCATTTCCTCAGAAGATAAAATCTCAAAATCTAAACCATGGGATAACAGGAGGAAGTGATATGAAGCGAAGAGTTGTTTGGCAAACGTTCGCATGTTTTGTTTTTTCGATTTTTTATTTTTCAACGCCAGTCATGGCTCAGGATGTGGAACTTGTCGGTTTAATCAAGGCTTTGCAAAAGCAAATAACCGATCTTCAAACAACAGTTCAGGCTCAGAATGCAGAAATTCAGGAACTCAAAGCCAAAGGAGCTCGGATACAAGTAGCACCCAAAGGGGTAGAAATGACCCCAATCACACCCATGAGTGAAGCAGAGTTCAAGCAACGCCTTGGTGACGCGACGGGGGGCGCGGACAAATGGCTCAAGGACCTGAAATTCAAAGGGGATCTCAGGCTTCGCTACGAGGCGTTTGATAACCGGAGCCAAAGTCTTTCTCCGAATGAAGCGGATTCCAGAAACCGTTTCCGGTATCGGCTGCGCTATGGATTTGAAAAGAAATTCAGCGATCAAATCCTTGCGGGTTTCAGCCTGGCTTCGGGAGAGGCGCCTTATATCAATGGCTCGAGCGGAGGTTCTTCGCAAGCGTTTAACGGTGACCCAACATCCACCAATACTTCGTTCGACAGCAACTTCAATTTCAAGCCTATCTATATTGAAAAGGCCTATGCGACTTACACGCCGAATTGGGTCAAGATACGGCTTGCCGATGGCCTGGGCATCGATAATCTGACGATCACCGGCGGGAAGATGGATAATCTTTTTGAAAAGGGCTCCTCCGAAATCATGTGGGACCGTGACGTAAAACCCGAAGGATTTATCCAAAAAATCGATGTGGCTCTTATCAAAGCAGCGGATTTTGCCCTCAAGGGGTTTTTCACGGCAGGGCAATTCGTGCTTGATGAGGATAAAGTCGCGACCGGTGCAAGCAGTGACGCCAATCTTTTTGCCTTTCAGATGGGCGTCAATCCGGTTTTCTACACGCCTGTGATGGATCGCCCCATCGATCTTCTATCAGCCGTTTCTTATTATGATTTTGGGAAATACGGTCAGTACAATAATTGGAAAATTGACGGTGCCAGCGGGAGAAGTCTGGCACGAGGCAACCCACGTGATCCTACCAATTCGGCAAGCTTGGCCGCGGGAGGGTTCCGGATATGGGAAACTTACAATGAATTGGCATTTTATCCCATGGGAATTCCTGTCCGGCCATTTTTTGATTATCTCACCAATACGGCAAATGGCGCCGGGATTTTCCCGGTTGCCGGTTCTAATGAGGATCATTCGTGGGCCTACGGGCTGAAAGTAGGGGGGATCCACAAAAAAGGGGACTGGGAACTCGGCTGGCAGTACCGATATGTAGGAGCGAATGCGCAGCCAGGATTCAATGACAGCGATTTTGGCTATGAAGCCCATTCGGGTGTTCGTGGCAATGTGTTCAAAGCCGGGTATGGCTTGACGGACTATCTGACCGTCAATGGGGCCATGTATTTTGTGAATAACCTTAATCCAGGAAATACGAGAGGTCTCACGGATACCTACGGCATCGAGCAACGACAAAACCGTTTCCAAGTGGATCTTGTCTGGAAATTCTAAAGTTTACATGGATTTTACATCCGTAGCGCAGATTCTGAATTAGAATAAAAAAACAAAGGAGAGATTGAAATGAAACTATCAAAATTGGTTGTTCGAGGAGCGCTGATCATGGGTTTTGCAGCGCTCGTGCCCATGGCGTTCGCGGCAAAGAATATTACGGTCAAAGGATCGGATACGATGGTGGTGCTCGGCCAGAAGTGGGCCGAAGTCTATATGCAGAAAAATCCCGGCGTTGCTATTCAAGTGACGGGTGGCGGGTCCGGGACAGGGATTGCCGCTTTGATCAACGGCACGACTGATCTTGCCAACGCGAGCCGTCCCATCAAGGAAAGTGAAGTAGAAAAAGCGCAAAAAGCAGGCTATTACCCGGAGGAGATCAAGGTCGCGATGGACAGTTTGGCCGTTGTGACGCATAGCACGAATCCCATCAAAGAGCTCTCCATGAAACAGTTGATGGGCATTTATATGGGACGGATCAACAACTGGAATGAAGTGGGGGGACCCGACAAACCGATTCTTCGGTATTGCCGTGAGTCTTCAAGCGGCACCTATGTTTTTTTTAAAGAACATGTTCTGAAGAATCAAGACTATGCTGCGGATTGCCAGACCATGCCTGGGACTTCCGCTGTCGCGAATGCCGTTTCCAAGGATCCCTCTGGGATCGGGTATGGCGGGGCGGCCTACTATCTCAACCAGCCCCAGATCAAGATTCTTTCCATTAAAAAAGACGACAAATCGGAAGGAGTCAATCCAGTCAAGGCGGATGGGACTTTGGATTATGAAGCCGCCTGGACGGGACGTTATCCGGTTGCCAGATATCTGTACATGTACGCCGGCTTTAAACCGCGCGGGGATGTTAAGGCGTATGTGGCTTGGATCTTGAGTCCGGAAGGACAGAAGATCGTCGAAGAGATCGGCTACGTGCCGCTTGAAGCAAAATAGAACATTTTTTGCGGAGCCCGCTCAGCCCTAAAGCGGCGAACGGGGGAAAGTCCCAAAAACGGACCGATCTTCGCAAGCAATAAGAGGGCTGGTATCAAGATTAATGATACCGGCCCTCGAAATTAAAATGTTATATGCGTAAAGAAATGCTGGGGAGCATGGAACAACACCGCTTGACGAAAAAAAAAGAAGTCTTTTCGGAATGGTTCATCGAAAAATTACTGCTTATGGCAGGGATTTCGTCGACTCTGATCATTGCTCTGATCTTCCTGTTTCTTTTCAAAGAGGCAGTTCAATTCTTCAAAACCGCTGGGTCTTTCGATCTCATCGGGAAATGGGTTTACGACGACTGGGAGGAGAGGAATGTTTTCAAGATGATGTGGCAATCGATTTCCGAAGTCCCGAAATATTCTCTCATTCCGTTGTTTTGCGGAAGTTTTTTGGTAGCGTTTCCGGCCACGATCATTGCTTCAGTTCTCGGCATCGGTTGTGCAATTTATCTTTCCGAACTCGCCCCGCCCAAAGTCAGGGAGATGCTGAAGCCGACGATTGAACTCCTGGCAGGGATCCCGTCGGTCGTGATCGGTTTTATCATGCTCGCTTTTCTCGCGACCTTTATTCAGGATGTTTTTCACACAAAATTTCGCCTCAATGCTTTTGTCGGGGCCTGCGGCGTTGCGCTGGCGGTGCTTCCGATCATGATTACCATTGCGGAGGATGCCATGAGGGCAGTCCCCAAAGAACTCCGGGACGCGTCGTACGCGTTAGGCGCGACCAAGTGGCAGACAATCTGGGGGACGGTCGTTCCAGCCGCTGTGTCCGGTATTTCGGCGGCAGTGATCCTCGGGTTTGGCCGCGCACTCGGCGAAACGATGATCGTGCTGATGGCGACAGGAAACGCGGCTCTCGTGACCGGGAATATTTTTTCCAGTGTCCGGACCATGACGGCCAATATCGCCGCGGAGCTTGGTTCCGTGGCGCAGGGGACCGAACATTATTACGCCCTTTTTCTCGTCGGGGCTGTTCTTTTTACGTTTACCTTCACGCTCAATTTTATTTCCGAGATTATCTTGAACAAGATGCGGCAAAAATTGAGGATGTAAATATGAAGAACGCGTTATCCCTTAAATTTCATGGGCTCACAAAAAGAAGCTTTCGATGGGACGAAGTCCTTTCGGATTTTCTAGTGCGTTTTTTTGCTTTGATCCCCATCGCCGCGCTTGCTTTTATCATGATGAAGATCATTGCGAAAGGGAGTGGCGCGATCACTTGGGAATTTCTGACTCAGGCGCCGTCGCAGGGAATGATGCACGGTGGCATTTTCCCGTGTATTTTTGGGACGCTTGCCATTACTTTATTGATGATCCTCATGGCGCTCCCGCTCGGTGTGGCGGCCGCGATCTATCTGACCGAATACGCGGGAAAGGGGTTGCTTTTCCGGGTCATCCGGGCCGCGGTCAATAATCTGGCCGGTGTTCCTTCAATCGTGTTCGGGCTTTTTGGCGTCGGTTTTTTTATTCTCTTTGTGGGCCGCAATCTTGATGCGGTTCTTAAGACGGGGATGTTATTCGGCCAGCCCTGCATGCTTTGGGCCGCGGCGACTCTTGCCGTTCTCGTGTTGCCGGTTATTATCGTTGCAACGGAAGAAGCGCTTAATACCGTTCCGCAGAGTCAACGCGCCGCTTCGCTCGCGCTCGGCGCAACAAAATGGCAGACCATTTGGAACATAGTCCTCCCTCAGGCTCGCGGCGGGATCTTAACGGGAGCGATTCTCTCGATCAGCCGCGGCGCCGGGGAAACCGCGCCGATTTTGTTCACAGGCTGCGCTTATTTTTTACCAAGACTCCCGGTTGTGAACCTTTTCGGATTCATACCTATGATCAACCCCTTTGACCAGTTCATGGAGCTTTCTTATCATATCTTTATTATGGCTACGCAGTCTTTGGACGCGGTCAAGACGCTTCCGATCCAATACGGGACAACGCTTGTTCTGATTTCATTGACCTTTTTGCTTAATTTGACGGCTATTCTTTTTAGAGTCCATTTTCGAAAAAAAATGGGGACTGTAACCGTTTGATAATTCCCAAGCGCCAGCGGGTCGGAGTTTGTTGATTCATCACGACTGCCGTAACCTCCTTGGGGTTAGGTTGCCGGGTCAGGTATCCTAAGTAAAATATAAAATTAAGGCGAAGAAAAACAAACAGAAGGGCGAGCAGATGGAAATAAAAATTTTAAACAGCGGAAAGACTCTTAGAGTCAATCAGGATCAGGACCTTTCGAGCAATACGACCAAGATACTTGTCCGAGACCTTGAAATGTTCTATGGCCCGGTTCGAGCGCTTCATGGGATCGACATGGAGATTAAGGAAAAGGCTGTGACGGCGCTCATCGGTCCTTCTGGTTGCGGGAAATCGACCTTTTTGCGCACATTGAACCGGATGAACGATACAATCCCTGGCGCTAGGATCCATGGAACTGTTCTTATCGATGATGTCAATATTTACAGTCCGGAAGTGAATGTTGCTGTGCTGCGCCGCATGGTGGGAATGGTGTTCCAAAAGCAAAATCCTTTTCCTAAAAGTATTTTTGACAATATCGCTTATGGTCCCCGCCTCCATGGTGTTATCGATAAAGCGGTGCTTGAACACATTGTCGAGGAAAGTCTCAAAAAAGCGGCGCTTTGGAATGAAGTCAAAGATCGGCTGCAGACGGGGGCGCTCGAGCTTTCCGGAGGACAGCAGCAAAGGCTTTGCATCGCGCGCGTCCTTGCCGTGAATCCCGAAATCATACTTATGGACGAGCCGGCTTCGGCGTTGGACCCGCTTTCGACGGCGAAGATCGAAGAACTTATTTATGAATTGAGGAAAAATTACACGATCGTGATCGTCACCCATAACATGCAGCAGGCCGCGCGTGTTTCGGATTTTACCGCGTATTTTTATATGGGCTCGCTTGTGGAATTCGGTTTGACCAAGGATGTTTTCACGAATCCGCTGAAGAAAGAAACCGAGGATTATATTACCGGCCGGTTCGGCTAAGGAGAAGGAACATGGAACGTCATTTTCATGAAGAGTTCAAAACGTTAAGGGAAAAGCTTTTTCAGATGGGATTGCTGGTGGAAGGAGCTATGGAGAAGGCCATGGACACGATCCTTGAACGTAAAGGAGAATTGGTCGAAGCCGTTCTAACGGATGAAAATCTTATCAATCAACTTGAGATCGAGATCGATGAAAAAGGTCACGCCTTGTTCGCTTTGGCGCAGCCCGTGGCGGGTGATCTCCGACTATTAACCATGATCCTTAAGATCAATACGGATCTCGAAAGAATGGGCGATCATGCGGTCAATATCGCCGAGAAAGGCCAATACCTTCTTGGCCAGGCGCCGCTCAAAACGGATTTTCCCATCGGCAAGATGGCGGATTCTGTAAAAAAAATGGTTCGCGATGCTCTTGATTGTTTTATGAACGAAAATGTGGAGTTGGCCCGCAAGGTGCTCCAAAGCGATGACGAGATCGATGATTTCAACGATCAGCTTTATGAAGTTATGGCAACGCTTATGGAAAAAGATCCCCCAGCTGTTCGGAGAGCTTTAAATTATATGATTATTGGGCGCAATCTCGAGCGCATTGCGGATCTGGCGAATAACATTGCTGAAGACACCATCTATCTTAAGCAAGGGAAAGAAGTGCGCCACCACTTCGAAAAAAAATGAGCGCTATTTAGGAAAGAAAACAGAAAAACGGGAGCCCTCGTGAAATGTGCTTTGGCAGGTGACTTTACCACCGTGGGCTTCCATAATATGCTTCACAATGGCAAGTCCAAGCCCTGTGCCGCCCATCTCTCTCGATCTTGCTTTGTCCACGCGGAAAAACCGTTCGAAAATACGCGGGAGGGCCTCCTGGGGGATCCCTGTGCCGGTATCTTCGATCGAAATTTCAATTTCTCCGGGATGTTGTTTGGCATCCAGGATGATTTTGCCTTTTTTTTCGTTAAATTTGATCGCATTATCAATCAAATTCACAAGCACTTGCCTGAATTTATCAAGGTGGGCTTTCAGCGAAATGGCTGGAATTCGGGCGATTTTGTTTTCGATAACTAATTGTTTTAATTCGATTTGGGATTTGAACCTATCGAGAACGGTCTGGATTTCTTTCTGAAGCTCCAGATTTTCTTTGCTTATAAGCTTGTTGCTCTGTTCGATTTCATTAAGCGTTAGCAGGTCATCGACCAAGCGGGAGAGACGGGAAGTATCTTCGGACATCATTTTTAAGAAGCCTTCACTGGTTTTTGGATCTTTAAGAGCTCCGCCTAAGAGCGTCTCAATGAACCCTTGCAATGAAGTGAGAGGCGTCCGGAGTTCATGAGAAACATTGGCCACGAATTCTTTGCGGATGTTTTCAAGTCTGCGCAGTTCGGTCACATCGTAAAAGACGAGGATCCCTCCGATATTTTGGATGTTTTCGCCAAGAATGACGACGTTGGCGCGCAAGATGTTCCTGGTTTTTGAAGAAAGCTGAATTTCTTCCGTAATATCTTTTTGCTCTTTGATGGCGCGATCGACAATCAGTTCAAGCACGGGATGCCGTGTTATTTCGATCAGGCTTTTCCCAAAAGCTTGATTCATATAAAAGCCGAAAAGATGCTCCGCGTTTGGATTTGCCGTAATTAGCCGCTTGCGGCGGTCGATCGCGATGACGGCTTCGGTCATGTTGTTGAGGATTGCGGCAATTTTCCCTTTCTCGTTTTCCAGATCCTTGATCCTGACTTTAAGCGTCTCGGCCATGAGATTCATCGTATCGCCAAGGAGTTTGAGTTCATCCTTTCCGTCCATCAAGATCCTTTCCGACCAATCTTCACGGGCGTATTTTTCAGCAACCCAGGTGATTTTTTTTATACGTTGGGTCAAATGTTTTGCGAATAAAATTCCAGTAAATAAAACGATCAGAACCCCGGCAAGCGCAGAAACGATAATGGGTTTTCGGGCCGACGCGAGAAGTTCGTCGACCCGGGTGATCGGCATGGCCACCCTTATCACGCCGCTTATTTTCTCATTTTCGAGGATAGGGACAGCAACATAAAGCATGGGAGTTTTGAGCGTCAGGCTGTAGCGGGTAAAGCTTCCCGTTGTTTTTCTGAGTGCCGCGGCAATTTCCGGTCTTGAAGCGTGATTGTCCATTTTTTCAATCGCTTCTGGGGTTTCGCTGGAATCGGCCGAGACCGTCCCTTCCGGATTAACGACCGTAATGCGGCTTTGCGTGTCACGCGCGATTTTTTCGATAAGGCTTTGAAGTTCTGATTGTTGGGACAAAAGGGGAGCTGTAATTCTCCGGATCACAAGGGCCTGATGGGTGAGAGACTGTTTGAGTTGGGAAAGATTCCGCTTGCTGAGAGTCTGGGATAAGGTCCAATCCGTGATGATCAAGACCGTCACAAAAACGACGCCATAAAGTGCGATAAACCGTTTTGCGAAACCAATTCGTGGCCAAAGCATACTAGTCTCCGTCGAAACGGTAACCGACACTTTTGACTGTCGTGATCCGCCGCGATTCGTTTCCGAGTTTTTTTCGAAGTTGCGTGATATGCATGTCCACGGTCCGGGTCTCGATGTTGATGGAATTTTCATATCCCCAAACTTTGGATAAAAGGACCTCGCGCGTCAGGACGCGCCCTGAGGAACTCATGAGTATTCGGAGAAGTTCAAACTCTTTTGCCGTAACTTCCACGGGCCTGGTTTTGAGGCGCAGTTCGTGCTTGCTGATATCCAGTTCAATGGTGCCGATCTTTAAGAATTCCTTTTTAGGGATCTCCTGGCTCCTCCGGAGGACAGCTTTGACACGGGCGATCAACTCGCGAGGGCTGAAGGGTTTAGTGATATAGTCATCAGCCCCAAGTTCCAATCCCACCACTTTATCCGCTTCCGTCCCTTTGGCCGTGAGCATAATGATTGGGATTGTGCGTGTTTTAGGATTTTGCCGGAGGGTTTTACAGATATCAAGGCCGCTTAATTCCGGCAACATAAGATCCAGAATGACGAGGGAGGAACTGCCCCTTAATGCCAATTCGAGGCCCATTCGTCCTTTACTTGCTGTCAGGACCTGAAAGCCTTCGTGCTCGAGATTATATTTGATAAGCTCGAGGATGTTTTTCTCATCTTCAATGACGAGGATCTTTTCGTTTGTCATAAATTTGACGCATCATTTTAACATAGCTTCCAAAGCTTCATGTAAAAAAGATGTAAAGAAATGAATGTTTTGTGTACAATCTTTTTGTTTTGATTCGCGCACTTAGGAGGATTCATGAAACGTTCTTTTTCCGTTTGTTTTTTTGGCATAGTTTTTTTGATGCTTTTAGGAATCAAGAGCCCCTTAGCGACTGCCACGCCCGCCAAAGATGAGGATTTTGGTTCTTGGCAAATTTACGATATTGAAAAGAAAGTGAACTCCCAGTTTAAAATGAAGGTGGGGGAAGAACTGCGTTTCCGGAGCCACAACGGGCTTTATTATGCGGAGACCCATGTGGGAGTGGACTATAAGCTGATGAAATACCTGGCGTTGGGTGCCGAGTATCAGGAAATCATCAGCTCCCGATGGAATAAGAAAAAGAAAGAAAATTTGTGGTATTGGGATAACGTGCCTCGCTTTTACACCACGCCGCAATATTCTTTGAAAGGTTTCGTACTTGAAGACCGCAATATGTTGGAACTCCATTTTAAGCAACAAGCGGATAATACTGTGCGTTATCGGAATATGGTGACCATCACGGCACCCTGGAAATGGACCCCGTTGGAATTTCAGCCATATACCTCCAACGAAATATTCATCGAGACCACCCGTAACGGGATGGTGGAGGACCGGTTTTTTTCCGGATTCAAGGTGCATTGGTGGGGGCCGGTTTCCGGATCGATCTTTTATTTGCGCCAATCCGCCAAGAATTCTCTCGCGAAATGGACGTCGCTCAATATTCTCGGGACAAGTCTTAAATACTCTTTTTAGGGGGCTCACGGAAAGAGCCGTATTTTTCTCTTTTTCAAAGAAGTTTTATGTTAAAATACCGCCACTTTTCTTGAAACTATTTCCACAAAGGAAAATATCAGGCGTCATTTTTTTGATCAAACATGACAAAATCTGGATTTATAGAAACAGACATTTTGGTAATTGGCGGAGGGGTAGCGGGCCTCTCCTTTGCGATTCATATCGCGGATTTGGTTGAAAAGCATAACCAAGGTTTGAGCAATAAACTACCCTTGAACGTTCTTTTGCTTGAAAAAGGGGCTTCTTTGGGGAGCCATAGCCTCTCCGGTGCGGTCGTCAATCCTTCCACAATTAAGGAACTGCTTCCGGAAATCGCAGAAAAAGACCTTCCCTTTGATTCTCCGGTCACCAAAGACGAGTTTTACCATCTTCTTCCCCAACATGCGATAAGGATGCCCTTTACACCGCCTTTTATGGGTAATCGCGGAAATTTCGTAGCTTCGATCGGTAAAATAACGAGATTCCTAGGAGAAATTGCTGAAAAAAAAGGTGTTCAAGTTTATCCCGGGTTCAGTGTGGATGAACTTCTTTATGAGAACGGGCAAGTTGTCGGGGCGAAGACGATCGATACCGGTGTCGACAAGCATGGTAAGCCGATGGAGAATTTCCAGCCGGGTACGAAAGTGCTCGCCAAACTTGTGATCCTGGCTGAAGGGCCGCGCGGGAGCCTTTCGACAAAATTTATCCGCAAGCATGAACTTGTGAAAAATAACCCGCAGGTTTATTCCACAGGTGTCAAAGAACTTTGGGATGTGCCTGAAGGGACTTTTCAAGCCGGGCGCGTTATCCATACGCTCGGATTTCCTTTTGAATTCAACCACTTTGGCGGTGGGTTTATTTATGGCATGAACAGCCGGCAGGTTGCGGTAGGCATTGCGGCGGCACTTGATTACAAGGACCCGACTTTTAATCCGCATGCCGCGTTTCAACTGTATAAGAAGCATCCGTTTGTTGCCAAGATTCTGGAAAAAGGAAGAATCCTGAAATATGGCGCAAAAACGATTCCAGAAGGTGGGTTTTATTCGTTGCCGCAGCTTTATCATGATCACGTGATGATTGTCGGGGATTCTGCCGGATTCCTGAGCATGCCAAGTCTGAAAGGGATTCATCTCGCCATCGAATCCGGGATGCTTGCGGCCCAAACGGCTTTTGAGGCGCTTCAGAAGAATGATTTTTCGAAAGGCCAGCTTCAATCTTATGAAGACCGGTATCAAAAAAGCTCGGGCTATAAAAATTTGTACCGAGTGCGCAATTTCCGGGCGGGATTTCAATACGGGATGATTCTCGGTGCGTTTCATTTTGCCTGGCAAATCGTGACGGGCGGGCGCGGCATCGCGCCTTCGGGAAAAATGAGGTTGCATGAGGACGCATCGTGTTATCAAAAGCTTCCTGATGTAAAAAACCCATTCCTGACAAAATTCAAAAAAGAACTGAATTTCGATAAAAAGCTTACGTTCGATAAAGTGACCGATGTTTTTTATTCCGGATCTAAGCATGATGAGGAACAACCGTGCCATTGCCGTGTGCTGGATTTTGACCTTTGCCGTGATATCTGTATTCCCAAATACGGCGGGCCTTGCCAGCATTTTTGTCCGGCGGAGGTTTATGAGATCGTGACAGACCCAAAAACAGGAAAAAAGGATCTTCATCTTCACCCCGCAAACTGCGTGCATTGCAAGACTTGTGACATCAACGATCCTTTTGGCAATATCGAATGGGCGGTGCCGTACGGTGGCGATGGCCCGGAGTATGAGAATCTCTGACGAAGGGGACCGGCACTGGGTACTTGCCTGTCTCTTTTGCGGAAAAGGAAAATATGGGACTTAAAATTATCAGTTTGATGAAGCAAGTACCGCTCCCGACAGAAATGAGAATGGGGGCGGACGGGCTCATGGACCGTACCAAAGCGAAGTCGATCATCAATAACGACTGTTCGTTCGGGCTTGAGCAGGGATTGCAGATCAAAAAGTATGTTCCGGATGTGGAACTGATCGTGGTCTCCATGGGACCGCCGAGTTTCGAGCAATCCATGAAAAAAGCGTTAGCGATGGGTTATGACCGGGCGATTCTTCTTTCCGACCGGAAACTGGGGGGGTCTGATACTTTTGCGACCGGTTATGCGATCTCTTCTTTGATCAAAAAACTTGGTTTTGACAAAAGCGGCAAAAATCCGTTTATTATTTTTTCCGGTCGCCAAACCACGGACGGGGATACGGCGCATGTCCCATCGCAGACCGCTGAAAATCTCGGGATCCCCCAGGCGACATTCGTGGAAAAAGTAGAGTTTCAAAGCGATCACTTAAAAGTTCGCCGAATCATCGAAGGAGGTTATCAGGTTCTGCGCCTGCCGATCCCATGCCTTATTTCGATTGCGCCGACCGCCACTCCTGCACGCCGGCCTTCTTTGGAAGGTGCGATTCGAGCGCGGAACACAAAAATGGAAGTCTGGACGCTTGATCAAACGGGCGCGGATGCCAGCGTAGTCGGTCTGAACGGTTCGCCGACACTGGTGTCCAAGGTCGTGGATATTCAGAAAGACCGTCCGCCAGTCAATATGATCACCGGCCCCACGAACAAAGATCTTGCGGAGGGGCTTGTTGCTGAGATTGAAAAGATCAAGGATCAGATCGCAGGAGGACATACCCAAGTTTTAACAAAAGATGAAAAGCAGGAAGTGGCAGAGGCTAAAACAGATTCTGGATTTCCCAAAGTCGATTTTCGTCAAGGGGCGTATGGTGTGATGACTTGGGTCGAGATGCACGGCCAGAAGCCGTCCAGGTCTTCGCTCGAGATTCTGAGTCAGGCCAGAAAACTGGCGGACCAGCTTTCTACCAAAGTCATTTCCATCATGGTAGGGCACAATATCAAATCGGTGGCGCAAGAGATCATTGCCTATGGAGCTGACGAAGCGGTGGTGGTGGATGACCCGAGGCTTAAAGAATATACGACACTGCCGACAGCCGCGGCGATCGGACAATATATCGAAAAAAATCGTCCGGAGATCGCTCTTTTCGGGGCGACAACCTCGGGTCGCGAACTCGCTCCGCGGCTTGCGAGCCGTGTGCGTGCGGGGGTGACCGCGGATTGCACCAGTCTTGAGGTCGGAGAATATGTTCACCGTATGAAAAAAACGGTGTTTTATCCGGTGCTTCAATCGATTCGTCCCACCTATGGCGAGAGTAAACTGGCGACGATTATTGGTTTCTGGTGCCCGCAAATGGCGACTGCGCGACCCGGAACGTTCAAGATCCCGAAACGTGATTCAAACCGGAAAGGAACAGTCACGGAGTTCAAGCCTGTGTTTAAGGATAGCGATTTTGTGGTGGAGGTTGTGGAGACCAAACGCGAAGAGGGTGGCGCCGACAATCTTTTCGTGGCGGATATTGTCATCTCAGGCGGCAGACCTGCCGGGGAACATGACGATTTAAAATTAATCAAAGAACTCACCCAAGCACTTCAAGATCAGGGTATCAATGCGGATTGGGGCGCGAGTCGTCATGCGGTGGACAATGGTTATGCGCCTTATGGGCGTCAGGTTGGACAGACCGGCAAGACTATCCGACCCAAAGTTTATGTCGCCGTTGCGATTTCCGGAGCCATCCAGCATTTGGCAGGGATGAAAGAATCCGGAAAGATCATTGCTATCAATCAAGACCCGCAGGCCCCGATCTTCCGTCATGCGGATTTTGGCATTGTGCGCGATTATCAGGAAGTGCTTCCCGAACTCATCGGGAAAGTTAAAGCCGGTTTCACCTTCGGCCTCAATCCCAGCAAGTAATTATTTTACCGCCTGCGAGGCATATTAGGTTTATCATGAAAATCATCGCGGATTTTCATATTCATTCCAAATACAGCCGGGCAACTTCCAAAGAAATGGAAGTCGGAACACTTGCCCATTTTGCCGAAAAGAAGGGGATCAATCTTCTCGGGACCGGCGATTTCACGCACCCACAATATTTCAAAGAACTTCAATCCGAGTTGGAACCGCTCGGTAATGGTTTTTTCAGGTTGAAAGGAGAAAAATCTCCCGTTCATTTTGTTTTGAGTGCTGAAACAAGCCATATTTTTTCAGTAAAAGGAAAGACGCATCGTGTGCATGTGATCCTTCTGGCTCCCTCATTGGATGTAGTTGAGAAAATCAATAGGCAATTGGCCCGGCGTGGCAATATTGCGAGCGATGGCCGGCCGATCTTCGGGATGCATGTCAAAGACATGGTGAAGCTTACCCTCGATATTTCTCCGGAAGTCATGATCATCCCGGCCCATGCATGGACGCCGTGGTTTTCGGTCTTTGGATCAGCCTCAGGTTTTGACTCCCTTGAGGAATGTTTTGAAGAGCAGGCAAAGAATATCTATGCGATTGAGACGGGACTTTCATCGGACCCGTCCATGAACTGGCGGTTTTCAAACTTGGACAGGATCACGCTTATTTCCAATTCGGATGCTCATTCTCCTGCCAAGATCGGCCGGGAAGCGAATGTGCTGAACTGTGCCATGAATTACAGAGAAGTGATGGATGTGATACGGACAGGCGCTCCGGAGAAGTTTCTTTATACGATAGAATTTTTCCCGGAAGAAGGAAAATACCATTTTGACGGGCACCGGGACTGTGGTGTGGTTTTCGACCCGAAGACTTCGAAAGAACATCAGTTTATTTGTCCCAAGTGCGGTAAACAATTAACGATTGGGGTCATGCACCGCGTGGAAGAGCTTGCGGACCGCCCCACAGGTTTTTGTCCGGAAAAGAAAATTCCTTTTAAAAGCATGATTCCTCTTGATGAGATCCTTTCGGATACATTCCATAAAGGTGTTGCGACGCAAACGGTCGCCAGGGAATACGAAAAAATGATACAGACTATCGGTCCAGAACTCGAGATCCTTTTGGAGAAAACTCCGGAAGAAATGGGGTCTATGGCGGATCCGAAAGTCATTGAAGCAATCCTGAATGTTCGGAACGGTAAAGTTCGGATTGAACCGGGTTATGACGGTTGTTACGGAAAAATCAAAGTGCCTTCCATGTCGTCTTCACAAAAGGAACTTTTCAGTATCTCTTGACGGTATATTATCTTGAGGTTAAAATTTTCCGTCGTTTGACGATAAAATAGTAGTCTTTAAAAATAAAAAGGGGGATCCTATGTTAAAGAAATTCATTGCGGTCTTGCTGTTAGCGACTTGTATGGTTTCGGCAAGCGGGATAGCATATGCTGCAGAACAAGATAAAGGTGAAACAAGCCTGACCCGTGGAGCGGCCTCTCTTTTTGTCCCCGGTTGGGGGCAGTATTTGAACGGGGAAATGGAAAACAAATCCGGGAAGATCAAGACCGGAACCATGATTGTTCTCGAGATTGGTGGTATTGTGACCACGATTCTATTGGGAACGCTTGTGGGCTATCCTGTGATTTGGGTGGGCATCGGGATCCTGATGTTCAACCACATTTGGAGTGCGGCAGATGCTTATGCAAAGGCTCCGACAGGTCCTGAAGTTGCGATGAAGGGCGACGCAGTCGCACGTTAATTCTTTGAATTGCAGATTGTCATTGAAAAGAAGCAGGCTGCAGGTCATCAGCAGTCTGCTTTTTTTTTATTTCTTCTTTTCCGGTTTTTCCCTTTCTTCTTCCAAGAACGAGGGGCGTTCTTATCCTTTACCGGGGAATTTTGAGGATATTTGGAACGCTACGATTGCCACGCTTGAAGCAGAAAAAATCCCTCTCGCAAAAGTTGACAAGGCAAATGGTTATATTCAGTCCGCGACATTTCCGCTTTATAAGAAGGAATACAAAAATTGGGCCAAGGCGCCCACTTTTTCTTCAGCGGGATTTTGTGCGATTGAAGTTGGAGTTGTGGAAAAGGATCCTTCCATGACGGTGTTGGGCCTGAAAGCCTATTTTAAACGAAAGGTGGGTTATCATTTGACGGGTTTCGGGAAAAGGGATTCTTCGAGAGGTGTTTTTGAAGGGCGATTGGCTCATCGTATTCACAAACGTCTTGTGGAATCAAAATTCCCGAAGATGAAGAGTATCATTTTGGGCTGCGATCTCCATTTCGACGATGCAACCCTTCACTATGTGATTGTCGGAGCTGATGAGCATCAGTTGGCGTATGAGCAGGGATTGAGGAACGGGGATGTCCTTTTGAAAATTGACGACGAGACGATTACTCCCGGGAATCTTTTTAACCATTTTATCAATATCGAGGCGGAAAGCCTTAAAAAAGTAACGATTTTTCGTGATAAACAAGAGATAGAGCTTCCGGTGAGTGTCTTTTATTTAAACCCGGACGCCCCTCATTTTGGTTTTTACGTAGAGAGGAATTCCCGTACCAAGAAATTCACTATTTCTCGCGTTCAAACGGGAGGTCCTGCGGAAAAAGAAGGGTTGCTGCCGGGAGATGCTCTTCTTAAGCAAAACAATATTTTGCTGGATAATTGGAAAAACTATTATCGGGTGATCCTGATGCAGAAAGGAAACGAACCGCAGACCTTTTTGATAGAACGTCGGGGGACACTTATCGAGAAAAAGATCATGCCGGTTTCTGAAGCGACAAAGGAAGTTTTGTGAAGAACCCTCGAGTAGCCTCTCTTTTTTCAATTTTACTTCCGGGGCTCGGTCAGCTTTATCTTAAGGATTATGCCAAGGGTTGGACGCTGATTTGTATAGATATCGGTATTTTTGTGAGCCTTTGGATCAGTCATTCCTGGTTTGCGTGTGTTCTCTTGGCTGTAGTTTATCTAGGGATCATGATTCCTGCGGCAATAGATGCGTTTCAAAACGCCACAGGTCGGCCACGCGTTTTTACTGGCGAATCCATTCCTTATGTTCTTTGGATGCTTTTTGCGGTCGGTCCCTTTGCCATTCCGCTTTTATGGCAAAGTCAAAAATTCTCAAGGAGAGCCAAAAGCGGTTGGACCATCTTTGTCATTTTGATTGCGCTATTGATGATCGCTACATTGAATTGGATGGCTTCTTTTTTGAATGCTCTGATGCAGCAGAATTCAGGGGGATGAATCTCTGAGAATCTTAAAACGTCAGGAGAAAGCGATTGCATTCGAAGAGAACAAATATGCTACAATAAACGGGTGAATATTTAGGAGAATCCATGTATTTTAAAAAACATATGCCGCGGCTTTTTTTAGTGATATTTTCTTTCAATCTATTGATGTCAGGTTGTAGTTCGCAAAGCCAATTCGTTCAGGCCCAAAAATCTACGGGAGTAATGGTTCCAGAACCTGTGACCAGGCAAGAATCCGTGGAACAGAAGCCGGCCTTGGCGCCGACAACAAACCAAACTGAGATCCCGCCGTCGGTAGCGAAACCGCTTCCAGCATGGGCTGAGAGTTGGTATCAGGGTGCTTCAGGCTATGAAAAAGCGGTGGAAGAATACAAACGAACCAATAAGCCGTTGGCGGTCTATGTCAGTGTTCGTTGGTGCCCTTACTGCCGGAAATTTGAAAATCAGATCCTTTCTTCTCCTCTTGTGATGCAATTTCTAAAGGATAAGATCAAGGTGAATATTAATCCGGAAACCAGTGAGCAGGAGAGCAATGTGGTTCGTAAGTATGGGGTCCGGGGCTTTCCAACCTTTTTCGTCCATCCGCCTCAGCCGAGTCAAACCGAACAGCTTTATACTTCTGGGACACCAGAGGAATTCGTGTCTCAGTTCGAAGACGTTATCAAGTGATTCCCGCGGTTCTCACCATTGCCGGTTCCGATCCGTCGGGTGGCGCCGGCATTCAAGCTGATCTTAAAACCTTTCACCAGCGCAAAGTTTATGGCATGGCCGTGATCACTTTGCTGACGGTTCAGAACACGCAAGGCGTTCAAGCGGTTTATAGGGTGAATCCCTCGCAGATACTCCGTCAGCTTGATGCCGTGCTTCTGGATATTTCTCCTAAAGTCGCAAAGATCGGAGCGGTGGGAGATGGAGAAGCTATTCGCAGGATCAGCCGACGGCTTCGGAAAGAAAATTTTCCACTCATTGTGGATCCTGTGATGATCAGCAAGCATGGTGCACTGCTTCTCAAAAAAAATGCGATTCCCATTGTTAAAAAGGAATTATTGCCACTGGCCACTTTGCTGACTCCGAATCTCCAAGAAGCCGAAATTTTAGCGGGTATTCGTGTTCATGATCTTGAATCCATGGAAAAAGCTGCCAAACGCATGGCGCAGATGGGGGCTCAAGCGGTTCTCGTCAAAGGGGGCCATTTGAGGGGAGAGGCGACAGATCTTTTTTTTCAGGACGGTAGTGTTAAGATTTTTTCGGGGTCGCGCATCCGGACAAAGAATACGCACGGGACCGGATGCACTTATTCAGCAGCGATTGCGGCGGAATTTGCAAAAGGTAAAATGCTTGCTGAAGCTGTTAGGATCGCTAAATGTTTTATCACAAAGGCTATCCGGACAGCACCGGGGTTGGGACACGGCATGGGGCCTGTAAATCACTGGGCAGATGTCTGAAGCGATAAACCCGTATTTTTTTAAAGTACTGTTTTTCAAAGCAGTCCGGTTCAGCTATAATTTTGTTTCGAAATGGTTGTTTTTGGAACCAGATACTTGGAGGATGGCATGATTTGTTGTTTGGATTTGGAAGGCGTATTGATTCCCGAGATTTGGATCAATGTAGCAAAAAAAACCAAAATCAAAGCGTTGGAGATCACGACTCGTGATGAACCCGACTATGACAAGCTCATGCGCTACCGGCTTGAGATCTTAAAGAAGCATGGCATTAAACTTCAACATATTCAGAATGTGATCAAAAAGATGCAGCCTCTCCCGGGGGCAAAATTGTTTTTGCGCGGGCTTCAAAAAAAGTACCAAGTCATTATTTTGTCGGACACTTACTACGAATTTGCCGGATCGATGATGGAAAAGCTTGGTTTCCCAACACTCTTTTGCAATTGGCTTGAAGTGGATGACAAAGGATTTATTGCAAATTACCATCTTCGCCAAAAAAATGGCAAGAAACAAGCCGTTCGGGGGTTAAAGGGTTTGGGTTTTCGTGTTGTTGCGGCCGGGGATTCTTACAATGATATTTCGATGTTGCAAGCGGCTGACCGAGGAATCCTTTTCCGGCCTCCCCCAAAAATCATGCGTGAATTTCCTCAATTTCCGGTAACCCATAACTACCAGCAGCTTTTTGCGGCATTCCACAAAAGCGTTTGAGCTTTATTCTCCGAGATTCGTCCTGATTTTTGATGCCATGGCCGCCAGTTCTTCGGCGGAAGTGTCTTTGGCCCGAGCAAAGTTCAGATCGCTTACCCCATTAATCGGAATGAGATGGACATGAGCGTGAGGGACCTCGATGCCGGCAACCATGACACCTACTTTTTTGCAAGGAACTGTTTTATGAATTGCTCGGGCGACTTTTTTTGAAAAGACGATCAGTCCTTTGAGCAGCTCATCATTCATATCAAACAGATAATCAATCTCTTGTTTGGGAATCACGAGGGTGTGGCCGGGGTTGACAGGGCGAATATCGAGAAAGGCAAGGTATCTGTCGTTTTCAAGGATTTTGTGAGCCGGGATTTCGCCGTTGATAATACGCGTAAAAAGTGTTGGCATAGAAGCCTCCTTAAAGATTAGAATAAATAGAGTTTGCAGTATTTTAGCCTTTTTTTTCTGAGGGCAGTATAGTTTTTTAAGAAGGGTAGGAGACGAGAGGTGACAGGTTGCTTCTAAAAAAGGGAGGAAACTATGGCGGATGAAAATAAGAACACAGTTTTTGGGATTACCGAAAATCTGGAAGCTTTGCTTTGCTATGCGTTCGGATGGGTCACAGGGCTTGTTTTCTTGCTTGTGGAGCAAAAGAATGCATTCGTGCGGTTTCACGCGCTCCAGTCGCTGGTGACATTTCTTGGACTTTTCATTGTCTCCTTTGTATCCGGGCTTATTCCGGTTCTGGGAATGTTGTTAAATATGTTGATATTTCTGCTTGGGGTCGCACTTTGGATTATTTTAATGATCAAAGCCTATAAAGGGGAGCGGTTTAAACTTCCCGTGGTGGGAGATTTCGTCGAGCAACAACTCGGTAAGAAGCAATAAAGAAGATCCAAAAGCCGTCCGGTTCATTTTACGAGCGGTTTTTTTTCTTTTTTTCTTGGGTATCGTGCATCATGGAATCGTTTACTTGCCAACGGTGCAATGCTTGTTGCCAACAGCCCGGTTTTGTTTATCTGGAAGAAGAGGATATCCGGCACCTCGCAGCGCATTTTGCGGTCGATATGTATCATTTCACGGATCACTACTGTCTCTTGATTGATCGCCATGATTTAGTCCTCAAAAAAAATCAAAACGAAACCTGCCTTTTCCTGGGGCCACAGGGTTGTTCAATTTATGAGGCAAGGCCGAAACAGTGCCGGGATTTTCCAATCCATTGGAAGACAGAAAGAAGTCTGAGTTATTGCACGGCTCTGAAGGGAAAATTTTAAAACGCAGGATTTTCGTCTGCCGGAACAGGAGTATCCGATGCTTCAGGTTTTGGCTCAGGCAGTTTGTAGGGCAATCGGACGATGAAAAAAGATCCTTTGCCGAGTTTGCTCTCCGCCCAGAGGTTCCCGCCGTGCATTTCGACGAATTGTTTGCTAATGGCAAGGCCGAGGCCTGTCCCCTTGATGGTTTTTGCAGTCGCACGACCGGCTTGTTCGTAAGGAGAAAAAATAACTTTTAAATTCTCCAGAGCAATACCGGGTCCCGAATCTTCTACGATGATCTTGGCACTCTCTTTTTCCTTTTCGAGGTGGATGCGGACAAATCCTTGCTGTGTGAATTTCAATGCGTTCGATAGGAGGTTGTATAAAACCTGGCGCACCTTGAGTTCATCTGCCATCACCTTTAAACTTGCCGGTTTTTCATAAAAACTCAGAAGGATCCGTTTTTGAATCGCCTCCTCGTAAAAAACTTCCAAAACCGTATTAATAACCCTCACCAGATCAATTTCCTGAGGGTTCAATTTCATTTTCTTTGATTCCATCTTTGAAAGGTCAAGGACGTCATTAATGAGATCGCGAAGATGCTGTGCGCTACGATGGATCCGGGAAAGGAAATCCTTTTGCTTGGGGGTTGCCGGCTCGTTTTTATTTTCAATCAGAAGTTCAGAAAACCCAAGAATGGAATTCAGGGGCGCCCGAATTTCATGGCTCATACGCGCGAAATATTCCGTTTGGAGGTGGTAAGTATACTTGATTTTATCGCTTGTTTCACGGAGTTCCCAGACAAACGATTCCAATTGCTCCTCTTTTTTTGTGAGTGCGGCGGACAGGGTCCTGATAAAAAAAGCTATTAAGTAAAAAAAAGCGATATGGCGAACAATAATCGCGATTTCTTGAACCATGCTTAAATTGGGACCAAAAGAGATTGTTCGAGGTAAAATCCCAAAATGACCGGCTACAATAAATCCGGCGTAAAGAAATGAGGCGAGGGTTGCGAACTGGAACGTTAAAACGGTTGGCAGGTTGAGGGCGCAATAGACGATCGAAATGAAAAAGCAAGAACTATAGATAAAAAGATCCACGTTCCCGAGGAGATGAAGCGCGGTGGTTTCAGTCAGAAAGTCGATAGCAACGGACGCGACGAGTGCATTGAATCCCACATTCGAATTTCGAAAAAGAATGCGATAGGGACGATTGATGAAGACTTCGACGAAAATGACTAGATAAAGAGGCCATGGATTAATATCAAAATGACCAATTTTAATGGTCAGAGCATATAAAATAATAAGAAAAAGGATCGTAATGATGCGAAACTGATACAGGTGGTAGGCTCTCTGATAAATCTCATGAGCCGGTGTTTTGGGTGTGATTCTCATATCATGAAAACCGTCATAGGTGTTTGGATTTTTTAATGAACAATAACTTATGATAGCTGACCGTCCCAAAAAGGAAAGCTAATTTTTAGAATAATCGTTATAGAGAGTTATATTGCGGAGGTGCAGGTAGCCTGCTAAAATACAAAATAATCTTTGCACTCAAAATATTGAGAAGGGCAATATGGAAAAAGTGGCTTATTTGAAATTATGTCTTGAAAAGGTTATTGAGCAAAAGGGGCAAGATGTTTTTTTGAAAGCCGGTGTCGAACCTCGCATGCGCATTGGAAGCCAAGTGACGTCCCTTCCTCTGAGGGCGATAAGTGAAACGGATCTTTTTGAACTGGCGAGTGAATTGCTTACCGCCTCCCAAAAAAAGTTGTTGGAAGCGAACAAAAGCGTGGATTTTGGTTACTCTTTTCACGAAAAAGATTGCCGGTTTCGCGGGAATGCCTTTTACCAACAAGGCTGTTTGTCCATGGTATTTCGGCTTCTGTGGAAGGGGATCCCCACTTTCGAGGAACTTCATCTCCCCCCGATTTTGAGAAAAGTTGCTCTTGAGAAATCGGGCATTATTTTGATCGGGGGCGCGGTTTCTTCAGGTAAAACCACGACTGTGGCCGCCATGGTCCGTGCCATGAATGAAAGTGTTCATAAACATATCATTTCTATTGAAGATCCGGTGGAGTTTTTACATGCCGATCAGAAATGCCTTATTCAGCAGCGTGAGATCGGACAGGACACCGAAAGTTTTCATTCTGCCTTAAAGTATGTGGTCCGCCAATCTCCCGATGTTGTGGTAATCGGAGAAATGCGAGATACGGAATCCTTCCAGTTCGCATTAGCGGCTGCGGAGGTAGGACGACTTGTCATCTCGACCATTCATGCGCAATCGGTTACCCAGGTATTTGACCGTATTCTCGGTTTTTTCAGACGTGAAGGAGAACGCGAAGGGATCCTCCGTCATTTTTCGGCGAACATGCTTTGTCTTGCTGTGCAAAAACTTCTTGTCACTAAAAATGAAAAAGGCTTAGTGCCGGCGGTTGAAATTCTTATAGGAAATTACACGACGAGACAGCTTGTTCAAGAGCATAAGATTGATAAACTTCCGCAGGCCATTCGGAATGCTCACCAGGAAGGCATGCAAACCATGGATCAATCGCTTTTGAAGCTTTGGGAAGCTCAATTTATTACTAAAGAGGCTGGTATTGATGCCAGTACCTCACCTCAGGAGTTAGAGTCGCTGATGAAGGGAATCCGGATAGGGCAGGAGACAAAAATCTTAGGAACTTAGAAGATTCAAGTCTTTAAGTGTATTTTTCGCGGTAAATTTTGATCAACGCAAAAAAGAGCGAAAGAACAACCGGTGCCAAAAAAATACCCATCAAACCATAGAGTTTCATCCCACCCATGATCCCGAAAAACAAAAGAAAATAAGGGAGTTTTGTTTTTTCTCCGATAATTGCCGGTTTGATGATGTTGTCCAGAAGACTGATGCCAAAGAAGCCTACCACAAACAGAATGATCGCTTTTACGAACATTTGCGTGACCAAAAGATAGACCGCGATCGGAAACCACACGCTGGCCGCACCAAGCACCGGAATAAGTGAGGTCAGAAAGATCAAAAAAGTGAAAAAAAGCGGGACGGGAACTCCCAGCGATGTGAACAAAATTCCCGCCACAGTAGCCTGTACGATACTCGTTAACAACTGCCCGCGAATGACCGCGGCAAATGTCTCATCGATCTGTTTAAAAAGCGCCTTTTTAGTCTCTTTTTCAAAGGGTGCGATCTCAAAAATGAAATTATAGATTTTTGCTCCATGTTTGAAAAAGATAAAAGTCAGAAAGCACATGAAAAAAATATTCAGGAAAATAAAGAAAATATTCTTGGTGAAAGTAGCGGCTTGGCTCGCTGCAAGGTTCCCGATCGTTTTGGTGGTCCCAAGAAGCCACGAGGAAAGACTGTCTTTTACGGGCTGGGATGCAAAAATGTGAGTTTGTGCATTCTGAATCCAAGGGAGTTTCCGGATCTGTTCAATCAGTTGTTCTAGTTTGCCCTCACGGACGTAGCTGTAGGTCCATTGCGTGAATTCGATAATCTGGGTGGTCATATTGATAAGGATGAAGATGAGCGGGGGAATTACGATGAGAAACACCGCGATCGTCATTAGGAAGGCGATGGAATTATTCCGTTTTGGAAATGTTTTTTGCAATTTTGAATAAATCGGATAGAACGCGAACGTAAGAATAGCCGCCCAAAAAATGGCCGTAAAAAAGGGCGCAAAGATGCAAAAAATCTCGTAAATGATAAAAGCCAAAATGCCTATGAAGAAAAAAGAAATAAATTGTTCGCGTCGCATGATTTTAGTCTAAATCCTTCTCAATTCCAGAGGATCTGAAATAGGGACAATTCTTGTTAACCATAAAAGAAAAAAACAAGCAAGGATAGTCTATCCATTTCCCTTTGTTTGGCAAGGAGAAGCGCTATTTTTTTAAAAGATAGTTTTTAACGTAATCTAGGATTCCTTCACGCGTGGTGTATTGACATCGGAAACCGGTCATTTGTTCATGATAGCTCATGTCCGCTTGCGTGAAATTCTGGTAGAAGCTGTAGGGATTATCGAAAAAGTCGGGTTTTAAATTTGTGCCAAGAGCCTCATTCAGAGCGTCGACAATCTCGTTGAACGAAGTGGCTTGTCCGGTACCGAGGTTCAGCACGGTATTTGCTTTTGCTTGGTGCGCCATCAGGGTCGCTGTCACAACATCTTTCACATAGATATGATCGCGCTTTTGCTCCCCCCATTTGAAAATTCGAGGTCTTTTCCCGGTCATCATCTGAAGTGCAAGCTGATAGATCATGCTGGAGGCATGTCCCTTGTAATATTCTCGGGGTCCGAAAACGTTAAAAAAGCGAAGACCCACCACCTTGATTTTGTGGTTATAGGTGCGTGCAAGCTGGTCCATGATCCATTTGGAATAACCATAAATATTGTTAGGATGACCCGCATCTGATTCTTTGATTGGTCGGTCCATGCTGCCGTAGGTCGCGGCAGAGGAGGCGTAAACAACGATGGCTTTTTTCTCGACAGCCAAATCCAGGATGTTTCGAAAACCCTCGACATTGTCATGCATCATCTTCTTTTCGTCGAGAACGGTCGTATCTGTGATAGATGCCATGTGGTAGATGATGTCGAGTTTCTGAGCTTTGGCCCAAGATAGCCAGGACTTGTCCGCGCAGTCGTAAGCGAGGATATCTCCTTTGAAGCCCAATAGGTTTTTGAAACAGGAACTCCGGAAATCCTCCAAGATCGTGATCGTTGCTTCGGGGAAACGCAACTGGAGCTCCAAGGCAAGATTCGAGCCGATAAAACCCGACCCGCCAGTTACAAGGATATTTTTCATAGATTCACATCATAGCGAAAATTTCCGAAAGTTCAAATCTAAAATGACGGAAAATTCACCGTGCCTTTTTTATAGGAGTTTTTGCTTACAAGAGAAACATTTAAAACTGTTTAGAGGAAAAAGAAAGGAGCATATTTCGCATACGGAGCGGCTTCTTTTGCTGCCTGTGATGCGGTAGCTGCTGTGCCTTGCGCCATTTCGCCCACACCTCCAATGATGTTCGTCACTGTCCGGGCAGTTCCGGTCATCACGCCGCCCACCATACTGATAGGATTCAAGCCTCCTTGAAGCATTGCTTTTGGAATTTCGAAAGGAGCTAATACGATTTGTTTAAGACCATTTGCCATTCCAGCATAAACAGACGGCCCCATCCATATGAAAGAGGAACCCAAGAATGCCAGACATAAAAATAGTTTTTTCACTCTCATGGTAAATAACTATCGGCCATTACGGAGATTTCTATACGGCATTATACTTAATTTGAAATCTTTAGCGTAAGTATTTTGAGCTTTGTAAAAAGATTTTGTCAGATAGCAAAAAATAGTCTACCATCCAATAGAAGCCCTTTTTATTTTAACTTTCAAAAAACGGATCACTGATGGAGTCTGATTCTCAAAAAGGATCGTTAAAAATCCAGGAAAAGCCGCTGTGTCGGCTTTTTGGCAGTTGCGGAGGGTGTCAGTATCAGGATATTTCCTATGCCGAAGAATTATCGCGCAAAGAGGCGATCTTGAAAGAGATGCTCGGAAGGGAAAACGGCCTTCCTAAGGAGGTTTTCGAGCCGATTGTTCCATCGCCAGAAAAATACTATTACCGGAACCGTTTGGATCTGACTTTACGGAAAAGAAATAATGGAGAACGACAGATGGGTTTTATGTTGCCCGGGACGCAGCGACTTCAGGAAGTTACAGTCTGCGCGATCGCTCGCAAGGAGATCAATGATTTCATTCCGATGCTTAAAAAAGAAGCCGTAGCGAAACTTCCGGAGAATTACAAAGTAGCGAATTTGGTGGTGCGCGTTGGCGAAGACGGCCGTGTTTTTTGGGGCGGGATTGGCCGGCGGTCTTTAAACATGAGAGAAGAAGATTACTTTTGGACGCATATCCACGGACGAAAAATCTTTTATTCCCTGGACACTTTTTTTCAAGCAAACCTTTTCATTCTTGGAAAAGTAGTTTCACAGCTTGAAGATCTCATTAAGTGGCAGAAAGAAACTGTTTTTCTGGATCTTTATTCTGGCGTCGGGCTATTTGGGATTGCGCTAGCAGGCCGAGCCAAGGAAGTCGTCATGATTGAAGAAGGAAGCGATTCCGTCAAAATGGCCCGTTATAACGCGAGTTATCATCATTTCAGTCACGTCAAAATCCTTGAAGGAAAAGTGGAAGTGCATTTGCCGGAAGTTCTAAAGGGACTTAAAGGACAGCCTTGCGTTGGTTTGATCGATCCGCCGCGCGCAGGGCTTGTCCCCTCAGTCGTTGAAACCCTGGCGTATACGGAAGGTCTTTCATCGTTATTTTATCTATCCTGCTCGCCGGAATCCTTGGCGCGGGATCTGAAGCGTTTGTTGCAAACAGGCTGGAAGGTTCAAAGGATCATGCCTTTCGATTTTTTTCCCCGGACACGTCATTTGGAGGCGCTCGCATGGCTTGTCCGCTTTTAGCAGAAAAATATGAAGAGATCGCATACAAAAAATTTTTTGGTAATGTCAACCCTGTGGAAATCGAAATCGGATGCGGGAAAGGAAAATTCCTGATGAGACGTGCCGAAGAAAATCCGGGGATTAATTTTATCGGGATTGATCGTGTTGAAAAATGGATGAAACGGCGGAAACAGCAATCGGAAAAAAAAGTCATTTCGAATATCCGTTTTATGAAAGCAGAAGCTCGTGGTTTTTTGACGGATGCAATCCCACAAACAAGTGTCTCTGTCTTTCATATTTATTTTCCGGACCCGTGGCCGAAGCGACGGCATCACGGCCGACGGGTGATCAATACGGACTTTTTGAGGTTGCTTCATGCGAGACTTAAGGTTGGGGGACTGATCGAAATCGCGACGGATGACGAAGAATATTTTATGGCCATTAAAAAATCAATAGCCGCAGCCATGGAACTCTGGGACAATGTGAGGGAAACACGGAATGAAAGGATCCTAGACGGAATGAATAAAACGAATTACGAAATGAAATGGGAATCGCAGGGGAAGCCCCTGTTTTATATGGAGCTTAAGCGAAAATGAGGATTGCGCATGCCTTGGCCAGCGCCGGACTTGGTTCCAGGAGAAAATGTGAGGTTTTTGTCGCAAATGGGGCCATTTCCGTCAATGGAGAAGTAGTCCGCGATCTCGGTCGGCAAGTGGATTTTAAGCAGGATACCATTAGGTATCGAAACAAAGTGCTTCAAGCTGCACCCCACGTCTATTACATTTTAAATAAGCCGGAAGGTTATGTCGTGACAGCTCAGGATATCCATGCCAAGAAGACGGTTTTTGAACTTCTGCCGCATCAGCTTGTTAATCAGACGCGTCAATCCTCAACGAATCGTGTGCGTGTTTTTCCGGTAGGCCGGTTGGATAAAGATTCATCGGGGCTTTTGCTTATGACCAATGATGGGGAATTGGCCAACCGGTTGATTCATCCGCGTTTTCATGTTGAAAAATGGTATGAGGTCAAGTTGAACCGTGCGTGGATGCCCCAGGACCGGAATAAAATACTGAACGGTTTTCATTCTTATGACGGAATTCTGAAAATAGAAGACATAAGACCGATCTCAACACGAGCGCTTCTGGTGGAATTGCGTGAAGGAAAAAAACGGCAGATCCGGAGAGTATTCAAACATTTCGGTTATGAAGTGGTATATCTAAATCGTATTTCTTTCGGGCCATTGAAACTCGGCAAGCTCGGCTTGGGCCAAGGCCGTTTTCTAACGTCAGTAGAAGCCAAGGAACTCCGCAAGGCTGTGAATGTCGACGTTGCTTAAAATCTATTCTTCGATTTTTTTCTTCTGCGGGTGATAAAAAAGACGCTTTTTGGTGCCCGCGCCTTTCACGATTACCACAAGGCAATTATCGATCGAAAAAGCAGGATGGATCCTGATGGATTCAGCCTTGATGCCTTTGGCTTTTAAAAAGTTCAAAAGGAATTCCTGTTCAGGTCGGGCCATCAGGCATTCCATCTCCAGGTAATCGCGGACGACATATTCCAGTTCGTTATTCATGGTGTTTTCTCCTCTTGGAATTTTTTCAATTTCAACCATACCTGATGATTCTCAGTCATGACAGAGCTGGAGAAAAATTGCGTTCTCCGAAATCATTTATTGATAGATTATAAAATATTATTAGTAGATTATTTGTTTATTGTGGACATAATTTTTTTTGGATTGCTTGTGAAATAACCATCAAAATAAAGTTTGACAATGAGCGGAAAAGTGAATATCATTATATCTATTAATCTATAGGATTGATAGACTATGATATCTAAGAAAACAAAATACGCTCTTAAGGCAGTACTTTTTTTAGCTGAGAAATATGCAACCAAAGAACCGGTTCTTATTGCGGAGATCGCACAGAAAGAGTCGATTCCAAAGAAATTCCTTGAATCGATTCTTCTTGAGTTGAAGAATAAGGGGGTTCTCCAAAGCCGTAAAGGCAAAGGAGGGGGGTATCTTTTGGCGAGGGGACCGAGTCAGATCAGTTTTGGGGAAGTGATCCAGATTTTTGAAAATCCTTTCGCCCTGCTTCCTTGTCTGAATCAAGGACCAAGTTATCGATGCAGTGAATGTCAGGTGGGACATGTTTGCGGTATCCATATGGTCATGCAGGAAGTTTATAACACAACGACGAGCATTTTGAATGTGACGACGCTCCAGGAAGTGAATGATCGAATCCGGAACACGCAACAAGAAGCCATGTACTTCATTTAAAATGAAAAGGGAGATTTAGCATGAGTAAAATTGATAAAAATTTAAAAATAGAAACATTAGCACTTCATGGCGGACAGGAGCCGGATCCGACAACGGGTTCCCGCGCGGTTCCCATTTATCAAACAACATCGTACCAATTCAAGAACACCGAACATGCGGCCAATCTTTTCGGATTGAAAGAGTTCGGGAATATCTACACACGGCTGATGAATCCGACCACCGATGTTTTTGAAAAACGCATGGCTCTTTTAGAGGGCGGTGTGGGGGCCTTGGCGGTTTCAAGCGGCCAATCAGCGATCACGCTAGCGCTTCTGAATATCGCGCAGGCAGGGGATGAGATCGTTTCTGCCGACAACCTTTATGGCGGTACTTACAACCTTTTAAACCACACCTTTCCGAAGCTTGGGATCAAGGTAAATTTTGTGAAGTCGAATGACCTTGTTGCGTTTCAGGAGGCCATTACGCCAAAGACGAAAGCGATCTATGCGGAATCGATCGGAAATCCCAAGTTGGATATTGCCGATTTGGAAGGAATCTCGAAGATTGCACATAAGAACGGCCTGCCCTTTGTATTGGATAATACCTCGGCGCCGTATCTCTTGCGGCCGTTTGATCATGGCGTGGACATTATCGTTTATTCCGCGACAAAATTTATTGGAGGTCATGGAACCTCGATCGGAGGCGTGATTGTGGATTCCGGAAAGTTCGATTGGACGAACGGGAAATTTCCTCTGATTGCAGCGCCGGATCCGAGTTATCACGGCATTAACTTTGTCGAGGCTTTAAAGCCCCTCGGCAATATTGCCTATATCATCAAGGCTCGCGTGACGCTTTTGCGCGATCTTGGAAACGCGTTATCACCGTTTAACGCTTTTCTCTTTCTTCAAGGCCTTGAGACTTTGCATTTAAGGATGATTCGCCACTCGGAAAATGCGCTTGCTGTGGCAACCCATCTTTCCAAACATCCGAAAGTAGCTTGGGTCAATTATCCGGGATTGCCTTCAAGTTCTGAAAAGGAACGCGCAAAGAAATATTTGCCTAAAGGTTCAGGTGCGATCCTCGGATTCGGGATTAAAGGCGGTTTGGAAGCAGGGAAAAAATTCATCGATTCTTTGGAGCTTGTTTCGCATCTAGCGAATATCGGCGATGCCAAAACGCTTGCGATTCATCCGGCGACGACCACGCACCAACAGCTTTCTCCTGAAGAACAGCTTGCGACCGGTGTGACGCCTGATTTCATTCGTTTATCCATCGGAATTGAACATGTGGATGATATAATTACAGATATCGACCAAGCGTTGAGTAAAACTGCGAAATAAAAGGATAGCTTTTATGGCAAATATCTACAGTGATATTACAAAAATAATAGGGAATACCCCTCTCATTAAAGTGAATCGGTTAGCCCAAGGGCTTGGGGCTTCAATTTTGGTGAAACTTGAATCTGCCAATCCGCTTGCTAGCGTCAAAGACCGAATCGGCGTAGCGATGATCGATGCTGCGGAGAAAACCGGAAAACTCAAACCGGGCGGTACCATTGTAGAACCCACCAGTGGGAACACGGGGATCGCCTTGGCTTTTGTAGCGGCGGCGCGTGGGTATCGGTTGATTTTGACGATGCCGGAAACGATGAGCATCGAGCGCCGGCAATTATTAAAAATCTTGGGTGCGGAAGTTGTCTTGACTGAAGGGACAAAGGGGATGAGGGGTGCGGTTGAAAAAGCGGATGAAATTGCAAGAACGACTCCGGGGAGTTTGGTGCTTCAACAATTTTTGAATCCCGCAAATCCGGATATTCACAGAAAGACAACCGCCGAAGAAATTTGGAACGATACCGATGGAGCAGTGGATATTTTTGTGGCAGGCATTGGAACCGGGGGTACGATCACGGGCGTTGGGGAAGTACTTAAGCAAAGGAAGCCTTCGGTGAAAGTTGTTGCTGTAGAACCGGTAGATTCTCCTGTTCTTTCGGGTGGAAAACCTGGAGCGCATAAGATTCAGGGAATTGGGGCCGGGTTTGTGCCGGGTGTTCTCAATACCAAAGTTTATGATGAAATTCTTAAGGTTCGTCACGAAGACGCGGGAGAGATTGCACGCAAGCTGGCCAGAAACGAAGGGATTCTCGGGGGTATTTCCGCGGGAGCCAACGTTTGGGCAGCACTTGAATTGGCGAAAAGACCGGAATCTAAAGGAAAAACAATAGTGACCGTTATTTGCGATACCGGAGAACGATATCTTTCAACCTGGCTTTTTCAGGAATTTTTAGGCTAAGACATGACCGCAAAGACTCTCGGAAAAATAGAAACCAAGTATTTTACTTTTGCACAGCCTTCGCATGAGTTCAAGCTGGAATCGGGGCGGACCTTCGGCCCCATTACCGTTGCTTATGAGAGCTACGGACAGCTCAATGCAGATAAAAGCAATACCATTCTTGTGATGCATGCGTTTTCCGGAAACGCACATGTCGCGGGACCTGTCAGCGAAGAACAAGATCCGCCGTGGTGGGATTTCATGGTAGGTCCTGGGAAGGCTCTTGATACGGAAAAATATTTTGTTCTTTGCGCCAATGTCATCGGTGGCTGTAAAGGGACTACCGGACCGTCTTCCATGAATCCCAAAACAGGAAAGCCCTATGCTCTTGATTTTCCGCTTATCACGATCGGAGACATGGTGCGCGTCCAAAAAACTTTGATCGATCATCTTGGCATTAAGAAACTTCATGGGGTGATTGGCGGTTCCATGGGGGGGATGCTCGCGCTTCAATGGGTCGCTTTATACCCGGACGCTGTGGAGTGTGTGATTCCGATCGCAGCCACGTTAAAACATTCACCCCAGCAAATTGCATTTAATGAAGTGGGGCGTCAAGCGATTATGGCAGATCCTGCCTGGAATTATGGGAATTATTACGGCGGGGCTTTGCCGGAAAAAGGCCTTGCTGTGGCGCGCATGGTTGGGCACATTACCTACATGAGCAATGATTCCATGGAAAAAAAATTTTCCCGGCGGCTTAAAGACGATCATTCCGGATTTAAATTCTCGGCCGATTTTGAAGTGGAGGGGTATCTTCAGCATCGCGGTATGAGTTTTGTAAAACGCTTTGATGCGAATTCCTATCTCTATATCACCAAGGCGATGGATTATTTTGATCTCTCGGATGCAAAATGGATCCCGCCGCAGGGCCTTCCGAATGTCCGGTTTTTGGTGATAGCCTTTAAATCCGATTGGCTTTATCCTTCCGTTCAATCGCAGGAAATGGTTCGCCAGCTCAAGATGCGGCAGATCGATGCGACTTATTGTGAGATTGATGCTAGTTACGGGCACGATTCCTTTTTAATCGAAAGTGAATCGGAAAAGCAGTCGCATCTTATCAAGCACTTTCTTGCCAAAAGAAAATAAAACCCCCTTTCATTTGGTTTTCCTTGAAAAAAATAGCGAGGAGGAATACTATCTCTACTCAAATAAAAGGAAACGGATAGAATGAAATCGACTATGAAACGGCTTGATGATCAGGTTATTTATGGGATCGTGGCATCCGGTGCCAGTGTGCTCGATCTCGGATGCGGGAGTGGCGACTTATTAAGCTTATTGGTCCAGGGTAAACAAGTGAAGGCTCAGGGAGTCGAGCTGAACAACGATGCGATTCATGCCTGCGTCGAAAAAGGATTAAGTGTTTTTCATAGCGATATCGATAGCGGGTTGCCTTATTATCCCGAACAATCCTTTGATTATGTGATTCTGAACCAGAGTTTGCAGGAAGTGAAAGGAGTGGAAACGGTTATCAGCGAGGCGTTACGGGTCGGTAAAAAGGTGATCATCGGTTTTCCGAATTTTGCACATATTGAATCACGAATCCTGATGTTTTTTGGGGGTCGTGCACCCATCAGTTCTTCTTTGCCCTATTCTTGGTACAGTACCCCGAACCTGCGTTTTCTTTCCATCAAGGATTTCCGGGATTTTTGCCGGATCAAGCATTACAAAATCCTGGAAGCTCATTATCTCGGTCTGCGTGGGGAAATTCACATCCTTCCCAATCTTTTTGCTCTCAACGCCATCTTCGTGATCACGAAATAAAAGAGGCTGGCACCCGTTCATTCTAAAAGGCGTCAGCCTCTTTTCCTTTCCACGGACACAGCGAATTTTTTATTTAGCGTACATAATTTTCAATTGATCCATGGTCGGTTTTTCTTTGTAATATTCACCAGAAGGTCCCACATAACCGTCTTTGGTTCGCGTCATAGTGACTTTCGTGAAACTCCCATTTTTATTAGGCACTTGAAAAACGAGTTCTTCCGGAAGAGGTCTTTCAGCGGCCGATGAATCTTTCGCATACATGGCTTTCAATTGATCGATGGTGGGATAATCCGGATAAAATTCTCCATTCGGTCCTTTATAGCCATTACTGTATTTTTCCAAAGTCACGGGCATATAGCTGCCATTCGGATTGGGGACTGTCACCATAACAGTTTTTTCCGGCGCTTCGACAGCGGGTGGATTTGATGTCACAACCTGGGGAGGCGGAGTGACAACGGTATATCCAGAAGGTTCCTGGACATAATAGGTGTTGTTGTAAAAGTAATAGTTCCTTCCCTCATAGGGGATTTGTCGGTAGTAGGGAGGTAATGTTGGAATAGCAGCGCCCAAAGGTGCGGAAACAACGACATAACCTGCGGGGGTGTACTGGTAATACATGCCGCTCGCGTAATAATAAAGCATGTCTGCGATTCTCAAAGTAAGATAACCCCGCGGAAGTGCATGATAGTAATGAAATGGCCGGGCATAAAAAGCCTCATGGCGCTCATGCCCTCCCCTCATCTCATGGCCTCCTCGAGGGGCTGCAACTGCTGTTTGAGTAAATGAGAAAATGCTTACAAATAGCATAACATAGAAGAAACTTTGCCTTGTCTTCATGGGATGTCTCCTTTAATTGGTTTCACTGGTAAGAGCTTATCCTTCTATCTCTTTTCACTTCATTAGACAGCAAAGATCTTTGGAAAGTTCCATGTTTTTAGAACTGAACTTTGAGGAAGGTTAAACGAAAAAGCTTGGAAATCAAAGGAGACAGGCCGCGACTTGAGCCTGTCTCCTTGATGGCTAAGCAGCTTGAGGGAGCAATAATTTTTCTTTGAGAATCGTGGCGATTTTCTTGCCGGATAGCAACATGCCTCCGAAGGTAGGACCCATCCGAGGAATACCATAGGCCGTGGAAACAGCCATGCCGGTCACATAAAGTCCTGGGAAAATCTCCCCGGTTTTTTCCACCAAAAGATCTTCGGAACCGCAAACATCCATGGGGCCGAAATCCGCGATCTTGAGCAGCTTCCGTTTTTCAAGGCTTCGCAGGACCCAGGCGTCATGTCCGGTCGCATCGACTACCGCTTTGGATTCTAAAGCGATCGGATCCACGCAGGTAATGGCTTTTGGTAAGGCTGATACCGGCGACCAATTAATGACTGCACCTTCCACTCGTCCCTGACGCAAGATCACGTCATCAAACTTGGTAAGGTTCAAGATCTTAACGCCGGCATCACATGCGGCAGCGATGAGTTTGGAACAAGCCGTCGGGCCATCCGCAATAAAGAGATTTTTTTCCGCTTCCCGGTAGGGGATATTTAATTCATCGAGTACTTCCTGGCTGGGGGCACGGAATGTGACGGTATTCATGAAGTAACCACCGACCCAGAACCCTCCGCCGATGTAATTGTTGCTTTCGATGATCAAGGTCTTGGATCCCGTCCGTGCGAGATCGCGGCCGGCAATAAGACCGCTTGGACCTGCGCCGACGATGATGACGTCGGAGATGATGTACTCGTTGAACCAGCGGGCAAAATCTCCGACAATCGCCCGGGTGATGCTCGCTTCCGTGACTTTTTGGAACATGGTGATCTCCTTTTAAAGTGAGATCTGGGATAAGAAAACCCCGTATCAGAAATCGACCGGGGCCAAGAAGGGGATGGCAGTTTCCCTACGCTGGCATTATCCAGATCAGGTTATTAGGGTCATCCGCTTTAGCGGAACTCTCAGGCCTTGAAACGACCTCCCCATTTAGAAAAAACGAACATATTAAATCAGATCGAAATATTCTTCACAACAAAAATTTCAAAACGGCTATAAATAAAAAGTTTTTATTGACGAAAAGATTTAAGAGATTACAATTCCTACTAACCTTATAGGAATTATGAAACTAACGACGCGCAGTGAATATGCTTTTCTTGCCATGCTGAGTATTGCCCGCTCGAAAGAGAAGGGCTATATCCCGCTTTCTAAAATCGCCAAAGAACAAAAATTACCGATAAAGTATATGGAGCAACTCATGCAGACTTTATGTAGAGCCGGTTATCTCTCCAGCACACGAGGGAAAGAAGGGGGATACCGTCTAGCGAAACCTTCCCAGGAAATTACAATCGCGGAAATCATTCGTTTATTTGATGGGGCGCTGGCGCCGACGGAATCTGTAAGCACTTATTTTTATCGTTCGACACCTCTTTTGAAAGAAAAAAAGCTGATCAAGATGATGAAAAAAATCCGCGACTATATTGCCCATACGCTAGAAACGCATACGCTCGCGGATGTCATTTGAAAATTTTTAATTTAAAACATACTAATCATATAGGAGAAGCATAGAAATGATTGAATCCATCACTATTTTAAGCGGGCGGGGCAAGCAAGGAATATCCGAGACTGTCAGACGCATTGATTTCAAAATGGGAGATGTGGTCAGTATTGTTGGACCAACGGGATCAGGTAAAACCACTTTAATCAATGATATTGAGTTATTTGCGGATGGGACCACGCCTACGGGGCGAACGGTGTTGATTAACGGGATGCAGCCGTCTTCAGAATACCGGGATAACCCAGCGTGCAATCCCATAGCTCTCATTACACAGCATACGACATTCCTCTCTGATTTGCCGGTTCATGAGTTTTTGAAAGCGCATGCGCGTATCCGTTCCAATTCCGACAGGGGCAGCCAGGAACTTATACAACAGACACTTGATTTTGCCAATCAATTGACAGGGGAACCGATTGTGCTGACCAGTCAGATGACGGAACTTTCGGGAGGTCAGACGCGGGCGCTTTTGATTGCGGATGCAACCATAATTTGTAACACACCGATTGTGCTATTAGATGAAGTAGAAAACGCGGGGATTCATCGGACCCGAGCGCTTGAACTTTTGCGCCAATATAAAAAGATATTTGTCTTTGTCACTCACGATCCGCGCATTGCTCTGCTTTCCGATTATCGGATTATTATGCGCCAGGGATGCATCACGGATGTGCTGTATGCAAGTGAAGAAGAACGTGAATGTGCTGTCAGGGTAAGTCATCTGGATGATTTGTTAACGAAAATGCGGGATAAACTGCGCTATGGAGAGCGACTCACTATTGAGGAATTGGAGGGTGTATTATGAAACTGGTGGTGTGTGCGGGACCGGCAACAACCGGTAAAACGGCAGTCTTACGGCATATGATTCGTAAGTTGTTGGCAAAAAACCTTCGCTCGGCGTTTTTAAAAATCGATGTGCAATATGCCGAGGAAGATGAAATTTTCGCCAGAGAATTCGAGATCCCGACACGCAAAGTTTACTCCGGAGAGCTTTGTCCTGATCATTGCAATGTGATGGTTTTGGGAGATGCACTGCGGTGGGCCAGTGACGAAAGTTGCCAGGTGCTTATGGTGGAGACGGCCGGATTGTGTTTACGGTGTTCTCCCTATGTGGATGGCGGCTTGGGGATGGTTGTTTTGGAGGCAACCAGCGGTATGAATCTTCCCTTGAAGGTAGGTCCGATGTTGTCGCTGGCGGATATTGCTGTTATTACCAAAATCGACCGGGTTTCCCAGGCGGAGCGGGAAGTGTTTCGATATCGTATTCAGGATGTGGCCCCTCAAGTGCGTATTCGCGAGGTTAATGCACTCTATGGTATCGGGATCGATCCTTTGGTCGCAAGCGTGGAGGCATTTCCGGATGCGGGAGAAAATCTGTTGCTTCGGGGCAATCCTCCGGTCGGGACCTGTACGATTTGCGTCGGGAAAAAAGAAGTGGGCTGGCAGGCGCATTTCGGAGTGGTACGGGCTCTCGACAATCAGGTTTTTTATCGGGGAGAGTAACAAGCAAAATTTGTGATCCCTACGACTGAAATAGAAAAGACTACTTTAGCGATTATTGGATTAAATTCCAAGGAGGCACTTTCATGGCGACGACTGAACTAAAATTACCGGGATTGAATTGCGGGCTTTGCGGGTACAGAACTTGCGCAGAAATGGCGGAGCAGCTTTCGACTAAGCCGGAACTGCTTAAACGTTGTTTGCCTTTATCGGAACATCATGAGCAGACGTCTTCTGTGAAGCCTTTTATCACTCCGGCGCCGAAAAAAGATTGCGGGGGTTGTTCGACCGGATGTGTGACGGGATATACCGAGGCAACTCAATGGAAAGACAGCCTTGATCGGGAATTTGATTTTTATCTCGAGCATTTTCCGGAGGAACCGGGGCCGCGTGAAATTATTATTCCTCATAATCCGATGATTACTCGCGAAATGGATCTCCAGCGTGGTGATATTTTAATCGGGCGTCCGCTTGGTATGTCCTGCGGTTGTCCGATCACGCATTGTGGTGTAGTCACGGAAGTGGACAAACGTACGGGAGTGATTGTTTGGTGTGTCACAGGTCCTTTACAGCCCCGCCAGCATGGATATAAGGATATCGGCTATTACATTGCAGAAGGCTATGAGGGATTGATCAAACAGAGCCGTTGCGAACTCAAAATTGGTATGCGCTATTATTTTCAACCGCGGTTATGTATGCTTCAATGGCGGCACAGCGGTCTCATCAATTATCTGAATAGACTCAAAGACAGCTACCAAGTACGTCTCGAAGGCCTCTGGATCGGTTAATCACACCATTCTGAAAGATTGTGAGATAAGTCTGTGGTAATAAACTAGAATCTTCCATCTGTTTTTATCAGGCAATGCTTGTGATATAATTCCCTCTTATGCCGATACAACCTTCTAAGAAACTTGAAATTTTTAAAAATCCGAATGCAAATCGGAATTATAATATCGATCTCGAATGCCCGGAATTCACGTGTCTTTGCCCCAAGACCGGTCAACCCGACTTTGCCACGATCCGTATCCGTTATGTTCCCGATGAATTTTGTGTTGAACTGAAGAGTTTTAAGCTTTATTTATGGAGTTATCGTAATGAAGGAGCGTTTCATGAGGCGGTTACGAACAGGATTCTTGATGATCTGGTGAAAGCGATCAAACCGAGACAAATGACTGTCGAAGCTGATTTTTATGTTCGGGGCGGCATTCATACAGTGATCACAATCGCTTATTCCAAGAACCGAAAAAGAAGATCTTAAACAAAAATATCTAAGGAGGAAAATCCCATGGTGCAAGAGCGAAAGGACGTAGCGACTTTTCAAGGAGGGCCTCTGACGCTGATGGGTCCCGAACTGAAGGTGGGAGATAAAGCCCCGGATTTTAAGCTTATCGACACGAGTCTGAAACCGGTGATGCTTGCCAGCAGCAAAGGAAAAACACGCTTGATCAGTGTCGTGCCTTCCATCGATACCCCTGTCTGTGATCTTCAGACAAAACGTTTCAATCAAGAAGCTTCCAAACTCCCAGGAGATATCGTTGTGTTGACAGTCAGTATGGATCTCCCTTTTGCGCAAAGTCGCTGGTGCGGGGCTGTGGGTGCGGATAAAGTCCAAATGCTTTCGGATTATCAGGAACATTCTTTCGGGGCGGCTTACGGTGTTCTTATCAAAGAGCTGAAACTTCTCAGCCGCGCTATTTTTATCGTGAGCCCAAATGACAAAATCAGGTATGTCGAATATGTCAAAGAAATCACTCAGCATCCGGATTATGACAAGGCGCTTGGGGCTCTCAAGTGCAAGTCTTGTGCTTAAGCGGGTCACATTCTCTCTTATCGTTTTTTTAACGTTCCCATTGTGCACTCAAGCATCTGAGTCTGTGCTTAGAACCTTGAGTGCACGAGTGGTCTCGGTTGATTCGGACGGCGCCAAGCTCGATGTCGATTTCAGACATCCGGCTACGGAAAAGATCCAACGGCTGATATTTTTTATGGATAATCAAAGCGGGCTTTCCGGCATTGACAAACTTCAGGATCTTCGTTCAGGACAAGTCGTGAACATTGACTACGTAGAAGGGGAAAAAGGTCGATTGCTTATCCGGCATCTTGTTCGAGTCAGATTGTCAGGGCCGCCTCCGGGACTTGAAAATTTCCGTGGACTTTGATCGATTTCTTTTTGTAGCCCTTTTTTTTTCTTTATTAGCACCTTCCTGTCTTTTAGCGCAAGGGGAAGAATCCCGTCCGGACGATGCATTGATCAGTTTTCAAGGTGAACCTCAGAGGAATTATTCCGAACAGACAGATGCGGAGCTTTTTGCGGCCGAGCGGGATTTGAAAAGCCATATTGCCAAGGAGCCTAACAATGCGTTCTATTATTTTGAATTGTCGGAAATCTATACGGTGCTTTTTGACAGGACTCGGACGAAAAAAGGCAAACAGTCAGACGAATGGATTTGGAGAAGCGGTGATGTTCTGGAGAAGGTTGTGATGATTGAGCCGTCCAATAAAGTGGCCCATTTTAATCTCGGCGTGGTTTATAAAAGACAAGGTAAGATGGAAAAGGCTCGGGAAGAGCTGAAAAAAGCGATACGGCTTTGTCATGTACAACAAGACGTATCTATTATTTTCGCCGCATGGATGGAAATCGGTTTTATCTATGAAGAACAAGGTTTTTGGGATGAGGCGCAAGCTTCTTTTCTAAAAGCACGAGAATATGATTATGGGAATCAGGATGTGGCGGAAGCGCTCCGTGAGGTTCAGTCCAGAAAACAGCATGAAACCGGCTCTTCAACGCCGTTTATGATGCCCTCCATGGGTTCTTTGGTTGGAAACTCGTCAGGACCTGTTGTGGCGCCGGATCCCCATCGGGATAGCGGGACACAATACCCAGGGATGCAGGCATTGCCTTATTTGGGTTCTATGCTGGCTCAGAAATTTACTGGGGGACAACAGGATGGAGCCAATGATGAAAAATATTGAAAACCAAACAGTGCTTTCCCCAGGAATCAAGGCGGTTTTTTTTGATGCCGGCGGAACACTTTTCCGCCCTTTTCCTTCCGTGGGTCATCATTACAGCCAAGTCGCATCGCGTTATGGCTGCCGGGCAGGTAGTCAGGAGATTGAAGATGCTTTTCACCGGGTCTGGCGCGAACATGACATAATCGGCGGGATGCACGGCCAGTGCAGCGAAAAGATCGAAAAAGATTTCTGGCGCAAAATTGTTTCCGGGGTTTTTAAGGGATTCAGCGGCCTTTCGGATTTCGACTCTTTTTTTGAAGAACTGTATGATCTCTTCGCGAGGCCCGAGGTGTGGCGTTTCTTTCCGGAATCCGAAGAAGTATTGCATCGGCTGAAGGAACAGGGTTATATTCTTTGCATGATTTCAAATTGGGACAGTCGGCTTGTGAGACTTTGTGAAGGACTTGGTTTGGACCGTTTTATGGATCATTACGTGATCAGTGCAATTTTCGGAATCGCAAAACCGGATCCAAGAATTTTTCAAGAAGCTTTAAAAAAAACCGGTGTCAAAGCTGAAGAAGCGGTTCATGTCGGTGACAGCCTTGAAGATGATGTCCGCGGTGCAACTCTTGCCGGGATTAAGGCCGTTTGGCTGGATCGTTCCGGACGACATCAAAATTTAACGCAAGATCATCAGAATTCTGTAAGCGTAATTCAAGATCTTCGAGAACTGATTCCGAGGAAATAAATGGGGATTGAAAAAGAATTGTTGAAGGCGGGGGGAGTGTTGCGTGATGCCAAGTTATCGCCTGCCCCAGGCGATTTTCCTTTTATTGGCGGTAAATTTGATGGCCGCATAGCTCAATGGGGTATCGGGAAAGCCAGTAAGAAAAAAACAGAAGTTTTTTTCAAGATTTGTCTCCTGAAACCGCTGGACCTTCCTTTTTGGCTCCAGGAACATTGTCCGATCGATCTTGGAACCGCGGGGCATCCTCAAACAAGCAATTTGAGCATTGAAGAAAAAATATGGCTGGTGGAGCATATCCCGCTTCAAGAAGACAGGGAAAGCTATTTTTCTGCTCAGACAGATACCTCGATACGGGAGCATTTCGCCGGACTTTCAGACATTGCTTTCAAACTCGAGTCGGGGGAGGTTTCGTTAGAAAGGATTGTCAACGATTTTCAAAGGACAAGCGTGCGCGATTACTTTAAAACTTTGTTGATCGGATTGTGCGTGGTGGTGGCGCTGATTGTTCTGTTTGTTGTTTTCGCGATTAATAAAAGGGCTGGTGTCGGCGGAGGGGAGCAGCAACTCGAGGAGCAGACTATCAAAAAGGGAGAACTCCAACCTGCCAAAGCTGTCCGAAAGCGCCGGATCGTTCCTTCCGATAACAACGTTTTTTTGAAAGTTGCAGTGGATAAAACAGTGGTACCGCTCAATGAGTCAGTGACTTTGACGTATGATTTGTTCACGCGTTATGAAACAAGATTTTGGGGCTTTTATAACGAAGGAAATTTTACGGGTTTTCAAAAAATCGAAAAAGATGTCGGTACCGATATTCTTCGGGAAATGGTTGATTACGAAGGTCAAAAATTCTCCAAAGTCCTTATCGGATCGTATACTCTTGTTCCTCTTAGAACGGGTAAGCAAACCATTCATCCGGGTGTGGCTTTGGTCTCCGTGAAAACTAAAAGAGGAGAAATTGTGGACATGTACCTTAAGGCACGGCCGATCGAGATCACGGTCGAAGCGAAAAAAGACATGGCGGTATCGTGATGCCTTCCCACGCGCTCTTTTTGAAATTTTGCGATATTTTAAAAGATGCAAAAGTCTCTGAGGAACCAAATTTAGCTGATGGGGATATAAATATTGTAGGTCAATTTGAAGAAAGAAATGCCCGTTTTGGGGTCCGGAAGGGTGCTGGGAAAAAGATGGTGGAAGCCTTTTTTCAGATTGGCATCAGTTTACCAGCGGATCTTGCTATGACAGGAATTCCTTACTGTCCTTTTGAGGCAGATGGCAGGTCTGGATTTCAAAAAGCAAATCTGGGAATTGAAAACGGCAAGTGGCTCACCGAACGTATTTATCTTTCTCGGGGAGAGGATGTTTATTTTGGCGTCCAATCGGAGGAGTCACTCCGTGAACATTTCGCCAAGCTTGGGCAATTGGCTTCCCGAATAGAAGAAAATGAATTCTCGCTCAAAGAAAACATGGTCGAAGTGAAAGGGAAAAATGAACGATTTATTTTTTTGATGCTGCTGCTGGCCTTGCTCGCGATTGTTTTTGCCGTCGCAGTCATTTCGGGGCCCGTTGTGTCCGGCCGGAAAAATTTCAATCAAAGAGGCGTTCAAAAATCTACTGAGACAAGAGTTCTTAAAAAACAAACAGTTCAAAAGCAAGTGGCTTATGGTGTTCGCGAACGCAGGATCGTTCCTTCGAATTCCAACATTTTTCTCAATGTTATTCCCGATCGGACATCCGTTCCCATGGGCGAGAAAGTCATTTTGAATTATTCGATATTCACCCGGTTCGGGACAAAGTATTGGGGTTTTTATAATGAGGGCAAGTTTCAGAATTTCCGAGTAGAACGCAACGATATTGATGGAGGGGGGGAGCGGGAGGTCGTTCAATATAAAGGGAAAAAATTTATAAAATTTGATGTGGGAACCGTTTCGCTTTTTCCGCTCAAAACGGAGAAACAACAGATCTATCCGGGGGCTGCGTTTGTGTCCGTTAGGAGCGAAAAAGGGGACATTATGGATATGTATCTCAATACGAAACCCCTTGAAATCACAGTCCTGGAACCTATCGATCAGAGTTCATGATGCAAAAAAATATCCTTGTGCTGGATCTTGAAACGCAGAGATCATTCAAAGAAGTCGGGAAGACCAAGGCGATGAGTCTTTCCAAGCTCAAGGTATCTGTGGTTTGTGTTTACGATTATCTTAACGGGCAGTACACGGCTTATGAAGAAAAAGAGATTATGAAACTAGATCAGCGTTTTCAGTCCGTGGATCTGATCATCGGATTCAATATACGGCGTTTTGATATGCCAGTGCTGGAGCCGTATCTTTTTAAGTCTATCGCAACTTTGCCGGTTTTAGATCTTCTGGATGACATCGAAAAAGCCCGCGGCCATCGGGCAAGTTTGGACAGTGTGGCGCGCGCGACTCTGAAAGAAGGAAAAACAGGGAGTGGTATGGATGCGCTTGTTTATTACAAAGAGGGGCGCATGGAAGAATTAAAAAAATATTGTTTGGATGATGTGCGTCTGACCAAAGATGTTTATGAATACGGTTGCCGGGAAGGAAAGATCCTTTTTACTTCGACCTGGGATTTCAAGACCTATGAGATTCCGGTGAATTGGAAACAGGCGACCCAGGAGTTTATTGATAAAAGCAAGAAAAGTGTGGCTACCGATTTTCCGACCAGTCTGTTTTAATTGAAGGAGTAAAAAATCTTTATGATGCCAGGGATACTGACCTACTTGAGTTATTTTGTCCTGGGGTTGGGACTTAACTTGACTCCCTGTATTTACCCCATGCTGACGATCACGCTCTCGGTTTTTCGAAATCCGAAGGATGAATCCAGATGGAATGCGTTCAGGAGGGCTTTTCTTTATGTGTGTGGCATTGTGGCGATGTATACCTTTCTGGGCGTATTGGCGGCTTTTACGGGGCAGCTTTTTGGAAGCTTACTACAGAATTCCTGGGTTCTTTTACTGATCAGTTTGTTTATTTTTATACTTTCGTTCAGTATGCTCGGCTTTTACACCTTCCGGCTTCCTTCTTGGCTCATGCCGCAGCAAGGCGTTTCGCGGCAGTCGCTTTTCGGTCTTTTTTTGTCTGGAATTTTGGTTGGCGTAATCGCCGCGCCTTGTATGGGACCTGTGGTTCTTTCGCTTTTGGCGCATATCAGCCAGGATCAAGATCCGATCTTTGGAGCGCTTTCTTTTTTTATGCTGGCTCTTGGCTTGGGAACGCCCTACCTGATTCTTGGAACTTTTACGGGGCTTTTAAAGAAACTGCCGCGGTCAGGGGCTTGGCTTGTCTGGTTTGAAAGGGTGCTTGGCGTGGTTCTGCTTACTATCGGATCTTTCTACTTGATCATTGCACTCCGGCTGTCCATCCTGCCATGGCTGGTTCCAACGGCCTGTTGGTTTGGCGGAATTTATTTAGGTTGGGTGGAACGTTCTGCGGAGACATCAAAGAAGTTTTTAGTTTTTAAAAGATTGATCGGAAGCCTGATGGCTGTTATCGGATTTTTCATGATGATGGGGATGATCGGGCTTCATCCGAAAAGCGGTGTAGTTTGGGAATCCTATCGTGCCGGAGTTTTAGAAGATGCCCGTGAAAAAGAACAACCGGTTATTCTGGATTTTTATGCGGATTGGTGCATCTCATGCCATGAGTTGGATCGATTTACCTATTCGGACCCAGAAGTGATCCGGATCCTAAACGCTTTTCGGAGGATCAAGGTTGATGCGACTTCGATGGATTCGAGGGACGTGCAACAAGTGGTTCGCAGGTTTGATGTCTTCGGACTTCCGACCGTTGTTTTTTTGGATGAACAGGGTCATGAAGTCCCGGAAATCCGTGTTGATGGTGCTATTCCCGCGAAAGAATTTATCGCCATGCTGCGTTCTTCCCGTCTCAGGAAATTTACCAGTCCGCCCGAACCCTCAACTTGACAAAGAAGGTGATGGCTTCTAAGATGCCCCAAAGCATGTATTCATCATTTGCGAGAGACAATTCAAAATGAAAATCCTGCAGCGTTATGTTTTTAAAGAGCTGATCTTGCCGTGTGCCCTTTGCTTTGCCGTTCTCTGTTTTATTTTTATGGCGGGCTATCTTGTGAAAGCGGCGGACATGATCATTGGACGCGGAATCCCTTTCACACAGACGCTTTATGTCTTGCTACTGATATTCCCCTCGGTGGTCAGTTATACCGCGCCGATGAGTCTGCTGACAGGTGTTTTGATTGTTTTCGGCAGCTTTTCCCAGCACAATGAATTTCGCGCCATGAAGGCTTCCGGGGTGCATCCACTCAAGTTTATGGCGCCTCCGCTTATTCTTGGGGTGGCGTTAAGTCTGGTGATGTTTGCCTTTAACGATCAACTTGGGCCTGTGGCGCGTTTTGAATTTCGTAAGGCTACCAAAAAAATGATCATGCAGCATCCTATGGCACTTATCGAACCTGGACGATTTGTGAAGCTCAGCAACAATATTCTTTTTCTTGCTAAGCGGGTAGAAGGTAATGAGATGAAGGACATTGTGGCTCACGAAGGCGTGGATACGGAAAAGCCCGTGCGCACCATCGTAGCTGAGCGTGGAGAAATCCGTATGGATTCGAATAATGGGCAGCTCGAAGTGCATCTCTATGACGGAAGCGTTTCGGAATCGCAGGATAAGGGGATCCAATCCGTTCAGTTCAAGACGTATAAATTTCCGGCGATGGGGGAAAATGATATCAGGCAAATGAACAAGAAGAAAAAAGACATGAGCCTGGCGGAAATCCTTGTCGATGTCTCGGAGAAAACCGAGAAAAAAGAGCGTCGCGAACTCTGGACTGTTTTTCACCAAAGGATTTCGTTTTCGTTTGCTTCTCTGGTGTTCGTTTTTATCGGTATCCCCATCGGGGCCATTGTAAAACGCGGGGATGTGGTGGTCAGTTTTGGTATCTCCATGGCTGCAGCATGTATTTATTATGTTCTTTTTGCTCTCGCAACAGCGGTCTCAACGCGGGGTGGGTTGCCTCCTGTGATCAGTCTCTGGCTTCCCAATATTTTGTTATTTGTTATTGGCACTTACCTTCTCAGGAAAGCAATCCTTTCTTAACCTCCAGCCTCAAAGTTCGCTTTTTTCTTTTGCTTGATCTCTAAAATGAAAGATATCCGCTGAAGTCTACTTAATGTCAAGAAGTTTGCAAAGATCGGCAGGCGTCTTCATGATGTGATCTGGCTTGATGGTTTCGATGGCCTTCAGGGCATGAAAAGGATCTGAGGCAAGCATGGGAAAGGCGACTGACGAAATGGAAATGGTATTTTTGGCGCGGTTTGCCGCCAAAATATCATCCGGGAGATCGCCTACATAAAGAAATTTCTTTTTAACACCGAGAGCTTGAGCGGTTTTAATCAAGGAAAATGGATGAGGTTTGCGAAGAGATTCTTTTTTTTCTCGTTCTTCTTTTTTGACGTCATCCATGGTTGTCATCGCGTCGAAGAGGTCTGTGATTTCAAAAGATTTCAGGGCATAAGAGGCTTCGTAGTAAGAACGTCCTGTTGCAATCCCAAGTTTGTAGCCGTGGTTCTTTAGTTTTTGGAGCAGAGGTTTTTTGAAAACAAGTTTCTCCCGGTGGATAAGACCGCGTTTTTTCCAGTAACGCATTTTGTTTTGGGTGAGTCGCGGGAAGATATCTTTACCGAGGTAAACTTCCTGAAAAATGCGGGCAACTCTTTCAATGGTGATCGTTGTAGGTCTGCCGAAAAGTGCAGTAATCCCGGCCACACGAAGAGGCCGATCCTTAACGGTTTTTGAAAATTTTTCGATATCAACAGCTTTTTTGAGGGCCTCGACGGTGCGTTTGGCGACCGGCAGTGAGAGGAGATAGATCAAAAGACCGTAACAACAGTCCCAGTCATCATTAAAACCACCCAAGAGCTTGAAACGATCAACGTCTTCAGGGCTCAAAAGGTTCGGGAATTTTCCTCCTATTGAGCGGCTGAAAAAAGGGACTGGGCCATGCGTCAGGTAAAGTTCTACCGTATTACGAATGGCTTCCAAATAGGAATGTCGGGTGTCTACCAGCACATTGTCGATATCAAAAATGATCGCATCAACTTTGAGTTTCTCAGAGGGAGTAGAAAGGATTTTATTTTTAGGATGAATAGCATGTTTCATGTGTTCAGTTTACGCACTTCAAAGGGTTCTGTAAAGGTCTGATTTTGTTTGCGTAAGCAGACTTGTGCATTTCCTCAGGGCTGTGCTAATATAACGATTTTCAAAGCCGATTTTCGATGAAACGTGACGAAAAAGAGCAAGTTTTTTAAAGAGGATTTTTTTAAATCCTCAAAAAAAGTATTATCCTTTCACAGATTTCTGTCATGATGCGCCGGGGTAGCTCAGTTGGCTAGAGCGAGGGACTCATAAGCCCTAGGTCGCCAGTTCAATCCTGGCCCCCGGCATTTTTTAGCTGACACGGCGAATGACTTATACAGTCCTTGGAGTAGGTGTAGCTGTTTTAAAAAATAAGCTTGAAAAGAAAGTGATTTTTTAAAAGACAGCAGCAGAGTAGGATCATCATCAGGCGGAAGGGAGCTTTTTATGAAAGTGGTTATCTTGGCTGGAGGTTACGGAGCTCGGTTGGGGAATGTTACGGAAGCGATCCCCAAACCTATGGTTCGAATAGGCAACAAACCATTGCTTTGGCATTTAATGAGATATTACGCTTCCTTCGGCCATAAAGATTTTATCCTCAGCGTCGGTTTCAAAGCGGATGTGATCAAACATTTCTTTTTTAATTATTATTCTCAAGTCAACGATTTTACGATCAATCTTGCCACAGGAGGTTTCAAATCACTTAATAATCAAAACACTGTGGATTGGAATGTGACCGTGATGGATACTGGAGTGGATACCCTGAAAGGGGCACGCCTCAAAAGACTCGAGCCGCATCTTGATGATGTCAATTTCCTGACTTATGGGGACGGTCTATCGGATGTGGATCTGGATGTGCTGCTTGAATTCCATCGATCCCACGGGAAAATGCTGACGATCTCCGGGGTTCATCCTCCGGCCCGGTTTGGGAATATCGAGGAAAAAAACGGCAATGTTCTTTTTTTTAACGAAAAAAGGCAGTCTTCCCAGGGATTTATTAACGGCGGATTTATGGTGTTTAACAAATCTCTTCTAAAATACTTGCGTGCTGATGAAAATCAAGACCTCGAGACAGAAACTTTTCAGCAATTAGCTGACGACGGAGAGCTGATGGTCTATAAACATGAAGGCAACTGGGAATGCGTGGATACGGGTCGTGACCTCAAGCACATCGAGCAACTATGGAAAGAAGGCAAGGCTTTCTGGGTTCGAGGGTGAAACATGCCGTTTTTTGGCGATGTTTATAAAAATAAAAAAATCCTAGTTACCGGCCACACAGGCTTTAAAGGTTCCTGGTTGTGTTTTTGGCTCTCAAAACTTGGGGCACAAATTTGCGGTTATTCGTTGCAGGCGCCCACAAATCCCGCGCATTATCATCTGATCGGATTTCCGCATCACAACATCATTGGCGATATTCGTGACGTCTCTCATGTGGAGCAGGTTTGTCATGATTTTTCCCCGGATTTTGTTTTTCATCTGGCGGCGCATTCGCTTGTTCGCTCTTCTTATGAAAATCCTCTGGAAACATTTAATACCAACGTCATGGGCACAGTAAATGTCCTGGAAACCTGTCGCTGCCAGTCATCAGTTCGCGCAGCGATTATCATTACAAGCGATAAATGTTATGAGAATCAAGAAACACTTCGGCCATATCAAGAAACGGATCCGATGGGAGGACACGATCCTTATAGCGCCTCGAAAGGATGTGCGGAACTTGCGGTAACCGCTTACCGCCGTTCTTTCTTTCAGGAAGGGATCATTCAGGGTGGCCGGGAAATGCTTTTAGCCAGTGCTCGAGCCGGGAATGTTATGGGAGGCGGTGATTGGGCCGAGGACCGCCTGATGCCGGATCTCGTGCGTGCTGCTGCAACCGGCACTTCTGTTAAAATACGTCATCCACAGTCTGTTCGGCCTTGGCAACATGTATTGGATGCTTTGAGCGGATACCTTTTGCTAGGCCAAAAACTTCTTGAAGGAGATTCGGCTTTTGCGGAAGCATGGAATTTCGGGTCGGATACGTCGCATGTCCGGAATGTTCAATATCTTGTCGAGAAATCCTGTGCGATTTGGCCTAAGATTAAAGTGGATATAAGCAAAACAACACAAGGGCTTCATGAAGCAGGATTGCTCATGCTGGATCCTTCCAAAGCCCGGCAGAAACTTTCATGGGCACCGGTCTGGGATACGGACACGGCGATTGATAAGGCCGTAAATTGGTATAAAACATTTTACGAAAAAAATTCAGTGGTTACAGAAGATGATTGGAATGCCTATATCCAGGATGCGATGCGCCAAGGAGCGGTATGGACAAAATGACCTCTGAAGAAAAACTGAGGCAAGAGATTCTTGGGAAAACTCGCGAATATTACGCCAAGGCGTTGGCACAAGAACAAGGGCCGTTTATTCCCAGAAAGACACAGGTTCATTACGGCGGCCGTGTCTTTGATGCAAAAGAAGTGGAAGCCCTCGTGGATGCTTCGTTGGATTTCTGGCTCACGTACGGCCGTTTTTCCCATGAATTTGAAAAAAAAATTGCGGCCTGTCTCGGAGTCAATTGGGCGTTTTTGGTCAATTCGGGATCTTCGGCGAATTTGTTGGCATTGATGGCATTGACATCGCCGCATCTCAAAGAGCGCCGTATCTGTCGAGGGGATGAAGTGATCACGGTTTCGGCAGCATTTTCGACCACCGTGGCACCTATCATGCAATACGGTGCTGTGCCGGTTTTTGTGGATGTCTTGCTAGGCACCTATAACATCGATGCTTCCGCGCTTGAAGCCGCAATCTCAAAACGCACCAAAGCCGTAATGCTTGCCCATACCATGGGGAACCCTTTTGATATCAACGCGGTAAAAACCTTTTGCGCGAAACATCATCTTTTTCTTATCGAAGACAACTGTGATGCCTTGGGTTCCCGCTACCAGGGTCAGCTGACGGGTGTCTTTGGGGATATAGGGACCAGCAGTTTTTATGCCTCGCATCACATCACAACAGGAGAGGGCGGAGCGGTTTATACCAGCGATCCGGTCCTGAAAAAAATCCTGTTGTCTTTGCGTGATTGGGGGCGCGATTGCTGGTGCGATTCGGGGAAGGATAATACCTGCGGCCAGCGTTTCTCCCAACAATGCGGCACGCTTCCTTACGGTTATGATCATAAATATATTTATAGCCACTTCGGATATAATGTTAAAGCGACCGAGATGCAGGCCGCTATCGGATGCGCGCAACTTGACAAACTTATGCTTTTTACGGATGCGCGCCGCAAGAATTTCGCGTTTTTGTATGAGCGTTTGAAGAAATACGAAGACGTTTTTATTTTACCGGAGGCGACTAAAGACAGTGATCCGTCTTGGTTCGGATTTCCACTGACTTTGCGGGATGACGTGAAATTCACTCGGGGTGAGCTTATGAGCTTCCTAGAAAGTAAAAACATTCAAACAAGGAATCTTTTTGCGGGCAATATCATAAGGCACCCTTGTTTTGATGGTCTTAAAGAAGGTGCGGATTATCGGGTGGTCGGGAACCTTAAGAATGCGGACAAAATCACACGGGATACGTTTTGGGTCGGCCTTTACCCGGGGATGACGCCGGATCATTTGGCGTATATGGCCGATACCTTCAGTGAATTTTCCAAAAAGGAGAAAAATCACTTATGACCGGTAACGACCTGTTCCAGCGGCTTTTTATATTTGAATTAGCAAACAATCATTCCGGAGATGTAGCGCACGGCATCCGGACGATACAAGAAATCCTTGGCGCGGCGAAAAAGTTTAATTTTCATTTCGCTTTCAAATTTCAATACCGGAATCTGGAAACCTTCATCCATCCGGATTACAAAAACAGAATGGATTTGAAATACATCAAAAGATTTTCCGAAACGGTCTTAACGGAAGAAGATTTCTTGAAAATGAAAAAGGAAGTTGAAGCGCACGGAGCCTTGACCATCTGCACTCCCTTTGACGAAGAGTCGGTGGATCGTGTCGTAAAGCACCAATATGACATTTTGAAAATAGCCAGTTGTTCTTTCACGGATTGGCCTTTATTGGAAAAGATCGTCCGGACGGAACTGCCGATCATTGCTTCGACAGCAGGTGCTTCCTTGGAAGAGATCGATCAAGTGGTTGCTTTTTTTGAGCATCGGAATAAGCAACTGTGTATCATGCATTGTGTGGGGGAGTATCCGATCAAGCGGGAAAACCTTCAACTGAATCAAATTGTTTTACTGAAAAAACGTTATCCCGGAATTCCTATAGGATTTTCAACCCATGAAGAGCCGGACAACACGGAGGCTATCAAGATGGCCATCGCAAAAGGAGCCACGGTTTTTGAAAGGCATGTGGCTGTTGAATCTTCCACCTATCCGGTTAATGCCTATTCCTCGACGCCGCTTCAAATCACTCAGTGGCTCCGATCCGCGCAGGAGGCTTACCTCATGAGCGGGGTGGAAGATGAACGTTATGCGATTACTGAAAAAGAAAAAAATGATTTGCAGGGCCTGAAACGAGGAGTGTTTGCAAAAGGGATACTTCAAAAAGGCGATAAGATAACGAAGGATAACGTTTTTTATGCGATTCCCTGCACCGAAGGACAACTGGTCGCGAATGATCTTTCAAAATACACCGAATATACCCTGGAAAGAGATCTGCAACTAAAAGAGGCTGTCTGTTTTAAGGATTTGAAGGTCCGGCATCTGCGTGAGCAAGTTTTAAAAATCGTCAAAGAGCTTAAAGAAATGCTTTTAAAAGCGCATGTAGCCCTGCCGAACAAAGTGGATCTGGAATTGTCCCATCACTATGGCATAGAAAAGTATGAGGAATGGGGCGCAGCGATCTTAAATTGCATCAATCGGGAATACTGTAAAAAACTCATCGTGCTTTTACCGGGACAGAAACATCCGGTTCATCATCACCTCAAGAAAGAAGAAACCTTTTATATTTTATACGGAAGTATGGAAGTGCTGGCGGGTGCAGAAAAAAAATCGCTCAAAGCTGGCGATATGTTAACTCTCGAGCGAGGCATGAATCATGACTTCTCGACGGCAGAAGGCGTTATTTTTGAGGAAGTATCGACCACCCACTATGAAAACGATTCGTTCTATGAAGACGAAAGAATCGGCCGCAACCAGGACAGAAAAACCGCATTAACTTTCAGGGCGGATTGGCTCTACAAATCACTTAAATGAAAGAGCCGAGATGATCACAATTGCCTGGGATGTGGATGATGTATTGAATGATCTGATGAGGGTATGGTTTGACGAAAAGTGGAAGATCGAGCATCCGGAATGCGGCGTGCAGTATGAAACGATCACGAAGAACCCTCCTCCTGAACTTTTAGGGATTTCATTGGAGGAATATCGGGCCTCGCTCGATGAGTTCCGATTGTCAGGAAAGTACAAAGAACTTACTCCTGTAGCAGAAGTTCTGAAATGGTTTGAAGCATGCGGTCATTTGTTCAGGCATATTGCCGTGACTGCGGTTCCCATAAAGGCAGCCTCCGTAAGTGCAGACTGGGTGATGTGTCATTTTGGTACGTGGATTCGTACTTTTCATATGGTTCCTTCTCCCAGAAAAACGGATTCCATCCCGCAATATGATCAAAATAAAATCGATTTTCTAAAATGGTTTGGAAAAGTCGATGTGTTCATGGATGATTGTGAGGCAAATATCGTGGGATGCGCGCAAGCCGGCATTAAAGGGATTGTATTCCCGAGGCCCTGGAACGGGAATCGCTCGACAGTTTCGCAAGTGCTTCACTCTCTGGGCTCGTTGCCATCTCATCCCAGGGCTTTGAACTAGTATTTCAAATCAACGTGAAAAATCTTTCAGGAAAAAGTTGAGTTTATGACAGATCAAAAACTAAGGCCCGAAGAGGCCAATCGGAGAAACAAGCTCAAAGAAGAGAAACCTCTTGTCTACGAAAAAATCATGAAATTTGATGAAAAAATCAGACGAGGGGAGAGCATTGCGATCATCCAGTTCCAGTATAACTATGTATGCAATTTTGCTTGTCAGCACTGCTCCATCAAAAGATTTCAGGGCAAAAAAGAAGGTCGTACCTTCACCATTCCTGATGTAAAAGATCTCTTTCGGCAGGCGGATGAGATGGGTTTGGCACGTGTGACCATTACGGGTGGTGAACCGCTGGTGTTCAAGGACTTTGATGAGCTTGTTGCGGCGATTGATCCTCAAAAATTCTATATCAACTGTGATACAAATGGATGGCTTTTGGATGTAAAGAGGGCCAAGCATCTGAAAAAGATCGGTGTGGACAGGATTCAATTGAGTCTTGATAGCCTTAACGCCAAAGAGCATGACGATTTTAGAAAGGCCCCGGGTTCCTTTGAAAGAGCCATGAAAGCGGTTGACGCAGCTTTGGATGCAGGATTGGGCATTTTTATCCAGACCGTCGTAACGAAACAGAGATTGCACTCCAAAGAATTCATCGATTTTATTGAGTATTTTAATAAAAAAGGCATCGGCGTCTTTGTCACCTACGCCAAACCAGTCGGGTCTTGGGAAGGTAACTTTGACGTTTTGGTGGATAAAAATGATATGAACTACATGAGAGAACTTGAAAAAAAGCACAAGGTGTTCACTCATTTAACGCCGGCGTACGGACTTGATATGGGCTGCATTGCGGTCAAAGGCATGTTTTCTGTAACTCAGTACGGCGATGTGTTGCCTTGTCCGTATATCCACACGTCGATCGGGAATGTTTTTAAGGAACCTCTCAAGGATATTGTGCAGAGAGGATTGAGCATCAAATATTTTGGTGAATATGTGGACACTTGTCTTATTGCGGAAGATAAGGATTTTATTGATCAATATATTGTGAAACGAATCTATGGCAAGCCGTTGCCGGTCCCATGTTCTGAGGTTTTTACCGAAGAAGATAAAACTCAAAAGCCGTTCCATCAGCATGATGCTGGAAAATAGCAATCATCAAGACAAATTCCTTTCGGGTGGCTGCCCATAGAAATGAGCATTGTCCCATGACGAATCTAAATGATGACAGTCAGGAGCTTTTAACGCGACCCCAACATGTCCGGTGTCCGGTCTGCGGCCACCCTCTTTTCAAAAAGAAGTACTCAATCAATCACTACACCCTCGTGCAGTGTTGTGCCTGTCAGGTAATTTTTGTCAGAGAAAAACTATCACAGCAAGACTTGGACCAATATTATTTCAAAGAGGTAGACGGTGCGGAGGGAAAGAAAGACTGTGTTTATTTGGATGAAGAGAATATTGAAAATTTAAGCTATTACTACCGTCGTTTAAAAGCACTTATTTTAAAAAGGATTCAAACAGGAAAGGTTCTCGATATCGGGTGCAATGCGGGATATTTTTTGGATGTTATGGATGGTTTTGAGTGCTACGGTGTCGAAAGATCTCCGGACTACTCGAAAGTTGCGAAAAGCAAACATGGGGAACGTATCTTTGAGGGAACTTTTGAGGATTACCAGGTTCCTGATAATTTTTTTGATTGCATCAGCATGCAAGATGTTTTTGATCATATGCTGGATCCCATGGCGGTATTGGAAAAATGTCGCCGTCTTCTCAAGCCGGACGGCATTTTAGTAGTTAAAGTCCATGACCTATCCTGTTTGTACGCGAGGATGACGGGGAAGAATTTTTATGCCTTAATTCCTCCTGCGCACTTGTTCTTTTACAACAGGCCTTCTCTTAAAACAGCTCTCCAAAAGGCTTCTTTTGAGATTATTTTTTCCAAGCATATCGGTCACTTGATGTTCTTAAGTACCATCGTCTATCGATTATCGAGAAAAGATCCCCAAAGCATCTTCTTTCACTTGCATCGATGGATCGAAAAAACCTGGTTCGGAAGGCAAAAAATACATAAAAATCTCCACGACATTATCACCATCATAGCTGTGAAGAAAAGTCAAGGATAGCGGCATGAATCCGAAATGGAGCCATTTGTATGAAATGTCCCGCAAAATTCATTCGGTGCAAGCGATGCCGAAAGTTTGGAATTATCTCAAATACCGTTGTGCTAAAAGGGGATCAAAAATTTCCATCAAACATTTCACCCCGCAGATCGCTGCCTTATGGGTTACCCAGCGTTGCAATTTAAACTGCTGGTTTTGCGGTGCGAGTGATTTCGTGAATAAAAAGGATGCCGGCAAGCCCGGAACCGAAGCCACCCTTGCAAAAGTCGAACGGATTTTTGAAAGTCCATTATTTTCAAGCTGTCTGTTGGTGGATTTAGAAGGAGGTGAGCCGTTGCTGGTGGATGAGCTTGGTCGCATAGTTGCCTATCTTGCCCATAAGGGACATCTTGTTAATACTTCCACGAATGGTTTATTGCTGGCCGATCGCGTAGTCGAACTTAAAAAAGCCGGCATTTCGAGAATCAATCTATCGTACTATGATGAAAACCATGCTGTGGTAGAACGCAATCTCGAAAAGATTAACCGCATTTTCCCTGTCCATATGAGCATGTTATTGCTGCGGAGCAAGGTTGAAAACCATCAGGACGAGATTTTGCGGGCCGCGAAGTTCTTTCGTGAGGCAGGGTGCCGTAGTCTTCGCTTTTGGATTTATCGGCCTATGGGAACCGACCCCAAACCAGATGAGATTGTTTATGATACGAGCCAGGCCTACATGGAATTTCAGCAACGGATCGAGAAGGAATTGCCGGGGTTCTGTTACTGGCCTGTTGCGAAACAAGGCGTTAAAATACAAAAACGCTGTCCTCGTTTATGGCAATGGATCGGTTGCGATATGTTAGGGAACATGGCGATTTGTTGTGGCACGAATATGCTGCTGCAAGGGCCCCAAAGCAATCTCTTTCAAAGTGATCCGGAAGCTCTTTTAAATCATCCCATGTTTGTTATGATGCGCAGCCAGTTGATGGATCCTCAAAGCGCTCCTCCTGAGATCTGCAAAAACTGTAATTTGTTGGGTGATCCTGGCTGGTGATTAAAGATTGATGGAAAAAGATAGACAATAGCATGCCTAGTATGACGTTCACAGCAGCTTTGGAGAGCACAATTCGGGAATTCGTGATCGGTTTTTTTGCTAAAGCTTCGAATCATACAATCAGTACAGCCACGATTTGGCTCAAGGGTTTCTTTCATGCATAAAATTTTGTTCGTCATTCCTCCCTATGTAACCTTCGATAGATTTGTGCATCCGACTTTCAATGAACGTGTTGTCGCTAAAAAAAATGGTTTTTTTGGAAGTGTTCTCACAGATATGCCGATCGGAGTGCTATCCTTGAGTGCTTATTTAAAAAAATACAACCCAGCGCAAACCCAACTTTTGGACTTTAATATCCTTCTCAGCAAGGCAGAGAAGTTCGAATATCAATCCTTTTCGGAATTATTTCGTGCGGTTTTTGCTGAAAAAAAATGGATGGACTATGCTCCGGATATTATAGGAATCTCTACGCTCTTTACGCCTTCCTATTACAGCATGCTGGATTTAGCGGCTGTCACGCGAGAGATTTATCCCAAGGCCTTGATTGTGGCAGGCGGGGGTGTGCCGACCAATATGTATCAAGAGATCTTTAGCAAAAGCTCGTGTTTTGATGCCCTCTGTTATGGGGAAGGGGAAAAACCTTTTCGGGAGCTGATCGAAGCCAAAGACAAGACAGGTTTTTTAGAAACCAGTCGATCCTGGATCACGAAGCGAAAAACAGAGCATGGTGAATCCTTTCAGCATGACTTTATCCATCATCTCGATGAAATTCCTTTTTGTGATTATGGGCTATGTAATATTGAGGATTATGGATTGAATCCTGCAATCACGGCTTATAACGCCGGAAAAAATGAAAAGGAAAGAGCTTTTCACGTTATGACGTCTCGGGGCTGTCCTTTTCATTGCTGTTTTTGTGCCTCCCATACGGTGCACGGTCGGAGCATGCGTTATAACAGTATTGCCAGGATTCGAGAGGATTTTAAAAAACTTCGAGATGAATATGGAGCGAAAACCTTGGTATTCCAAGATGATCACTTCATGGCAGACAAACAGAGGGTTTATGCGATTATTGATATCGTTAAGGAACTGGGCGTCAAGGTTGTTTTTCAAAACTCATTGGCTCTTTATGCGTTGGACCGAAGCATGCTGGAGGCTTTAAAAAGTGCCGGGCTCGATCAACTGGTGCTGTCGATTGAATCCGGTAGCAGCCGGGTTTTAAAAGAGATTATGCACAAACCTTTTGACCTTTCCATGGCCCGGCAGGTAGTGAAGGATTGCCGTGATCTTGGCATCTATACCAATGCGAATATTCTCATAGGACTTCCCGGAGAAACAAAAAAGGATATCGAGGATACCAGGGAATTTTTAAGGACGCTCGACGCTAACTGGTACATTATATTTTGCGCGACACCTTTACTGGGGAGTGAAATGTTCAAAATTTGTCTCGAGAAAGGATACTTTAAAGGGCATTATATGGATTGTGACTACAAAAAAGCGATTGTCGAAACAGAGGATTTCACAACGGCATTCATAGAAGAAAAGGCTTACGCGTTGAACTTAGAATTAAACTTTGTGGAGAATAGTGATTTAAGGCATGGGCGCTACGAAACAGCATTGAAGGGATTTGAAAATGCCATAAGGGCGAAAAACGATCATGCCTTTGGTTTTTATTTTGCGGCAAAGTGCTGTAAAATGATGGATCATACTGAGAAACATCTTTTTTATAAAACAAAGTACCAAGAAACGATTGAAAAATCTTCTTTCTGGAGGAATTACGCCAAACAATTTGGTTTGATTTCTCTCGGATAATTTAAAAATATAGTGCGTTCCTTGCAAAGGTGGAGTTTATGAACCTATCCATGCCGTTTTCAGAATTGAAACCATATATTGCCAAACAGCTCGATCATTTCTTTCCGGATTCATATCGGTTCGACGGCGCGGACGTCGATAGCGCATTGGATGCCGCGATTCAAAGGGCGGAATACTGTTTTAAGCATGTCGATATGCGTTATTACAATGATGAACGAGGGGCTTGTTTTTATCATTTGCACTCAGATCAATATACTTCCTTTCTTTATTTTTTATCTAATAGTTTATGGCTTAAATCGCAAAACAAACCTCTTTGCGATAAACTATTATTCCTGAACAAGACCCTCAACTCTATGTTCATTTCGTATCACTGCAAACTTCCGGACATCTTTGTTTTTTCTCATGCGATCGGATCCGTTATCGGCAATGCTGTCTATTCTGATTTTTTAGTGGTCTTTCAAAATGTCACCATCAATACGGGAGATGACACGGGTGTGTGGCAGCCTCCGAAACTTGGGAAGGGTGTTTTTCTTGGCGCGGACGTGAAGATTATCGGCAGTGGGACAATCGGTCATTTTTCTTCCATCGGGGTGGGTTCCTGTATTTATAAGTTTGATGTGCCGGATCATTCGGTTGTTTTCACTGATACAAACGGAAAATTGAATATTAAGAAGCATGAAAAACCTTGCCGTGCGCAAGCCTACTTCAACGTGGATATTCAGAAACACTAGGGTGATATTTGATGCCACAACCGAGGATTTATGAACATAGCTGATGCCATAGCTTTGCTCGATCGGGAAGTGCCGGATCCGTCGAGAGGCTTGCCCGAAGCTCTCTTTTTTTATATCAGTAGAACGACACCGCTGGTCAATGTTGACCTTTTAATCAAGGATGAAAACGGACGCGTCCTTTTGGCGTGGAGAGACGATCCGTATAGCGGCAACGGCTGGCATATTCCTGGCGGCATCGTCCGGTTCAAAGAAACTTTGGAGCAAAGAGTCAACAAAGTGGCTGAGACAGAAATAGGAACTTTGGTTGAGTTTAATCCAGTGCCGATCGCAGTCAAGCAGTGCATTCACCATGAGCGGGAAATACGGAGTCATTTTATTTCTATTTTATATCAATGCTCTCTTCCTAGTTCCTTTATGCCGGAGAATAAAGGTCTTTCCGAAGGGGATGCCGGGTATCTCCAGTGGCATGAGCAATGTCCCGAGCATTTATTGAAATGTCATGAAATGTACCGCAATTATTTATAGATTTAAGCGAAAGGGCATCATTTGAAAGCAAAGGATATTAGCGGTCAGGCGCCAGGGGGGAGAAGAACAAAGTTGGCTGAAGCGCTTCCTCTGGACACGCCTTTTGTGGTGCAGATATTTCCAGTTTACGCCTGCAATTTTACCTGTCATTACTGCATTTTCTCAATTGATAAGAAAAAGCATGGCTTCATTTCGGACGAAGTCGTTATGGACCTCTCCCTTTATAAGAAATGCGTGGATGATATGACAGCTTTTCCCCATAAAATCAAAGTGCTGCGCTTTGTAGGGATTGGGGAGCCGCTCCTGCATAAACATATAGCAGAGATGATCCAATATGCTGCCTCAAAAAATATCGCTGAAAGGATAGAACTTCTCACAAACGGACTCCTTTTGACTCCTCCCATGTCCGACAAGTTGCTTGCCGCCGGCCTGTCACGGCTGGTCGTATCTCTTCAAGGCATCACGGCAGAAAAATATAAGGAAATTTGCGGCGTCACCATTGATATGAGCCAGTTTATCGATAACCTGCGTTATTTTTTTCACCATAAAGGTCAGGCTCAGATGTATATCAAGATCATCGATTGCGCTTTGAAAGATAAAGAAGAGGAACGCCAATTCTTCCAGCTTTTCGGGGATATTTGCGACACTCTTGCCGTGGAACATGCGGTGCCGATCCATTCTGGTGTTGATTATAAAACTATTTTGGGGAAAGAAAAGATGCCGGTGACCCAATTCGGGCTTCCTGTTTCAGAAGTTAAAATTTGCCCGCAGCCTTTTTTTACCATGCAGATCAATCCTGATGGAAAAGTCGTGCCCTGTTATTCCTTTGAGTACCCGCAGATTATGGGCAATTGTCATGACCAATCAGTTTGTGAGATTTGGAATGGGAAACCTTACAGGCAATTTCGGTGTTTGATGCTGGATGGAATTCAAAATGTGGGCGTGGTGTGCGCGCATTGCAACATTATTAAATACAGGCTATTCCCAGAAGATGTTCTCAATGAAGATGCGGAAAGGCTCAAGAAATTATACGGAACAGACGAATAGAGACGGAACCATCAACAAGGCTTTTTGATCGCGGTATGGAGGAACGGAAACATGCAGAAAAAACTTATCAGCATTGTCACTCCTTGTTATAACGAAGAAGGCAATATTCTGGATCTGTATCACCAAGTCAAAGAGGTGATCAACCAATTTTCAAATTATGATTTCGAATTTATTTTTATCGATAATGCTTCCCAGGATAACACCGTCAATATTTTGAGAGAGCTTGCCAGCAAGGATAAAGTTGTCAAAGTCATCGTGAATGCAAGGAATTTCGGCCCGTTGCGGTCTCCGATCCATGCCATTTATCAAGCGAAGGGGGATGCCATTATCATCATGGCATCCGATCTGCAGGATCCTCCGCCGGTCATCGAAAAGTTCATAAAAAAATGGGAAGAGGGTTTTAAGATTGTGATTGGCGTCAAAGAAGGAAGCAAAGAGAACAAGCTTATGTTTCTCGTGCGCCGAATCTATTATTACCTGCTGGCCAATATTTCTGAGACAAAGCAAATCAAGAATTTCAATGGGTTCGGACTCTATGACAGGGTGTTCATTGATACCGTCCGCCGTCTCGATGACCCTTATCCTTATTTTCGAGGATTGGTTACGGAATTTGGTTATTCAAAAGCCGAAGTGTCTTATGTGCAAGGGAAACGGGAAAAGGGGAAAACAAAAAATAGCTTTTATATTTTATACGATGCGGCGATGCTGGGGATTGTGAGCCATTCAAAGTTGCCGCTGAGGTTGGCAAGTTTTGTCGGTTTCGGAACGGCTTTCATCAGTGTGATTTGTGGCATGGTCTATTTGATCTACAAACTGCTTTTTTGGGATACTTTCCCGGGAGGGATTGCTCCGCTTGTGATCGGGTTGTTTTTTATGGGAGGTGTTCAATTGTTTTTTCTCGGAGTCATCGGAGAATATATCGGCTCGATCCATACAAAGCTCGTGCATATGCCGTTAGTCGTCGAAAAGGAGCGCATTAATTTCTAAATGATCAAACTATCTGATTATGTCTTTCAATTTGTTGCCCGTTTAGGGGTGCAGCATGTTTTTTTGCTGCCGGGCGGCGGGTGTATGCATCTGGTGGATTCTTTGGGAAGCCAGAAAAGTCTGGAATACGTGAGCTGTCTTCATGAGCAGGCCGCAGTGATTGCAGCGGAGGCCTACGCCCAATATACCCATAACATCGGAGTTGCCTTGGTGACGACAGGGCCTGGTGGGACCAATGCCATTACCGGTGTGGCCGGGGCATGGATTGATTCGACGCCTCTCTTGGTACTCTCAGGGCAGGTAAAACGTTCGGACATGATCGGTTCGAGTGGGCTCAGACAATTGGGCATTCAGGAAACGGATATTGTTTCCATGGTGAAATCAATTACAAAATACGCCGTGACTGTGACCAATCCTTCACGCATCAAATACCATCTTGAAGAAGCGGTCTATCGTGCAAAGACAGGACGACCCGGTCCGGTTTGGATCGATATCCCGTTGGATGTGCAAGGCGCTATGATTGAAGAAAAAAAACTAGAAGGGTTTATCCCACCGGCAGCTTTCGTGCAAGAACATCATCCGGATCTTGCTTCACTTGTTGATCAAACCATTGCCCTTTTAAACAATGCCGAACGTCCCGTGATCCTTGCGGGGAATGGTATCCGCCTGGCTGGCGGCTTGGAAGCATTCCTAGATCTTATTGAATTCCTGCATATCCCTGTGTTGACAACTTGGAAAGCGATCGATTTCCTGCCGGAAGACCACAAATTTTTCTTCGGGCGGCCCGGTTCGATCGGACAACGCGGAGCCAATTTTATTCAGCAAAATAGCGATTTGTTGCTTGTATTGGGTGCGAGACTGGACCTTGCGCAGGTGGGGTACGAACACCAGAACTTTTGCCGGGCAGCCCAAAAAATCATTGTCGATATGGATGAAGCTGAAATTAAGAAACTAAAAATGAATATTGAGTTACCCGTTTGTGCGAGCGCCAAAGATTTCCTGCAAGAATTTTTCCAGCAGAAGGCAAAAGTGAAATTCAAAGAACGTTCGACATGGCTTACGCGTTGCCGTGACTGGAAAGAAAAGTATCCTGTGATATTGCCGCAATATTGGGATAAAAAAGAAGATGTGAACACCTATGTTTTAGTGGATGTTTTGTCCGAGTTATTGACGGGAAACGATTTGTGTGTGCCGGGGAGTTCAGGGAGTTGCAGTGAAATTACCATGCAAGCATTTCGGGTGAAAAAAGGTCAGCGTCTTTTGAACAGTCCCGGTCTCGGCGCTATGGGATTCGGTTTGCCGGCCGCGATCGGGGCATGTCTGGCCAGCGGACGGAAACGTACCATCAGTATTATCGGAGACGGGGGTTTGCAGCATAATATTCAAGAGCTGGAAACTTTGACGCGTTTGAAGCTTCCCTTGAAGTTGTTTATTTTGAATAATAACGGTTATGCTTCGATCCGTAACACACAAAATACTCATTTTCAAGGACGGCTTGTTTCCTGTGATCCTTCAAGCGGATTATCGCTTCCCGACACGGCGGCCATTGCTTCGGCCTATGGTTTAAAGTATAAAAAAATCTCCAATCACCAGAACATCCGTGAAAATATCGCCGAAGTTTTAGCCGGCGAAGGACCGATGGTCTGTGAGGTCATGACGGATCCTGGGCTTGTGACCGCGCCCCGACTTTCCTCGGAAATCATGCCGAATGGTTCCATAGTTTCCAAGCCTTTGGAAGACCTTTGGCCGTTTTTAGACCGTAAAGAATTTTATGAAAATATGATCATCCCTCCAGTGAAGCCATGAGGAGGAATTATCGATGAAGATCTTTATTTCAGGAGGTTCAGGTTTTATCGGGAGAAATCTTAAAGAACAGTTAGCCGGGAAATATGAAATTCATGCCCCGGGCAGGGAGGAGCTCGATCTTTTGGATCCGGAGAAAGTCAGGAGCTTTCTCAAAGATCATCATTTTGATATTGTGATTCACTGCGCCACCTGGAATGCCACAAGGAATTCCAAAAAAGACACCGCCAAAATTCTAGAAAATAATCTTCGTATGTTCTTTAATCTCGCCAGATGTTGCGGAGACTTTGGCAGATTGATTAACTTTGGTTCGGGGCAGGAATATGACAGGGAACATTGGATCCCGAAGATGAAAGAAGAATATTTTGACATGCATGTGCCGCAAGATCAGGCCGGATTTTCGCGCTATCTTATCGGTCGTTATGTGGCGTTGGCGCATAATATCGTTAACTTGCGCCCTTTTGCCGTGTTTGGGAAATATGAAGACTGGGAAATACGTTTCATTTCAAACGCCTGTTGCAAGGCGGTATGGGATTTGCCGATCACCATCAAAAAGAATGTTTTTTATGATTATCTTTATATCGATGATTTAGTAAAAATCACCAATTGGTTTATCCAGAACCGGCCTAAGGAAAAGGTTTATAATATTTGCACGGGTAGGACTTATGATTTATTAACATTAGCCAAAAAGGTTTTAAAAGTTTCCGGTAAAAACCTTGAGATTAAGATCGCTCAACCAGGGATCGATAAAGAATATAGCGGGGACAACGCAAGGCTGTTTCAAGAGATGGGGTCGGTTTCCTTTGAAGATATCGACCATAGTATCTCAGCATTGTATGAATGGTATAAAATTCACAAGAAGGATATTAACCGCGAACTGTTATTGAAAGATAAGTGATTCGAGTCTGTCTCGCGTACGGAGATTTTTTTCATCTCATTCCAAAATATGGCACAACATTCACAAGATCTTTCTTCTCGATTTGAAGAACATCTCAAGTTAAAGCAATATTTCAAGCCCAACGACAGAATTTTTGTGGCCTGTTCCGGAGGGCCGGATTCCGTGGCGCTTTTTCATTTAATGTGGCAGCTTGCCGCAAATTACCATTGGAAACTTGGTCTCCTTCATTTTAATCATCAGCTTCGGCCTGCTGCGGCTAAAAGAGATGAGTTGTTTGTTAAGAATTTGGCAAAAAAACACAAAATCGCATTTTACTGCGGGTCAGGAAACGTGACTCGGGAAGCAAAACGAGAAAAAACTTCGATAGAAGAATGCGCAAGGAAGATGCGCTATGATTTTTTCCTGAGGGTAGCGCACCAAAAGAAATTCTCAAAGATTATTTTTGCCCATACCCAGGATGACCAAGCCGAGACCGTGCTGATGAGGATTTTGCAAGGGACCGGGTTGCGCGGTCTGTCCGGCATTCGCGAGAAAACCCCGATGGGACGCGTGACATTGCTTCGTCCGCTTTTGGCCTTTACTAAAAAAGAACTGCTTTGTTTTTTGACCCAACACCGCATCCGTTATTGCACGGATAACAGTAACCGTTCTTTGCGGTTTATTCGCAACCGTATTCGTATAAAACTTATTCCCAGCCTACAGCGTGATTACAATCCGCGTCTTGTCGAAACTTTATCGCGCCTGCCAACAATCGTGGCGGAAGAAAATGAGTTGTTTTCAGAGCTTGAGGCAATCGCATGGCGGAAGGTTTTTAAAAGATGCGATGGGTCGAAAGTGGAGTTCCGGCGGGCAATCTTCCTGAAATTTCCGGCACCCCTGCAATTCCGTTTGGTAGAGAAGGCCCTTAGGAAACTTGATAAGCAAAGCGGGCTTTCTTTCGATGCATGGGAACGTCTTCGGCTTGGAATGAACAGAAAACGTTATCGATGTTCACTCCCGAAGGATATCGACTTTGCGCTAACTCCAAAAAATGTCATAATTTACAAGAAAAAAAGACCCGCATAATCAAGTTTGATATCTTAAAGACCTCATGCTAAACTACATTTCCTTTTTCATTGAACCATATAGAAAATAAACCCATATGACGCCTGTGAACAATTTTAAAAAGAAATTGCCCCCTTTCAAAAATGGACGGAATCGTCGTCCGGCCCCGAAACCGGGCGGAGACCCGGAGCGTAAGAAATTGATCGCTTTATTTTTAGTGCCTCTTGCGATCTTTATTCTTCTTCAGATTTTCGTGTTTCCGGGTTTTGAACTTAAAGAACTCAGCTATTCTGAATTCTACAGGATGCTGCAGCGCAATGCGGAAACCGGCGAAATCCTTTCCTGCGAATTAGTGGAGAACGTCGTGCAGGGGAAAACCATTACAGGTTCATTCTTCCAAGTTCATGTCCCTTTAAGCGATCCTGAAATTATTCCCCTGATCAGAAAAAACGTTCCGAATTTTTCGGTCAATCCGCCGCAAACTTTTTGGCGCAATCTTTTTGCCGGAATTATCCCGACACTTTTGCTGATCGGTTTCTTTTGGTTTTTTGTCTACCGGGGCGTGCAACAGGGAGGGAATCGTGTTTTCTCGTTCGGGAAGTCCCGCGCAAAACTGGCGGATAAAGAAAAAAGTCCGATTACGTTCAAGGATGTTGCGGGAGTGGATGAAGCCAAGGAGGAACTTCAGGAGATCATTGAATTTCTGAAAGACCCCATGCGCTTTACCAAACTTGGCGGGCGTATCCCGAAAGGTGTTATTCTCATGGGGCCCCCGGGGACCGGGAAGACGCTTCTTGCGAAGGCTGTTGCCGGTGAAGCCGAGGTGCCGTTTTTTTCGATCAGCGGATCGGATTTTGTGGAAATGTTTGTCGGTGTCGGTGCGGCACGCGTGCGTGATCTTTTTGAACAGGCCAAACGAGCTGCTAAGGCCGGCGGACATGGTGCGATCATTTTTATTGATGAAATCGATGCCGTAGGCCGTCAGCGTTTTGCCGGTATCGGCGGGGGCCATGACGAACGGGAACAGACCCTGAATGCACTTCTTGTGGAGATGGATGGCTTTGACACACATGCGGGTGTGATCCTGATCGCTTCCACGAACAGGCCGGATGTGTTGGATCCTGCGCTGCTTCGTCCTGGGCGTTTTGACCGGCAGGTGGTGGTTCCTTTGCCGGATTTGGTGGGCCGGGAGGCAATCCTGAAGGTCCATGCCGAAAAAGTGAAGCTTGATCCCATCGTTGATTTTAAAACCATTGCGAAGCAAACGACTTATTTTTCCGGGGCCGATCTCGCCAACCTTGTGAACGAAGCGGCGCTTTTAGCGGCGCGTCTTAAAAAAGAATCCGTTGGGATGATCGAGCTGCAGGAATCCATTGAGCGCGTGATGGCCGGTCCGCAGCGTCGGAGCAAGAAAGTTTCGGATAAGGAACGGAAAATCGTGGCTCATCACGAATCCGGGCATGCGCTTGTGGCGCTTTTGACACCCGGCGCTGATCCTGTCCACAAGGTAACAATTATCCCTCGGGGGATGGCGGGCGGATACACGATGAGTTTGCCGGAAGAAGATCGGACGCTTCACAGCAAGACATTCTTTTTGTCATCCATCCCGGTGCTGATGGGCGGCCGGGTTGCCGAAGAAATCATTTTTGGAGATATTACGACCGGTGGGCATAACGACCTTCAGAAAGCCACACAGATTGCCAGAGAAATGGTTTGCCGTTTTGGGATGAGTGAAAAAATGGGACCCGTGGTGCTTGGCAAAGAGGGCGGCATGGTTTTTCTTGGCCGGGACCTCATGGAAGAAAAAAATTATTCTGAAGACACGGCACGTATGATCGATGCTGAGGTCAAAAGGATCCTTGAAGAAGGCTACAAAATGGCGAAGAAGCTCCTCACTGAAAACCGGGAAAAACTGGAAGCTTTGGCGAAGCTGCTTTTAGAAAAAGAAACCCTTGATGCCGAAGAGATCCGAAAGGTTACCGGACTCGGCAATGTTCCTGCGCCTGCGAATATCAATGTGTCTGCAGAAGGCGAGAAGCCTGCGGCGTGATCTGGCAGATCCGACAGAACACCCTTTCGTTTGATCGGACCGTCCTGATGGGCATCCTGAACGTAACCCCGGATTCTTTTTCGGATGGGGGCTGTTATCTGGATGGAGAAAAGGCCTTTGAACGTGCTTTGCAAATGATCGAAGAAGGTGCGGATATCCTGGATCTGGGAGCAGAATCCACACGTCCAGGAGCCAAGTCGGTATCGGCAGAAGAAGAACTTGGACGATTATTACCGCTCGTTACGCGTCTTCGCCAGAAAGTAAATCTTCCGATTTCGATCGATACCACCAAGGTGGAGGTGGCGCGTCAATGCTTGGAAGCCGGGGCGGATATCATCAATGATGTTAGCGGTCTGAGACGATCCGGCAGCGAGATGGCGAAGATTGCTCGACAATTCGGTTCAGGGATGGTTTTGATGCACAGCCGGGGCACACCTGAAACGATGCAAGGCTTGGCGGAATACCGGGATGTTGTGACGGAAGTCGTGAGGGAGCTTCGTGAAAGTGTCTGTTTTGCCACGGAGGCCGGCGTGAAACCCGAACAGATTGTGATCGATCCCGGGCTCGGGTTTGCGAAGACTGCAGGGCAAAGTTTTGAAATATTGAAGCATTTGCGTGTTTTTCATGAAATCGGTTTACCGCTTATGATAGGTCCTTCCCGGAAGTCTTTTGTCGGGCAAGTAACGGGGAGAAACCCGAAGGAGCGCGAATTTGGAACAGCCGCTTGCGTGGCAGTGGCGGTGATGCGTGGAGTGCAGATTCTAAGGGTCCATGAAGTTGGTGCGATGCGTGATGTGATCCGTATGACAGAAACCATTAAAGGAGATGAATGATGAAACCCAAAATATCTTTTTATCCGGTCATTTTGATTTTAGTCGCAAGTATTGCCCTAGGGGGTTGTTTTATGGAAAAACCTTTGCTGGAAGAGGGAATGCCTAAAGATGAGGTTCTTTTAATATTGGGGGCACCGACTAAAATAGAAAAAGTGAATGGCAAGGAAGTCCATGTTTATATTGTAAAAACTAACGTGGATTCTTGGGCGCGAAGAATTACATACGATAAGAAAAATCTTATAGAAAATATTGAGGCCGTCGACTATAAAGAAGAGACCAAGTCATAGGATATCTCTAAAGGAGCCATCGTCATGTCAGGACATTCGAAGTGGGCGAGTATCAAACATAAAAAAGCGCTCGTAGACGCCAAGCGCGGCCAGGCTTTTACCAAATTCATTCGCGAGATTACTGTGGCCGCGAAATCCGGAGGCGGGGATCCGAATACAAACCCGCGTCTTCGCACGGCAATCCAGTCGGCTAGGGAAGCCAACATGCCGGCAGACAATATCGACCGCGCGATCAAAAAAGGAACCGGTGAACTCGAGGGTGTGTCCTATGAAGAAGTGACCTACGAAGGGTTTGGTTCTGAGGGGACTGCGGTCCTTGTCGCGTGTCTGACAGATAATAAAAACCGATCGGCATCCGAAATCCGTAGTGTGTTCAACAAAAACGGCGGGAACATGGGAGGTGCCGGGGCGGTGGCTTGGATGTTTGAGAAAAAAGGTCTTATGGTCATTCAAAAATCGGCGACCACAGAAGACCAGCTTATGGAGATCGTGCTAGGTGCCGGGGCCGAAGACATGTCCTCAACGGACCAGGTCTTTGAGGTGATCACGGCGACGCATGATCTTTGGACGGTTCGAGAAGCTGTGGAAAAGGCGGGGATCAAGGTTGAAAGTGCGAACCTGACCATGATTCCCAAAAACATGGTCAAAGTCAGTGCGGACACCGGCCGTACCGTCTTAAAATTGATCGAAGCGCTTGAAGATCATGACGATGTGCAGAATGTTTATTCCAACGCGGATATTCCGGATGAAGTGATGAAGGAGATCGCCGGTTGATTTTGTCCATCCGAACGAGCAATATGGGACAGGCGTTGATTGACAGCCTGTCCCGTTTGTTTTTCAGGGGGGCCCATGCTCGTTTTAGGGGTTGATCCCGGCACTCACAAAACAGGTGTCGGCATCCTTGAGGCCGACGGCCAGCAATTCAAGCTCATTCATTGCGGTACAATCCGCGCCAATTCCAAAGATCCGGTTGGGAAGCGACTTCTGCACGTTTTTGATTCCCTCCAAACCGTGATCCGCAGCTTTCATCCTCGGGTGATGGCGCTTGAGACTCTTTTTTTTTCAAAAGACATTCAGGCCGTGGAACGGATCGGTCAAGCGCGCGCCTGTGCCATGCTCGCAGCTACCAAGGAGGGGATCGAGGTGGTAGAATACGGTCCGATGGTTGTCAAAAAATCCGTGACAGGGAACGGGCACGCGACGAAAGAACAGGTGCAGTTCATGATCAAGCGGCTTTTGAATTTAAAAGACGCTCCGGCGCTCGATGCCTCGGATGCGCTGGCCATCGCCATGTGCCATTTGCATAATTCTAAGAGGAAGGTTCTATGTACCATTACCTGAACGGAAAAATCGCGGAAAAAACACCGGCGGCAGTCATCCTGGACGTAAACGGAATCGGTTATGAAATCCGGATCTCGGTGAATACGTTTTCCGCGTTGCCGGGACTTGGCCAACCCGCAAAATTGCTGACGCATTTTATCGTGCGCGAAGACGCACAGTTGCTGTTCGGTTTTGCCACAGAAGAAGAGCGGGAGCTTTTTAAATTATTGCTCTCGGTTTCCGGGATTGGTCCTAAGATGGCAATCACATTACTTTCCGGTATGACGATTTCGGAACTTAAAGCGGCGATTCGAGAAGGTTCGTTGGCGGTACTGACTTCAGTGTCCGGGATTGGACGAAAGACGGCGGAGCGTGTGGTCGTAGAACTGAAAGACAAATTGCCTCGCGAAACCGGCAAAGACTCCAAAGACATCATTCATGATATGAGCGTTTCCGATCAAATCGTGGAAGATGCGGTCCAGGCGCTTGTGTCGCTCGGTTATGTCAAGCAAAAGGCCAAAGAAACCGTTCAGAAAGTATTGAAAGTCAGTCTTGGGAAAAAACTAACGGTCGAAGAGATTATCCGGGCGGCGTTGAAACATGTATAAAACCCCTGTCAAATCCGGGATTTGCCAGGGTGATAAGGAGATAGGATGCCGGAAGAGAGATTCATAGATCAGGACGCAAGGCCGGAAGAGGTTGAATTTGAAGTTACGCTTAGACCGACCACGCTCGACGAATTTATCGGCCAGATACGATTAAAAGAAAATCTCAAGGTTTTTATCGAGGCCGCGCTGGGTCGCAAGGAATCGCTCGATCATATCCTGCTTTTCGGGCCTCCGGGGCTTGGAAAGACCACGCTTGCCAATATTATCGCTAACCGAATGAAAGCCAAGATTCATCAGGTGTCCGGTCCGGTGCTGGAACGGGCGGGGGATTTGGCGGGAATCCTGACCAACCTTGAAAAGGGAGATGTGCTTTTTATCGATGAAATCCACCGCATCCCGCATGTGGTGGAGGAATATCTTTATTCCGCTATGGAAGATTTCTCGATCGAAATCATGATTGATAAAGGGCCGCACGCGCGTTCGGTCAAGATGCAGTTGCCGCGATTTACTTTGATTGGTGCGACCACGCGTAGCGGACTTCTCACAGCACCTTTGCGTTCACGGTTCGGAATTGTGGAACGACTCAATTACTACGAGGCCGAATACCTTGCGCAGATCGTGAAGCGTTCTGCCAAACTTCTTGAAATCGGGATCGATGAAAAAGGAGCGCGTGAGATCGCAGGCCGCTCGCGCGGTACCCCGCGTATTGCAAACCGTTTGCTTCGCCGTGTTCGGGATTACGCGCAAGTCAAAGCCGATGGAAAGATTACGGCCGAAGTCGCGGATCAAGGACTCAAGATGCTCGGCGTTGATCAGGAGGGTCTGGATCCTATGGACAAAAGGATCCTGGAATATATTCTCAAAGAATGCAAAGGCGGTCCGGTGGGTATCAACAGCCTTGCCGTGGGTGTTGGCGAAGACGGCGAAACAATCGAAGAAATTTATGAGCCTTATCTGATTCAGCAGGGATTTTTAAAGCGCACTGCTTCCGGACGCGTTCTGACCGAACGTGCTTATCAACATTTCAACGTCGAACCTCCCGCTCACTCCCAACAACTTTTCTGATCCGATGTCATGAAAAAAGACGTCATGGCCGTCGGAGACAGAAAAGAAAGAACCCTTTTGCTCCTTTTGGTGGCCGTTGCGCTTCTGCTCCGTGCGTTTTGGTTCAGTGATTATGCAAAGGCGGATTTTTTCCCTTTTATCAAAGATTCGGACAGCCAGGAATATTTTCTGAAAGCCAACGACATCGCTGCGGGCGACTTCTTTCGGAAAGACCTTAATCTGAGCTGGCCTTTTTATGCCTATTTTCTCGGATTTTTTCTGAAGCTTTTTTCCGGGAATCTGGTCCCGGTGCTGCTCCTGCAGTATTTGCTGGGGGCGGTGAATGGCGTTCTGATTTTTTTGATTGGCAAAAAACTTTTCAATCCGACGGTAGGATGGATTGCCGCACTTCTATGCGCCTGCTACGCTCTTTTTGTTTTCTATGAAAGCATGCTGATGTACACAAGTCTCTCCGTCTTTCTGACGTCACTGTTTTTTCTTGTGCTCCTGGAGCTACAAGAGCGTCTCTCGTTGAAGCGGATGCTGGGAGCCGGGATTCTTTTCGGGATCGGGAATCTAACCCAGGCGAATATGCTCATTTTTGGTTTTCTCGCGATCCTTTGGGTCTTATGGCACCGAAAGGAAAGCTTTAAAAAGGCGTGGATCTTTTCCGCTGTTTTTTTTACGGGCTTTTTTATGGTCGTCCTGCCCCAGATGGCGCGTGATTCTGTCGCCAGTAAAGCGCTGACCCTTGGGCCACAGAACCTGGGGGTGAATTTCTATATAGGAAATAATCCCGAGGCAGGCGGCGTTTTTGTCTGTCCTTCAAATTTTACCAGTACTCAGAGAGGAATCTATAGCGATGCAAGAGCGATAGCGAGGGGAACTCTCAACCGGGATTTAAAAGACTCTGAAGTGTCGGGGTTCTGGGTTGGCAAAGCCCTTGCTTTTATGCGGGAGCATCCTAAGGCGTATCTGAAATTGCTTCTTCAAAAGTTTGAAAATATTTTTTCGGGCAAGGAGTTTGTGATGGAACATGAGTACCGCTACGTCAAGGACAGCATCAGGGCGTATCGGCTGATGCTCCAGGATCTGAAGTGGGTCCTGCCGTTTGCGATTTTAGGCATGATTCTTTCTTTTCGGGCATTCGAAAGACATTTTCTATTGTTTCTCGCAATCGCTGCGATGGTTCTAGGGATGCTTATGTTTGTGGTCACTGAAAAACACCGCCTCGGCATTATCCCGTTCCTGAGTATTTTTGCCGGCCATTGTATTTTGGGTTTTTGGGAAACGTGGAAACAAAAACGGTATGGGTTGATTTTTTTAATGGTGGTTGTATTGTCCGGCTTATATCTGCTTTGCAATCAAGACGTTGCTGCGTCTCCTTCGCACCAGCGAGGTTGGGATGCGCATCAAGTTGATGAACGCCTTCTTCGCGTGAAAGATGATTTGGATCATGCGCGTTATCATTCAGCTTTGATCGAACTGGACTTATTGAATCGTAGGGTGCCGCGCAACCGTTTTGTCGTTTTTCATCAAGGGGCGGCTTATTTTCTAAGAGGGGATCTGGAAGAGGCCGAGAATAAATTCAAAGAGGCCGTTAGGATTTTTCCATATTATGTCGATGCGCTTTATAATCTGGGGCTGCTTTACAATAAAGAAGGGAAATACCCGGAAGCGGAAGCGATGTTGCGGAGGGCAATTTTTTTAGATCCTGACGATGTGGGAGTGGCCTTTGAGCTGGGTCTGACGCTGAAAGCGACCGGGAGAAGGGAAGAAGCAAAAGCAGAATTCCAAAAGGCTCTTGGAGGGATGAACCGGTGGCGGACGGGTGATATCGCGATGATCCAAAAAGCATTAAAAGAACTCTCATAGATTCTCAGCGGGCACTATTTTATTGAATGAAACTGTTTGAGGTCTTCATCGGATTTCTCATCCGTGTCGACGGATCGGGGGATGATTTTTATGAAGCCAGACTTGGAAACAAGGGAAAAAGCTTTTTTCGACGCAGCGGCGGTATGGTGTAACGGGAAAAACGGGTTCGTACGGTTACCGCTTCTCGGTTGGTTTGCTTATGTTTTTGTGAGATCCTTGGGTGATCCTCATTATCAAAGTGCTTTAAGCCTGCTTAATCTGGGCTTTCACGAGATCGGTCACTTGCTCTTTTCCTATTTTGGAAAGTTTATGTCTATTTTGGGCGGGACGATTCTGGAAACTCTCATACCTCTCTATGCCATGTTTCATTTTTACCGCCAAAAAGATTTTTTTGCGGTTGCGATGAGTTTCGGATGGCTTTCGACCGTTTTGTTCGGGATCGCCCGGTATGCCGGGGATGCGCAGAAAATGACGATCCCTCTTGTTTCTCTTTCCTGGGAACCTACCATTCTGCATGATTGGAACTACCTCTTAAGCCAAGTCGGTCTTTTAAAACATGATGCATGGGTTGCTTTTCTTTTCCGTATAGCGGGAACTGGGTCCATGCTTTTGTGTTTTGGCTTTGGCGGCTGGTTAATCGTGCGGATGATTCTTGGAAAAAAAACAGGCCAGGAAGGATAACCGTTTCTGTGAGGAGGTCTTCGGAGATTTCCGAGGTCTTTTCAGATATTTTTCTTTAAGTAAAAATCCTTGGCGTGTTATATTATCGTGATTGGAGATAGGTGAAATCATGAGCGACCTTGCAAAAACCCTGATTTTTTTTGGGCTCATCCTTGTGGGCATGGGTATCTTTACGATTTTTTTTGACAAAGTCCCGGGATTAGGCAGACTTCCCGGGGATATTTTTTTTCGCAGAGGAAGCTTCACCTTCTATTTTCCTTTCACAACCTGTGTTTTATTAAGTCTCATCCTTACACTCGCCTTCACTCTTTTTGGGAAAAAATGATATGTGGGAGTTTTTAACATCGTTCTGGCGACCGGCCATAGAAATCCTCTTTATTTGGTTCCTCATTTATTCTGTGATCAGGTTTTTCCAGGGCACGCGCGCCATGCAGTTGCTTCTAGGATTGATTATCCTTGTCGTGATTTTTCTTGCGGCCAAATTTTTCGAGCTTAATAGCATTATCTGGGTGCTTTCAAAAGTCTTCGCGGTCGGCGTGGTGGCAATCCTTATCATTTTTCAGCCTGAGATGCGCCGGGCACTGGTTCGTATCGGTTCTACCATGTCGGGCGGTTTTCTGCGGGGAAGCGGGACCATCGAAGAAGTGATCCGTGCCTGCGATCAAATGTCGAGGCGCGGGGTGGGGGCCTTGATCGCTTTTGAAAGGGATGTGGGACTCAAGAACTACATTGAAAGCGGTATGATGATCGACGCCAAGATCACCGCGGAACTTCTTGTCAGCATTTTTGACCCTAATACGCCGACGCATGACGGTGCTGTCATCATTGCGGGGGACCGATTGGCTTCTTGCGGTTCGCTTTTTCCACTGACACAGGCCAGTGACTTGCCCTCTTCGATGGGCACGCGACACCGTGCGGCGATTGGTATTACGGAAGAAAGCGATGCGGTTTGCGTTGTCGTTTCGGAAGAAACAGGCAATATTTCGGTTTCGGTTTTTGGAAATTTGACCAAGGCGCTTGATCTTGAAGACTTAAAACGGATCCTTGAGGGATTATTCAAACCTGCGGAAAAGGATAAGAATTTTTTTAAGGAATTCATCAAGAAGAACCAGAAACTTTTTCAATTTCATGGAAAGACTAAGGAATCATGACGGAATGGAGATGGATTATTCATAATTGGGGGTTGCGGGTTATTTCTTTGGTGCTTGCCATCGGATTGTGGTATTACGCCATGGGGGAAGAAAGTATCGATGTGACCCGGTCCATCCCGCTCAAAGTCCAAATAGACAACCCTCAAATGACCATTTCCGATATTTCAACGCGAGTGCTTCATGTAACTCTTTCTGCCCCGCGATCATTGATTGCGAATCTTGCAAGTCAGGATATCCAAGCCGAGCACAAGATCGGACCCGAGATTAAAACGGCCGGGGAGTACTCTTTTCGCGTAGAGCCGAGCGAAATCCGGCTTCCAAGTTTTCAGATCCGTATCATCAAGATCGTCCCTGAAAGCGTGACGGTGAAAATGGATGAAGTGATTTCGCAAAAGGTTGAAATTCAACCTGATCTTGTCGGAGAGCCGGCGATGGGGTACAAATTGCTTACCGAGGAAATTCGTATCGATCCGAATGCCATTCTGACTCAAGGGCCCAAAAGCGTTCTTGAAAAAATGAAAACCGCAAAAACCGATCCTATTGATCTTGTGGGGCGTATTCGTTCTTTTCACCGGACCGTAGAAATGCGCCTGCCTCCCGGCGTCCAACCCTTGAGTGATTCTTTAGTGGATGTTTATATCCCGATTCGTGAAGAGTTTGACGAAAAGGAATTTAAGGATGTGGCAGTGCACCTTATGAATGTACCGGGTTTGAATAACAGCATTGATATTAGTCCGGAGAAGGTGACTCTGCTGCTTAAAGGATCTAAACGGCATTTGGAAAAAATGGTTCCCGCCAATCTTCTCGCCTATGTGAATCTTTCCGGTCTAAAAAAAGGAGAATATGATTTGCCGTTGCAAATTGTCTTGCCGGAAGATCTGAGTCTGAAAACAAAACAACCCATTCTCATCAAGACGGCCATCGGTAAGAAATGAGTCTCTTATGCCTCTAGCATTGATACCCCGAAAACTCGGGGTCAATATCGACCATGTAGCCACCTTAAGACAAGCCCGGGGCGGGATTGAACCGTCTGTCGTCGAGGCAGCGCTTGATGCGGAACAGGGAGGTGCGGACAGTATTACGGTCCATTTGCGCGAAGACCGTCGCCATATCCAGGATGAGGATATTTTTGAACTTTTGCAAAAAATCTATGTCCCTCTTAACCTGGAAATGTCGATCTCGCCGGAGATTCTCAAGATCGCCCTCAAAGCAAAACCCGAAAAGGCATGTCTGGTCCCGGAAAAGCGCCAAGAACTCACGACCGAAGGTGGTTTAGACCTTTTTTCAAAAAAAAATCTGCTGGCACGCACCGTAGACGATTTATCCGCAAAGAAAGTCGAAGTCAGTCTTTTTATCGATCCGGTTGAAAAACAAGTCCGGGAAGCGGCTCAACTCGGGGCTTATGCCATTGAGATTCATACCGGTTCATATGCCAACGCCAAAGAAACAGCGAAGGATAAAGAAATTGGGCGAATCAGGAAGGCCGCACAGCTTGGCGCGGAACTCGGTTTGAAAGTTCATGCCGGTCACGGTCTTAATTACGAAAATATTTTTCCTCTTTTAAATATTCCTGAAATCGTCGAATTCAATATCGGTCACTCGATTATTAGTCGGGCAGTGTTTGTGGGATTAAATAAGGCTGTTTCCGAGATGAAACGGCTTATTCGAACCAAATGAACCTTCGCGAGATAACAAAAAAACTTAAAAGGCCCGTTACCGCGCACAAAGGAAATTGCGGCAGGGTTTTTATTCTAGCGGGTTCTCGCGGCATGACGGGTGCCGCAAATCTTGCCGGCATGGGAGCTCTCAGGGCCGGAGCGGGACTTGTGACCATAGGGGTTCCGGATGCGGTTTATCTTATTATTGCCAAACGCGATTCCGAACTCATGACGAAACCATTTCCTTCCACTGTCAAAGGAACCCTTTCGTTAAAAGGCTTTTCCGAAATCAAACGTTTTTGTTGCACACAAGATGTGCTGGCGATAGGGCCGGGACTTTCCCAACATGTGACAACGCAACAGCTTGTTCGAAAAATTCTCCAGGAGACCAGACTGCCGCTTGTGATTGATGCTGACGGTCTGAATGCTTTAAAAGGAAATCTTTCTGTTCTTCAAAAATGCCGGGGTCGAGCTGTTTTGACACCTCATCCCGGAGAATTTTTGAGATTATTTGGCGGTAAATTAAATGATGCGGCCCTTCTTCGGAAGACACGAACACGCGAGGCCGCCAGAGAACACGGTGTGGTGATCGTGCTCAAAGGACATCATACGGTGATTGTTTCTCCCGAGGGTGAAGTCCATGTGAATGCCACCGGCAATGCGGGAATGGCGACGGCCGGTTCGGGAGATGTGCTGACCGGCGTGATCGCCGCTTTGATCGGACAAGGCCTTTCCTGTTTTGAGGCCGCCTGTCTAGGGGTGTATGCCCACGGGTTGGCCGGGGACATGGCCGCTAAAAAAGTCGGACAAATAAGTCTTATCGCTGGTGATCTTCTCTCTTTTCTACCGGATGCCTTAAAAACTGTTGCTCCTGCCTGATATCTTTCATGACCGTCTTGGATGCTTATAAAAATTGCACGCTTTGTCCTCGTGATTGCAAAGTTGATCGCACTCAAGGTGTTTTAGGGGTATGCGGTGAAAGCTCCATCTGCCGCATTTCTTTCATCGGGCCTCATTTTGGCGAAGAGCCATCGTTTACCGGAACGCTTGGGTCGGGGACGATTTTTTTTAGCGGTTGTTCAAGTCGGTGTTTTTTCTGCCAGAATTACCAGATCTCTCTCCAGCATGAGGGACGGACTTTTTCTTCCGAACAGTTGTTTTCTGAAGTCAAGGCACTGGCTGCCAAAGAAGTTCATAATTTGAATTTTGTGACGCCGGATCATTTTTGGCCTCACATTCAAGCGCTCTGCGCAGAACTTACCAAAATGGGGATCAAGATCCCGAAGATCTTCAACAGTTCGGGTTACCAGCGGCCGGAACTGATAGAGGCATACGCTCAATGCATGGATATTTTTATGCCGGATTTTAAATTTGCGGAGCCGGAACTGGCGAAGCAGTGTATGAAAGATGAACAGTATCCGGACATTGCGCTGAAAGCCATTCGTGAAATGGTCCGGCTTAAAGGATTTCTGCAGCCTTGGGATCCGACCGGAGAGCAGCCCGCTCGGCAAGGGGTCTTAATCCGACATCTGGTACTTCCGGGACATGTTGAGAACAGTTTAAAGGTGCTCCGGTTGCTGCATCAAGAGTTCGGGCCCGGCATCCCGCTTTCTGTCATGAGCCAGTTTTGTCCTGTGCCGGGTTGTTCCGGGCATAAAGAATTTCAGAAAGGCCTTCAGGCCGGAGAATATGAACAGGTCCTTGGGCTTGTCAAAGCACTTGGTTTTGAACGTGTGTATGTTCAGGAACTTGTGGAAAAGACGGCATTTTTGCCCGATTTTCATGATCCGGAAGATCCTTTCCCAGGAAATCGACAGCGTGAATAGATCATCTTAGGGTTTCTTGACGGCCAAGATATTCTTATAAAAAGTAGCCCGTCCAGTTCATCGGTTATATAATAGACAGATGCTTGGAAAGGTAAAAACTCCCAATACAATCATGCTAAAAGAAATTGCTTTATCACCATCGGCATTGAATCTTTTTAAGGATTGTTCGCGTTGTTTCTGGCTTGAAAAAGTGCGCGGGATCAAACGACCTCGGGGTATTTTTCCGTCCCTTCCAGGGGGCATGGACCGGATCATCAAACTTTATTTTGATGCGTATCGTGCCAAAGGAACGCTTCCGCCTGAGCTTCAGATAGGTCATTTTGACGGAGTTTCTCTTTATGATAATTTGCCGCAGCTTGAGCGATGGCGTAGCTGGCGTACCGGTTTGGAATTTCACGAGAACGGCAATTTGCTTTCCGGGGCTTTTGATGATCTTCTTGTGAAGGGAGATCGATACATTCCGTTTGATTACAAAACCAAAGGTTCGCCGACGAGCGAAGAAGATGCAACGAAGTATTATCAAACTCAGCTGGATTGTTATGCCCTGATGCTTGACGCAAACGGTCTGAAAACCATCGGGTATGGGTTCCTGCTTTATTATTCGCCGAAGATCGTCCTGGAACAGGGGCACGTTGATTTTGAGATCCAGCCCATCAAGATCGAAACGAACACGGAACGCGCGAAAGAATTGTTCCGGAGAGCGATTGCCGTCTTGAGCGAGCCGGCGCCGAAGGCTTCTGCGAAATGTGAATATTGCACGTGGCTGGAAAAGTTCAGAAAATAAAAAGGAGTGTGAACCCATGAGTACGCAGACAGTTCTGAAGATCAAAGTGGAAAAACCCACCCAACAGCAATTGGATCGTTTGAAAGTTTTTAGCTGGCCGGTCTGGACAAAAGAGGTTTCGACGTTCGATTGGTCTTATAGCGAACAGGAGATTTGTTATTTTCTGGAGGGAGAGGTGACGGTCAAGACAAAGAGTGAAGAGGTCTCTTTCGGAAAAGGAGATTTGGTAACCTTCCCTCAGGGACTAGACTGTGTCTGGAATGTTAAAAGTGCTGTGAAAAAACATTATAAATTCGGATAAGCTATTTTCTAAACGGAAAGGAAATTTATGACAGTGCCTACGCCCAAAACAAACGCCATGCTCATCTGTGATTATGTGATCACCGAGCGCGGTACAAACAAGAAAAGTCTGATCGGTGTTTTCGAAAATATCGGAGCCGCGACCTTTCCCTGCACTCACTTCGCGCTGTCCGTTTATATCAAATTAACGGATGCACAAGGGAATTACCGTTTTCGATTGGAACTGGTCGATTTGCAAAGTGACGTGCTGATCGGAAAAAGTGAAATGCCTGAAGAAGTTCACGTTCCGAGTCCTCTGGACGCGCATGAATTGGTGTTCAATCTGCGCGGCGTCCGGTTCATGCACGCCGGGAAGTATGAATTCCGGATTTTTGCCAATGACAAAATCTTTGGACAAAAGCGGCTTGTGGTGGACCAAATGCCCCAGAATCCGCCTGGAGCAGACGAAAACAGATAAGAGGAGGACTCTTCCATGGCCAAAACAGCTATCGTGATCCTAGCAGAAGGTTTTGAAGAGGTGGAGGCGCTTGCGCCTGTGGATGTTTTAAGACGTGCCGGAGTGCGTGTGATGATTGCGGGGTTGACCGATAAAATCGTTACTAGCTCACGAGGGATAAAAGTACAGACCGATATTCTCTTCAAGGATTCTCAAGAGCTTCCGGATGCATTGATCCTTCATGGCGGGGTGCCTGGGGCCGAGAATCTTTCCCAATCACCGGACCTTGCGGACTTCATTAAGAAAATGAACAAAGCCGGGAAGATCGTGGCGGCTATTTGTGCGGCTCCGGCGGTTGTTTTGGCCCCGACCGGTATCCTTGATGGCAAAACAGCGACATGTTATCCCGGTTGCGAAAGCAACTTTTCGAAAGCGACCGTTCATTCCAAAGACCGGGTTGTTGCCGACGGGCCTATCATTACAAGCCAGGGGCCAGGAACGGCTTTGGAGTTTTCCTTGGAAATTGTCAGACAACTGGTCAGTGAAGATATGGCCAGGAATCTCCGCGAAAAAATGCTGATCAAAGCATAACGGCATGAAATTCTTCGAAATCGAACAAAAATACCGCTTAGCAGATCCTAAGCCCGTTCGAGCCATACTTAAAAAACTTGGTGCAAAGAAGATTTCAAGCGGCGCTGAATCCAACGAGTTTTTTGATAAGGATCATTTTCTTAAAAAACAAAAAATCGCGCTAAGGCTCCGGCGGAGCGCAGGGAAAAAGGCAACGTTGACATTGAAAGGGCCGCGTCTTGCGTCGAAATTTACGAAGCGTATGGAGATTGAAACGCCGGTAGATTACAGGGCAACGAAATCACTTCTTCGATTTTTGGGTTTCAAAGTCCATAGGCAGTATACCAAAAATCGTGAGAGCTACAAACTGGGCCGCGCCATGGTGACCGTGGATTATCTTGAGAAATTCGGATGGTTTCTTGAGATCGAGGCACAGCCCCGAGAGATCGCTCGTTTGGCGAAAGAAATCGGGTTGCGGCAGAAGGACCGCGAGGGGAAATCCTATCTTCAGATGCTTTTTAATTGGAAACATTAATTAAGAATCGGGAGGAATATTATGATCATAGCATCGGATGTCCGGGTCAACAATGTGATCCATATGGAAGGAAAAGCGTGCAAAGTCCTGACGCAAGAAATTCGCGGGACCGGTAAGTTCGGGAAAATGGTCCATGTAAAGCTCAAAAGTCTTGAAGACGGGCATATCCTGGAAAAAAGTTTTCGTGCTGATGACAAAGTGGAAGATGTTTCGGTGCATTTTGTGAAGATGCAATACCTTTACCGGGAAAGCGACCAATTCGTTTTTATGAACATGGAGAGTTACGAGCAGTTCAGTATTTCGGCCAAGGCGGTGGGAAGGCATGAGGTTTTTTTGAAAGAGAATGATGTAATCGAAGTGCTGTTTGGAGAAGGGAAAGTCCTGAGTATTGTATTTCCCAAAATCGTGGAACTCAAAGTTGCAAGTGCGCCGCCCGGGACCAAAGGCCAGAGCGATTCGACCTATAAAGAAGCCGAGCTTGAAAATGGTCTCAAGATTCTTGTCCCGCAATTCGTCAACGAAGGAGAGAAAATACGGGTCAACACCGAAGACCTGAGCTATCTTGAGCGGGTCCCTCTTAAAAGTCTTTCTTAAACAAACATGGATCATGCCATGAAAATCCTGAAGCTTTTCGGGGTAACGATTGTTTCAACCATGCTTTTCATTTGTCCGGGTTATGGGCAAAGGGAGGGAAATATGCCATCGAAAATCGCTATGACCAGTCCTTCTTTCCGGAATGGGGAGATGCTTCCCAGAGAGCACACTTGTGACGGAAGCGATATTTCGCCGGCGCTTCAGTGGTCGGGAATTCCGGAAGCCACTCAAAGTTTGGCCCTTATTTCCGATGATCCGGATGCTCCCGCGGGAGATTGGGTTCACTGGGTTGTTTATGACCTGCCGCCTTTAACGACAAGTTTGCCGGCCGGGGTGCCTTCACTTGAAAAACTCCCGATGGGAGGAACTCAGGGCCGAACAGATTTCGGAAGAGTGGGTTATGGCGGGCCTTGTCCACCAAGCGGGACACACCGTTATTTCTTCAAGATCTATGCTCTGGATGTTAAGCTTCATTTACCGCCTGGGCGGACTAAAAAAGAACTGCTTGCGGCCATGCAAGGGCATATTCTTGCTGAAGGACAGCTGATGGGAAAGTATCAGCGCGAGAAAGTTGCGAGGAGATTTTAGTGGCGGAAGAACAAGTGCATCACCGGAAGAAAAAGATCCTTGCCGTCGATGACGATGGTCTTGTCAGAAAATCAATCGGGATTTTTTTAAAAGATGCTGGATACGAACCTACGGTCGCTGCGAGCGGTCCCGAGGCGCTTCGTTTTCTGGCGGAGAGGCATTATGATCTGGTGATCACGGATATTCGGATGCCAGGGATGGATGGCCTGCAGGTCATCCAGGCCGTGCGTGATTATTGTCAGCAGATGAAAAAACCTTCGATCCCGATGATCGTTCTGACGGCTTACAATGATGAACCGGTCAGGCTTTCTACCGAAAAAATGGGAGTAAGGGAATTTGTTTTTAAGCCGTTTAAATTAGAGGATTTTGTAAAGGTCCTTGAACGCCAACTCGGGCCTCGCTAGCACCTTTCGTTGTTTGCATTGTGTTTTCAGATAAGGTATGATGGATTGATGAAATCAAACGATTTGGATTTTGAAATTTCTTTTCTGGAAGGTGTTCTCAAACGCCGCCCCAATTACATCGATGCCCTTGCCCCTCTGGCGGAGGCGTATACCCGGCGTGGTCTTTATGAAAAAGGGCTTGAGATCGATAAAAAGCTCGCTTTTTTGTGTAAAGATGATCCGATCGTGCATTATAACCTTGCGTGCAGTTATGTGCTTTCCGGCTATACGGCCAAAGCATTGCTGGCATTGAAACGCTCGGTGCGGCTTGGTTTTTGGGATATTGAGCATATCGTGAAGGATTCGGACCTGAAGGCCCTTCAGAAGTACGCCCCTTTCCAAAAATGGTTTGCAACCTTGTCCGAAAAAATTAAAAAATAAAGGAAGCCTCTTCATAATGCTTCTTGCTCCTCCAAAATCAAAAAATACGATCCAAGTCAACATCGCCGCGAAGAACGGGAAAAAGCTGTTGAGGTTTCTCGAGAAGAAAAAAGACTCAATCTCACCGCTTCTGATCGTGACGCATGATTATCCCGATCCTGATGCGATTGCGACTGCGGTAGCTCTTCAATATCTTGCGGAACGCCTCCATGGGATCAAATCGCGGATCACCTATAAAGGGATCATCGGCAGGACGGAGAACCGTGCCATGGTGAATCTCCTCAAAATTCCGATCCATAAGATCCGTCCCTCTGATATCCGGCAATACGAGCATGCGGCGCTTATCGACACACAGCCGGAGTTCGAAAATAATCCTTACCCGCGTAATCGCAAAGTCACCATGGTGGTCGACCAACATCCTTATGTCAAAAAGCCTTTTGCGGAATTAGCCATTATCGATACGGAATGCGGGGCCACGAGCGTCATTCTGACACAGGCGCTGCTTTTGAGCGGGCTTGAAATTCCGAGGAGGATCGCCACAGCGCTTGCGTACGGCATTCTTTCGGATACACTCAATCTTTATCGTGCGCACCGGACGGATATTATTCAGACGTATCTGGATATCCTTCCGCTTTGTGATATGCGAACGCTTATTCGCATCCAGAATCCTCCGAAATCAAAAAAATTTTTCAGCACTTTAAATCGCGGACTCCAAGGCGCTAAGGCTTTTCGTGGCGTGATCGTTTCTCACCTGGGGGAAGTGGAACATCCCGACTTGGTGTCCGAAATCGCGGATTTTCTTGTGACCTATAAAGGCATGAATCGATCGCTTTGTACTGGCCGTTATAAAGATAAACTGCATGTTTCTTTGCGGAGCAATCGGCCGACCGATGATACTCCCGAGATTCTCCGTGATATTTTTGATGATCACAAAGAAGCAGGCGGGCATGACATGGTCGCGGGAGGGAGTTTCCATGTGACCGGCAAGGACAAAAATGACAGTCGGTGGCAAGAAGCGGAAGCCATGTTGGTGGCACGGCTTTTGAGACGTTTGAGGTTGCCAGCGAAAGCGGATTTTTACGCCCCGTTTCACCAAGAAAAGATCAAAATCACCGCGGGAAGTTAATCTGTCGCTGTTTCCTGTTGAAATTCCTTTTTTAATCATTTTGTTGAGGGCTATAATAACACATTGTTTTTACAACCTATTTAAAATCCGGGAGAGGTGTCATGAAAAAAACGCTATGGGTTATTTTAGGGATTATCGTACTGGTCATTGCCGTGAGTGTTTCTGTTTTTGGCGGTGCCTATAACAAGTTGGTAACCAAAGAAGAAGCCGTGAACAGCGCTTGGGCGCAGGTGGAGAACGTTTATCAAAGGCGCGCGGACCTTGTCCCGAATCTCGTGGAAACGGTGAAAGGGTATGCCGCGCACGAGAAAGAAACTCTTCAAAATGTTGTCAATGCACGTTCCAAGGTCGGGCAGATCACCGCTTCTCCTACGATTATCAACGATCCCGATCAGCTTGCTAAGTTTCAGGAAGCCCAGGTCCAACTCACTTCCGCTTTAAGCCGATTGCTTGTGGTCGTCGAGAAATATCCGGACCTCAAGGCCAGTCAGAATTTCCTTGCGCTCCAGACACAATTGGAAGGCACGGAAAACCGGATTACGGTCGAAAGACGGCGTTTCAATGAAGCAGCCCAGGATTTCAACGCTTTTCGCCGCACCTTTCCGAATGTGGTGGTGGCCAACGCTATGGGTTTTAAGAGCAAGGCCTATTTTCAGGCAGCTCAAGACGCCAGGACAGCGCCTCAGATCAAATTCTAAAGAATGCGCGGTTTTTCGAAGGTTTTATCCAGCGGGCTTCTGTTTTTTCTCCTGTGTCTGCCTGTTCTTTTTGCCCTTGAAGTCCCAAAACGGGCAGACGGTTATGTGACCGATCACGCCAGACTTTTATCACTTTCCGCGAAAGCCAATCTCGAAGCGCTCCTGAAATCTTTTGAAGACCAAACCAGCAATCAGGTTATTGTCGCGACCTTTCCGTCGCTTGAAGGGAATTCTCTGGAAGATTTTTCCATGAGACTTGCCGAAGCCTGGAAGGTCGGGCAAAAAGGAAAAGATAACGGGGTCATTTTTCTTATCTTCAAAAATGACCGGAAAATCCGGATAGAGGTTGGGTATGGTCTGGAAGGTGTTCTGACGGATGCGACCTCCGGGCAAATCATCAACCAGGTGGTCGCGCCTTATTTCAGAAAAGAGGATTATCAGTCCGGTATTGTTGCCGGCGTGGATGCCATCATGAAAGCGACGCAAGGGGAATTTAAGGGGAGCGATAAAAGAGATCATACAAACCTCAAGCTTCTCTTTTTATTTTTGACCTTTATTCTGACCCACTGGATTTTACGGTTACTTTCTTCAGGAACTGGCACAGGCGGACGGCGGTTTGGTGGGGGTACCGGTTTTTATACGGGTGGCTATTGGGGGGGTGGGGGATCGAGTGGCGGCGGAGGTTTCAGCGGGGGCGGTGGAAGTTTTGGCGGCGGCGGAGCGAGCGGAAGATGGTAACTTTTAAGAAGTGGTTTCCTTATCCTGTTTTTTTCTTCTCGAAAAAGGAGAAAAAACAAATCCTGGAGGCGCTTCGTGAGGCAGAAAAAGATACTTCCGGCGAGATCCGTGTGCATCTCGAATACAAAGCCCGAGGGCCTGTGTTTGGCCACGCCAAGAAGGTTTTTCATAAAATAGGGATGACAAGAACGGCGCAGCGCAACGGTGTGCTGATTTTTCTGGCTACCAAGGATAAAAAATTCGCGGTGCTCGGGGATGTGGGGATCGATGAGAAGGTCCCGCATGGTTTTTGGAACGATGTGGTTCAGATCTTGCAGGATCATTTCAAACAGGACAAATTCGCCGAAGGCATTTCGGAAGCGATCCTGCGCATTGGCATGAAACTCAAAGCATATTTTCCTTTTAAGAAAACTGATAAAAACGAACTTTCTGACGATATCTCTTACTAAGCAAGAGGCCCGTACTTTTATGGATATTCATGAATCTTGGGAAAAGGCACTGAAATTCACCGAGGTCATTCGTCCGCGTATCCAACCCCTGCCGACCTTTGAAGCGACACCCATCCCGTATATTTTTCTGGCCGAATCGCAGGTCAATCATGGGGATACCGTGGTACGTCAAGGCAAGGTCATGCTGGATAAACCCTCCATCATCCTGCCGTCTTATCTGCCGCAATTCGAGGGGTTCGAATTTGAAAAGAATTTTGCGAACGCGGAGGATTATCTCACGACGTTTCTCCTTGTGCGCGGAATACGCTTTCCCTCCATGAAATATGAGAATAAAATAACATCTCTGGATATTCGCGAAGAAAAATTGCCGAAGGCGATCGATTTCTTTTTGCATACGCTTCAGAAACAGGAAAATGTTTCTACCGGACTTGTCATCGGCCCGGAGGATTGCTGGCAATTCTCGATCCTGATATTGCTTTGCAGCCAAGTGGTGCGTTCCGCGGAAGGGGATATCCGGAAGATCTTTGAGCGTTTCAGGGAACAGGGTGGCGCGAATGCTTCATAAACAGGGTCAAGGAAAGGATCTATGCATACGGACTATAGTTCATTCTTGAAATCCGCTTGCGACAGGATATGGAAAAAGATCGGCGCGCACCGCCGCGCCGGCGTGACGACCCCGCTTTTTTCGATCTATTCCCAGCGGAGTGTGGGGATCGGAGAGGCGCCGGACTTAAAGCTCCTTATTGACTGGTGCCGTAAAACAGGACTTTCGATCATTCAATTGTTGCCGCTGAATGATGTGGGGTTTGATTTCCGTCCCTATGATGCCCAAAGCAGTATGGCCCTTGATCCCATGTATCTTTCGTTGACGGAACTCGCGGATTGTGACCCGAAGCTTTTTGAAAGTGACATCGCTGATTTGCGTAAAAGATTCCCGGCCGGGAAAAACCGAGTGGATTACGGTATCAAAAAAGAGAAACTAAAAATTTTAGAGAAAATCTTCAGCCACACGACGACTGTCCGGAACGGAAAAAAAATCCGGAGTTATTTCAAGGCGAACAAGGCGTGGCTGGAGGATTACGCGGTTTTTAAGGCGTTGAAAGAGAATTTTCAGAATGCGGGATGGATGGATTGGCCGGAGGCATTCAAGCGCAAGGATGCCGCGGCGATTGCGAAATTTTCAAAAGACAACCAGGAAAAAATTCTTTTTAATAAATGGCTTCAGTGGCAGCTTTTTGAGCAATTCAGTGATGTTAAAAAATATGCGGCACAGAAAGGCGTCCTGTTGATGGGGGATATGCCTTTCTTGGTTTCTCGCGACAGCGCGGATGTGTGGTCGCAGCAACATTACTTCAAACTGGATCTTTCCTCCGGAGCGCCGCCCGACCTGTATTTTTCGCAAGGCCAGCGGTGGGGCATGCCGCCGTATGATTGGGACCGGATTGCGGCGGACCATTATGCTTCTGTGCGACGGAAAATGGGTTATGCCGAAAACTTCTTTAACCTTTACCGGATCGATCACTTTGTGGGAATGTTCCGGCTGTGGACGATCCTGCTTAACGAACCGGTCGAGCACGCCGGATCGCGCGGGCGTTTTGACCCTGAAGACGAATCTTTATGGAAAGAGCACGGTAAAAAAATTCTGGACGTGATGCTGGATAGTGCCGACATGCTTCCGTGTGCCGAAGACCTGGGTGTGGTCCCGAAATGTTCTTACGAGATCCTTGAAGAATACAAAATTCCGGGCTCGGATGTCCAGCGGTGGGTCCGGCATTGGGGCAAGGATTATCACTTCAAGAGCGGTGATGCGTATCGCCCCAATTCCATGGCCATGCTCTCCACACACGATACCAGTCCTTTTTGCGCCTGGTGGGAATATGAGGCCGGGACCGTGGATGAATGGTTTTTCCGGAAAAAATGCGGAGAATGCGGCGTCTCTTTTGATGCGGTCAAGGAAAAGCTTTTCGATCTGAGACATTCCCGCTATGGCAGGTTGCGGTGGCATGAAGAGGTTGAGAGCGTTGGCATGCTGCTGGCGATCCTCGGCAAGACACGGGATGAGGCGTGGCATTTAGTGGATGCCTACTTGAGTTCGTTTGGGGAACAAAAGCTTTATTGGCAGCATGTCGGTATGACCGGCCACCCCGAGAAAAAAGCCTCTCTGAAATTCATGAAAAAGGCAATCGGGAGTGCGCATCATACCGAGTCGGTTTTTAGTTTGCAGATACTTCAGGACCTTCTTTCATTGGCCGAATTTAAAGAACGGGATTCTTGGGATTACCGTATCAATGTCCCGGGATCGATGGGGGCGCAAAACTGGTCCTTGGTAGCGCCCTTTTCTCTGGAAGCCATGCAGGAACTTGTCATCAATAAGGCGATCCATGAGATCGTGGTTGATTCGAAACGGCATGTTTCAACAAAATAAAAAGGGTTTATGATGAAAATCAATTTTCGTTCCATAATAGTGGGTGTCATATTTTTGGCCATTCTGGTGGGAGGAATCTTTTTCCTTAAAATGAAGAAAGCGCAAAAGCCGGTGGAGGTATCCCGCGGGATTCCGCTTCCGGCCGGTGCGATGATCTATCGCGCGCCGGAAAAGGCGCGCGGCCCCAGCAATGCGCCCGTGAAGCTGCTGGAATACAGCGATTTTGAATGTCCGGCTTGCCGTGGTGTCCAGGATGTTGTGAACGAGCTGTTTAAAAAATATCCTGGCAAAATTCAGCTGACCTTTAAGCATTATCCTCTTCAAAATCACAGATGGTCGATGTACGCACATCAGGCCGCTGAATGCATGAGCGTGCAGGGAAAATTCTGGGCCTATCATGACAAACTCTATACCAAACAACAGGAATGGGCGGTGTCCTTGACTCCGCCCGTGGAAACATTCATAAAGTATGCACAGGAAATCGGTGCGGACATGGACCGTCTGGGGGCATGCCTCAGCGATGTTGCGGTTACCCGCGAGATTTATGCCGAAAAAGAACAAGGTACCGCGGTACAAGTAAGCGCGACGCCGACATTTTTCCTGGGGAAAGAAAGGTTTGTCGGTCCCAAGGAAATGAAGGAACGGGCGGAAAATGCGGTCAGGGCTGTTTTAGGATTGCCGCCCATTTCTGTCCCTGTAAACCAAAAACCGGCTGAATCTCAGGCCGCGAATGCCGCTAAAACAGGGATCTAATATCATGAAGTTGCCTGGCTATTCAATCTATTTTCTCGGACGGATCTTTATTGGTCTTGTTTTTGCATATTCCGGTTATACAAAACTCATGGAACCGGTCGAGAATTTTCGTGGCGTGATGGCCTCTTATGAGATCATTCCTTATGCGGTCATCCCGATCCTTGCCCCTGTCATTCCCTGGATCGAGTTTGTTTTTGGTGCCTTCATGATCCTTGGCTTTCAATCCCGTGCTAGCGCCTTTGTTTTGGCTTCTATGTCCTTCAGTTTTGTGGTTCTGATCCTTATAACACGCATTGTGACAGGGGCTCTCCCAGCAGATTGCGGCTGTTTTGGTGAGGGAAGCATCATCCATCTGACGCCTATGCAGGTCCTGTTTTTAGACATCTTTAATACAGTGATGGGTATTCGCCTTGCTCTCTATAGAAATCACTTATTTAGCGTGGATTTCATTTTGAATAAGAAAGATTAAAAAAGATTAAATTTAGATATAAATAGCCATAAAAGATATTATCCCGCCTCGTTTGTTTCAAAAATAACTAAATAAAATATCAAAGAATAAATTTGTCATAAATGCTATAAAATACTATATTTATTAATTAGTAAGCACCTTGCAAAAGTATTTCTAACCTGTTATTAATTACAATATCATTATGAAATATCTAAGGACCAATCACTCGAAAAAGGAATGTCAATGAGGCGAATGAAAAACGAAATCACATCGAGTCAATGGACCCACAACCATGATATCTTTTCCGATTCCACTATCTCCTTTTTCAGCAATATTCCCATACAATTCTGCGTTGCTAGCTGGACGCCGCAACAGGAAACCAAAGTTTGCTTTTCAATTTCCAAATTTCTCAAAAGGAGAACCAAAGGCCATGAACACACTCAAGGTGAATAAAGCGGTCGCGGTGATTGTCATTATTAGTTTTTTATTTTCGCAGGGAATTCCGTCAGGATGGGCATTGCAAGCCCCGATCACCGAACAGCAGGCCCAAAGTGTGTCTACGCCCACCACCGATGCAACAGCAACGACGGCACCCACAACATCGCCAACGACTCAGCCGGCAACCTCGCCGACCAGTACGGACTTTTTGGCAACGTCAACGCCGATTACTCCGAGCATCTCCACTAGCACTCCGGATAATAATACGATGGTTGCCGCCGGAGATAGCACCGTTATGCCAAAAGATGTGCAGCTCAAGAGCCTTGAACCGGATCAGTTTCAACTGGGTAATCCGGTGATCAACCCGGATGGGAGCCGGATGATCACGATGGAGATCGCAGGTCCCGGTGTCGGATACTATTGGCTTCAGCGAACGACCAATTTTACGACTTTTACCAATGTGACCCCCGGTACTCCGCAATTCGTCATCGACGTTGGTGATCTTCCAACGGGTTCAACGGCAGTCGGACGTATCTTGGATGCCGCTTATATGTCCACTTCCATGGTTTTTTACCGGGGTTGCCGAAGTACCGATGTGACGGGGTGTAGCACTGGGGCAAAAACGATGGCATTAAGTGATTCCACGGGGACTTCACCAACGTCGATGCTCACATTCCCTAAAGTTGCCGATCAAACTGCCGGCATGAATATCATTTCCATTCTGCCCGGAACAACCGCTCCTCAACTTTATGAGGTGCAATATAACACCGATGCGACCACGGGGAATACGAATTGGAAGCCGCTGATGACCTACAGGACCAGTACGAGTGTGACCCAAGTCGCGTTTGTGGACCCCAATCCTACGCAGGAAAACCGGTATTACCGGATCGTCGCGAAAGGTCCTGCTCCCATCATTCCTGCCGAGATTATGCCCGTTCTGCAAAAATATTACGGCGTGACCAATATCACCGCGAACATCCGTGCGGAAGTGAATCCTCAAAATCCCAATGAGACCAAAGTCATTATTTCCGAAATTCAAAACGGTGTCTCGGTCGATGTGGGGAATATCGTGATCATGAATTATGGCGGCCAGAGAATTATCACGCGGGTTCGGGATATGAAGACGGGGACGATGGCCCAATTTAATTATGTCGCGCCCAATGGTATTTATCAGGTTTCTTCTATTTATCGTACGACCTGCAGTGATCTCAATTGTCTGGGAGGCTCTTGGCGATCGCAGATCAGTTTTACCACCCTTGATACCGGATCCGTTAGTAGCACAGCAACTGTGAAGTCAGTCTTTTCGCCAACATTCCTTGTTTGGACGGATCCAACGCCTGTTACTTTTACCAGCCTTTCGGATCTGATCAAACAGGCGACGGATATGGATGTTACTGCCGCCGTAGCGAGCGCACTTTCTTCAGTTAAGAACAGCATCGGCATTTTGAAATTCAATTATGCCTATGTGAAAGATTTAAAAGGTTTTAGAGTCGTTATCACCAACCCCAACCCGGTGGTGGGCGGATTAAGCCGGATGGAGTTTGTGATTAAACGCGATGGTTCCATTCATTTTGTTTCGGCAAGTTATGCTGGTGAGAATTGGGAGGTTGGAAGAACGCTGTTTGATGCATTGCCGCTTATTCATAAAACAACCCATGTAACGCCTACCATCCAGGATCTTGTAGATATGGCCAAAATTAACGTCACTGAGTCATGGACATATCGTGACATGCCGTGGCCTTACCAATATCCCCCCTACCATGAGTATTATGACATTAAATTTTCCCTCGCAGGGAAAGGCTATGATATTCAAGTTATAAGAACTAGTACTGATATAGATCACCCCGAGACGTGGTCGACTGTTTTGCAATTAACAGGTTTGGTGAATGTGACTGCGGCTGGGACGGCATTAGCCGGGGCACTTAGTCCGGACTATCGATTGCAAGAAACAATCAATGTTTCTTATACTTCCGGCACCCGAGTGCCTTTTTCGAATTTCACAACAGATATAAGTGTGACCACAAATATTAAAACAGTTCTTTCGGCTACATCCGTCACAGGCAGCAGCGGTGAGTGGAAAGTTGCTTTTAATTATCCAGAACCCGGGATGTATCAGCTGCAAGCATGCACGGACCAACGAGTTTGTGAACGTTATGGTTATTGGAATGTTGGTGAACCTAAGTTAGTTACCGCTGCTTCAGGAACTGATTTTTTGATTGATCCCAACGAGACACAAGCTATCTCCTATCGTATTGCCAGAGTTGTCAATACAGGAGATTTGTCACAGATGTCTGTCAACGTGGATTCGCAAGGCAAGGTGGCATGGGTCGATGTAGCCTATGCGCGTCAGCCTTGGACAGACGGGATGATGCTTTTCAACGCCTTACACCAGGTTCCGCTTAGTGCCAATGACACACAGGCGCTTGTGAATATGGTGCAACTGAAGGTCACTGGCGTGGATCCCGATGGGGCTATTCATTTTTCGCTCAACGGGCAAAATTACAAAGCTCATCGCGATGGAACCGATAAAGTGATTCTTGAACGTGAGATTGCCATGCCGGACGGGACAGTGCTTTATATCCAGGAACTCAGCAAGGCTGAAATGCTGAGCGTAGTGTCGGCTCAGGTCAATGCTGCGGATCAGGCTGCCGCGATCGCCGCGATCAACGCGTTACCCGCGACGGCCGCGTTTTATAAGACCCAAGTCATTTCCAATGGGGTTCTCGCGGCAACTCAATATGAATGCGCTCCCGCGAAACGGGATTTCAGCAGAAATAATCCTCAACAGATGCAACTTCTCAATGGGACGATGCCGAATCCGGGATTGGTGCAGGTCTATACCACGGGCGCGACAACCCCGTTTTTCGAATCCAAAATGTTCTTTGGGCAAAACAATTTTCTTTTAAGTGTGAATAGCATCGAATCGACCCAAATCATCCCGCCTCCTGTGGCAGCATTAGCGAAGACTTCCAATCTCAACGGGACCCGCTATGCGGACATTTATTATGACGCGCAGGGGAATGTGATAGGGGTGTTTTATTATCAAGCCGCTGCTATCGTGTCGATAACAGGAACTAGCGGTAATTGGCAGGTTAATTACCGATATCTCGTAGACGGGACATATCAACTTCAAGGTAGAACAAGTACGACGGGTGCATGGATCAATATCGGAAATCCTAAATTAAAGACAGGTTCTGGCGCAGATTTTTTTATTGATCCTAGTGTTACTCAAGCCGTGATGTACAGAATCACAAAGGTAGATCCTGTTATCAAAGCGATCACAGGAGGTGCTGGTAATTGGCAAGTTCAATTTCAATATTTCACACCCAATAATTATCAGCTTCAGAGCAGCGTTGATGGTGTTATCTGGGTTAATGTTTCTGGTCCTGGAGCTTCTAAAGTAGAAACGGCATCTTCAGGGATCGATGTTCTCATTGATCCGAGTGCTGTTAGAGCCAATTATTACAGAATTGCATCGGTTCCTCCACTTCCTCCAGCACAGAAGGCAATTAATGATCTTATAACGCGACTTGAACTCAGTGCCGCACAAGCCAAAGATATTCAGGTTATCAAAACAGAGAAAGAGACTTATCCGAACGGTTGTACGAATAGAATGCGTCCTGATAGCATTTGCACACTGAGTCTTGTTAGCGGAATGGGTGTGACGCTGAAGCTTTATCAGAATGAATTTCATTATTTTGAGGGAGTTTTGGATCTTTCCACCGAAGTTGCGCTGATTGCGGTTCGGGATCAGCTTAGAAAAGGACAAGTTCTTCTGAATATCAAGATTGATACGGTCGTGCTTGGGCCTTCTCAAGGCATGGATCAGGTGACTCTTGCGGTGAAAAACTGGGTCGTGCTTTATAAGATCGATGTGGCTTCGGGATTGATCCGCGAGATTTCTTACAAAATTACCCTGCCGGACGGGACTGTGCTTAGAATCCAGGAACTCAGCAAGAGTGAAATGTTGAGTGTGGTGTCAGCCCAAGTCAACAGTGCGGATCAGGCCGCCGCGATCGCCGCCATCAACGCTTTGCCAGTAATGGCGGCATTCTATAAAACCCAAGTATTGAAAGGCGGGGTGCTTCAAGCGACTCAATATGAGTGTGTGCCGGCCAAAAGAGATTTCAGCAAGATTCCTCAACAGATGTATCTTCCCGTGGGAGTCATGCCCAATCCGGGTCTTGTGCAGGTCTTCGTCGCGGGTGCTACGGTCCCATTTTTTGAGGCCAAGCAATTTTTCGGGCAAAATAATTTTCTTTTAAGCGTCAACACGATCGAATCGATGCAAACGACGCCACCTCCTGTGGTGGCTTCGGTAAGAACTTTTAAATTGAATGGGACTCGGTTTGCGGAAGTTTCTTATGACACGACCAATGGCCGGATTGCTCAAATAGTCAAATATAACTATGCATCGAATGGAAGAACACTTTTGAATATAGTGGAAACAGATTATCGCAATGCAACGCTCGATAGCCGTGGAAGGATTATTAGCGGCTATATCATTGTGACAAGTTACCGGGTGACGGCAACAGGGTTGAAAGGCACGAGGCAGAGCGTCAGCGTGGTGAATTACGCGGCTGGGAACATGACGACAAGTGCGGCGACGAATTACGGAACAAACGGAACAACAGTAACGGGTTATGTTGACACAAGCTATGCTGGAATTATTTTTGATGAAAGCGGGAAAATTATCTCCGGGGCTATGAAGATTACAAGTTACCGGGCGACGGCAACAGGGTTGAAAGGCACAAGGAGAAGTGTCTCGATGGTGACGTACGCTTCTGGGAGAATGACGACAAGTGCGGTGACAAATTATGGGCAGAACGGGACGACGGTGACGGGTTACACGGATACGAATTATGCCGGAATTATGTTTGATGATTCCGGTGCGATAGTGTCTGGGAATTTGGTGACAACAACCTATCGTGCGACCGCGGCAGGCGCGAAAGATACGAAAAAGAGCGTGTCGACAGTGATGTATGTTGGCGGCAACATGGCCATTTCGAGTACCGTAAACTATGCTGTCAACGGGACAATGGTAACTGGCTATACAGACACGAATTATGGTGGGATCGTGTTCGATGAATCGCGCGCAATCGTGTCTGGGAATTTGGTGACAACAACCTATCGTGCGACCGCGGCGGGTGCGAAAGATACGAAAAAGAGCGTGTCGACAGTGACATACGCTGCCGGCAACATGGTCGTTTCGAGGACCGTAAACTATGCTGTCAACGGGACAATGGTAACTGGCTATACAGACACGAATTATGGTGGGATCGTGTTCGATGAATCGCGCGCAATCGTGTCTGGGAATTTGGTGACAACAACCTATCGTGCGACCGCGGCGGGTGCGAAAGATACGAAAAAGAGCGTGTCGACAGTGACATACGCTGCCGGCAACATGGCCGTTTCGACTACCGTGAATTTTGCTGTTAACGGGATGACGGTGACAGGATACACAGATACGAATTATGCCGGGGTTTTATTCGATGAAAATGGTGTAATCGTGACTGGAACTCTGGTGACGATGACCTATCGAGCGACCGCGGCGGGTGTCAGGGACACGAGGAAGAGCGTGTCGACAGTGACATACGCTGCCGGCAACATGGTCGTTTCGAGTACCGTAAACTATGCTGTCAGCGGGACGACTGTGACGGGCTATACGGACACGAATTATTCCGGAATTACGTTTGATGACTCTAATGAAATTTGGTCAGGAACTTTGGTGATTACGAATTATGGGGCTAATGCCAATGGTTCACGCGGAGCGCTTCTGAATACTCTTAGGGTGATCTATTCCAACGGTATGGCTGTAAGGTATGAGGTCATTTTGCCAGATGGGACAATGCTTAAAATTGAAGAACTTAGCAAGACTGCGATGCTGGGTCTTGTAGCAGCCAATGTCAATGCGGCTGATCAGGCCGCTGCGATTGCCGCAATCAATGCGTTGCCTGCGACGGCTGGTTTTTACAAGACAGAAGTATTTGAAAATGGAGTTTGGCAATTGACTCAATACGAATGTGCCCCGCAAGCTCGGGATTTTAGTGCGGGAGGTAATTTGCAGCAAATATTTATCCCAGGGGATGCCATGCCGAATCCGGGATTGGTGCAGGTCTTTGAGGCCAACGCTACAACCCCATTTTTTGAAGCGAAACAATTTTTTGGCACAAACGGTCTTTCTCTGAGTGTTAATTCGAAAGAAGTTGCGGTAGGGACCTATCCGCTGCCAGTAGCAGCTCTTGCGAGGACTTCAAGACTTGATGGTACTCGCTATGCAGATATTTATTTTGATCTGAAGGGGAATGTAACGAAGGTGGTTTATTATCAGTATGAATGGATGTCTTTGCCCCAGTTACCTGTGCCCGCCAATGCCGTGATTTTTCCTTCCACGCTGAAGCATTATGACGCGCAGAACAACCTGCTTCGGGAATTTGCCATGGATGCAAATGCTCAGATTGTTAGCATGACGGTCTATAACAATGCGCCGATGGATCGGCTTCCCGTTTCCGTGAAAGTTTACCGGGCGAGCGGAACGCTCTTTTCCACCATTCTGTATGATGCCAACGGACAAGTGATTGACGTGATCTGGGCACTGCCCGCGCCAGTCCAGACTTATGTCGACCAATTGAAGGCACAGTTGGGCGATGGCTACAATCTGAAAGCTATCCTGCAGGATGATGGCAGCTTTTTGATTCAGGTCCAAGTGACGAAATCGCCAACCACGATCGCTCCACGGTCAGTAATAACTGCCACCGATGGTCTGATCGCAGTTGAATTTCAATATTCCGAATCCGGGGCGTATGTGTTAGAAGGATATACCGGCGCTGAATGGATTGCACTGACTAATACAATAGAAACAGCTGAAAGTGGCATCGATGCCTTAAGAGGTTATTGGGGTAATGACATTACCGCTTATCGGATTGTTAAATTAGGCGATATGACCGAAATGAATTTTGTTTTAGATCCTAACGGCGTTTTGAGAAATGACTCAGTGGATGTTCACTATTCCGGTGAGAATTGGGCGGTTGGAAGAACGCTGTTTGATGCCTTGCCACTCATTCGCAAAACTACCAATGTGATGCCCTCTATCCAGGACTTTGTGGATATGGCCAAGATTAACGTTAAAAACTCATGGGCCTATGCTGATCCGGCGTGGCCTAACTATTATCCTCCCCAACATTATTATTTGGGCGGCCAATTTGCCCTTGCAGGGAAAAGCTATGACATTCAAGTCATAACAACCATCAATGATCGATATAATCCCGAGACGTGGTCGACTGTTTTGCAATTAACAGGTCTGGAAAATGTGACCGCAACCGGAAACGCATTGGCTGGTGCGCTTAGTCCGGACTATCGATTGCAAGAAACAATCAATGTTTCCTATACTTCCGGCACCCGAGTGCCTTTTTCGAATTTCACAACAGATATAAGTGTGACCACAAATATTAAAACAGTTCTTTCGGCTACATCCGTCACAGGCAGCAGCGGTGAGTGGAAAGTTGCTTTTAATTATCCAGAACCCGGGATGTATCAGCTGCAAGCATGCACGGACCAACGAGTTTGTGAACGTTATGGTTATTGGAATGTTGGTGAACCTAAGTTAGTTACCGCTGCTTCAGGAACTGATTTTTTGATTGATCCCAACGAGACACAAGCTATCTCCTATCGTATTGCCAGAGTTGTCAATACAGGAGATTTGTCACAGATGTCTGTCAACGTGGATTCGCAAGGCAAGGTGGCATGGGTCGATGTAGCCTATGCGCGTCAGCCTTGGACAGACGGGATGATGCTTTTCAACGCCTTACACCAGGTTCCGCTTAGTGCCAATGACACACAGGCGCTTGTGAATATGGTGCAACTGAAGGTCACTGGCGTGGATCCCGATGGGGCTATTCATTTTTCGCTCAACGGGCAAAATTACAAAGCTCATCGCGATGGAACCGATAAAGTGATTCTTGAACGTGAGATTGCCATGCCGGACGGGACAGTGCTTTATATCCAGGAACTCAGCAAGGCTGAAATGCTGAGCGTAGTGTCGGCTCAGGTCAATGCTGCGGATCAGGCTGCCGCGATCGCCGCGATCAACGCGTTACCCGCGACGGCCGCGTTTTACCGGACACAGGGAATAAAGAATGGAATTCTCCAATGGACACAGTATGACTGTGCTCCCGCGAAACGGGATTTCAGTGCGGGGAAGCCGCAAGCCATGTATCTTCCCAGTGGCAGCATGCCCAATCCCGGTCTTATCCAGGTCTATGCAGCGGGTGCTGCGGTCCCATTTTTTGAAGCGAAGCAGTTTTTCGGACAAAATGATTTTCTTCTGAGCGTCAACTCGATCGAGTCGACACAGATCACTCCGCCTCCGGTGGCTTCTTTGGTAAAAACCTCGAACCTGAGCGGTGCCCGTTACGCGGACATTTATTATGATGCGATGGGACAAAACGTGTCGAAAGTAGTTTTCTATCAATACAATTGGAGCTCTTTGCCGCAACTTCAAGCGCCGGCCAATGCCATGGTGTTTCCGTCGAAGATCAAACACTACGGTGCGAATAGTGTTTTACTTCGGGAGCTAACATTAAATGCTAGCGGGCAGCCGGTTCAACCGCTAATAGTTTATGGTAATGTGCCAGCGAACCAAATTCCCGCAACAGTCAAAGTGTATAAAACAGATGGGACGCTTTTTTCGACACTGAGCTATAACACACAGACCGGGAGTTTGTTGGGCGTTGTTTGGGAGACAGTCCCTTCGACGGTTTTGAATACAGCCAAAAGTGTTTTTGGAGTTTTGGGTTTGGTTGTGGCAAAAGGGAAAACCGTCTCGGATCCTGCATGCCCGATGGGAGGGGCTGATTGCAAAACGATTTACATGTTTTACGATGCCGGCAACAAACTAATCGGAAAAAATGAAGTGGGCGGGATTGCGGCTATCAATGATTGGTACCTAGTGAATCCGGACGGCACTTTCACGAAAATTCCTCAACAAGCGCCTGCGGGGATTAGTTTCTCATTCGCATCCGGCGTACAGCAATCGATTGTGACGTCGCCCGTTCTTTTGACGGATGTCTATGCCGACGCCTCCGATTTGAAAACGAAGCTTGGTTTAAGTACGATGACGGTCACGGTTCAAGCGGCTCAACCAGCCAATTGGCCCGATCCCTGTAATTACGGGTGGTTAGGATTAAATCCATGCGCCCAAGTTGTGACCCCAGGCTATAAAGTGATTTTGCAAGTGAGCGGGGTTAGCTATGAATATCATCATTATACAAATCCGGGTGTTGGTGTTTTACAACCCAAGATAATCATTCCAAAAATAACGACAACAGTGGCTTCCAAAACAGAAACAACAATTTCTAATAAAGAAGTGAAGCGCCAAAACGTGTTAAAAATGGTTTAATTTTAAAATTTTAAAACAAGTCCTACCATAGCACGCCCCTGGGGCAGTTCGGTCGGGCGCCGCAAGGCGAACGGCAAGCCAGCTCCAGGGGTCCTGTCTTTTAGGGGGCTACGATAGTCTTGAAGACAGAATAAGCAGAATTTGGTATACTTCCATTTCTTAAAACTTTGATTTTCGGGGCGCCCTAATTTCTATTGAAAATATTTTAAAGGGATTAGGACTGTCACCGATGTCTGTTAAGAGAAGATTATAAAGTTCATCGGGGCGTACTGATTTTGATTGAAATTAAAGGTAATCAGTACAGTCCCGACGATCTGTTAATTTTTAAATTGTACGTCGGAGCGTAGCGCAGCCCAGTCCCGAGAGCAACGACAAGTTGCGATACGGGCTGCACCAATTCATTGGGAATTGGTGTGGTAGCGCGGCGATTTTTGAAACAAGTTGTTTGTGTTGGGGCGCCATGATTTCTATAAAAAAGATCCAAAGGAAATCATGACTGCCCTCGATCTTTGTCAGGTTTTTTGAAAGTTGATCGGGGCGTACTGATTTTGATTGAAATTAAAGGTAATCAGTACAGTCCCGACGATCGGTTAATTTTTAAATTGTACGTCGGGGCGTAGCGCAGCCTGGTAGCGCACACGCTTGGGGTGCGTGCGGTCGGAGGTTCAAATCCTCTCGCCCCGACCAGTTTGTGTTGCAAATAAAGGAGTTACGGAGAATTTTTCTGTAACTCCTTTTTTGTTTTTCCGAAGAAATTGGGTTGGCGATGCTAGAATTATGCTAATTGAACGGTTCTTTACGCAGTCTTTCTCCTCGGAGGGGTGTTTGAGAAAAGGAAGAAATTGACCTTGCAGGGTGCCCTGACACCCGTGTGTAAGGACTATCCCGTGTCGGCTTAGTGATAGCCGACTACTGGAATTGCGTGCGGTTTAGGATTCTTCTAGAGTTTCCGATACCTGAAGAGGTAAAATACCGTCATAAGTGAGGGTGGGAGGCATTGTGTCAGAGATATTAAAAAAATTGGAAGCAGAAAATGATCGGCTTCTTAAAATAGCCAAATTGAAGCGGGAAGGTATCCAACCGACTGAAAAGCAGAACCAAGAGCTTCGAGAGGCGACGGATGCCTGGCGTGCGAAAACTAGTGTTCTTGAGAAAAAATATGCAGTACAAGAGAACAAAATCGCGGAACTGGAACAGATTCAGGCGGAACTAGAAAAAGCGTTATCTGAAAATAAAAAAATGCGGATCGATAAAACCGCAAAAGAAAACCAGTTTTTAGAAAAGATCCAGGCTCTGGAAGCGAAATACGCACAGAAAGAAGCAGAGCTCAAGACAAGTGATGCCGAGCGGGCCGAGAGACATCGTGTTTTGCTTCAGGAGTATGAAGCCAAGCAGCGCGCAGCGGAAGAGGCGAAACGCAATCTCGAGGCAGAGAAGAGAGCCCTTGTCTCGGAACTCAGCGCACGGACTACCGAAGAGACGCGACTGAAGAAAAGCCTTCAAGAAGCCGGCGGAACTCTTGAGAAACTGAATGCCCGTATCGATGAGTTAAAGTGCGAGCTTCAAAATACCAACCAAGATCTCAAGGTGTTGCAATCCGAGAGAGAAACTTTAGGGACGGAAAAGCAAACCGCACAGAAATCGGATGCGGAGAAGGCAGCCGCTTTATCGGCTTTGGGAGAAATCAAAGAACGCCTTGAGCTCGAGAAGAAACGGCTTGAGGAGGAAAAGCGTCATTTCGGCAAGGAGCTTGAGGCGAAAGCTGCGGAAGAACTTCGGTTGAGGGCAAGTCTTCAAGAGACACGCGGGACATTAGAGGAGCTGAATGCAGAACTTCAAGACACGAATAAAAAATTCAAAGAATTACAGGCCGAGAAAAAGAGCCTTGAAGGAAAACTAGGACGGCTTGAAAAAGCTATGAGCGATCGTTTCGTTGAGACCGATGCTCAGTTGGAAAGACTTACGCAACAATGCGCCGAATTAAACGATGTGATAAATCAGACAAAGAACGAACGGGATAAGAAAGCTTGCTTGGCCGAGGATCTCACGAAGACGGTTGCAAAGATGGAGGCGCTTCTCAAGGGAAGGGAAACCGAACAAGCCTCTCTCGAAAAAGAACTCAAACAAGAAAAGGGAATGCGCGTTAAAGCCCAGAATCACGCCAAACATTTGGAAGAGCTTTTTGTTGATCTGGAGAAAAAAATAAAGGCTATGTCCTAGATCCCTCAGGAGCAAACAAGGAGTTGCGAAGAATTTCTCCCTTGAAAAAAAAGGAGGCGTTACTGTGCGTACCAGGCAGTCAGCTAGCATGGCACTGGTAGTAACGCCTCCTTAGTTGCTTAGTTGGCCTCCTTAGTTGTAGTGCTGCATAGGGTGTGTGCGGAGTTTAGGTGAGCCGATTTTTTTACGTGGAGGTCTTGTTTTTTGATCACCCGTCAGTTACAGTTTGATTGAGGCCAAGAGAAGGCGGATCTGGCTTGGGGGCGATGACCCCCCGACGGAACCAAGCCCCTCTTGGCAGCGGTATGGAGCCTGAGGTGGCCCGCATTGCCCGCAATAAAAGCGGGTTGGTTCGCGGGCCTATCGAAGGCTTATATATTTTGAAGTTGCTGACGCCAGAAAATCGCTTTGCTGGCAGCGCGACCCGTGCTAGGGAGCGTTATGAAGGAGGTGAGCGTCCTTCCGGTGATTTCAACGGTAGGCTTAGCTTTTGGTTGATGCATTGGGCGAGAATAGCCGCCCAAGTTTCCTGGCCATAACGCTAAGCCTTTTCTGTTTTTAGAGGGTTCTTGGACTGCGTTCTGTCATCATACCGGCGAATACCGTGTGGACAGCTTGACTGAGACAAAAGCAGCTGTCCCTTTTTTATTTTTTGAGCAAGTTTTATAAGCATTAAGTTCTATAGACTATTTCGAAAACACTTTCTATAATCTGCCCCTAGGAAACATCAACCTTTTACGGAAAAAGCAGGATCGATTCCATGAATATCTTTTTTAAAAAATGAATATGACCTTGACCCATCCAGCTCTTAAACTAGAAATCAAAAAAGATCCTCAAGGCGGGAAAATACTTTTATTCCTTTCAGGCCACTTCAGCGCAAAAACAGCAGGCGGGGTCTGGCAGGAATCCACAACGCTTCTTCATGCCACCCAACCCCGCGAATTGGTTCTGGATGTTTCCGGTCTGACTTACTGCGACATGACCGGTATCGGGCTGATCCGGGAACTCAAGGCATTCCAGGGATCCTTGAAAGCTGGTTTTCAGATTTTGGGGTTACGGCCTGACCAGCAGACCTTGTTTGATCTTGTGAACCGTCGAAGTGCGCAACCCGTTATTTCCAAGCCGATCGCACGCCCCGGTTTTATTGAGGAACTGGGACGGACGACTGCGCATATTGGAGAAGATATTTATGGACAGATCGCTTTCGTTGGTGAAGTCATCAGTCAGATGCTCCATGCGCTGAGGCATCCGGCGACCGTTCGCTGGAAAGACGTTTGGGTGTTCATTGAAAAAGGCGGGGCGAATGCGATGCCGCTCATCATCATGGCCGGTTTTTTGATTGGGGTTATTATGGCGTTCCAATCCGCGCTTCCGCTGAAGCAGATGGGTTCGGATGTATTTGTGGCCAACGTGGTTGCTTTTGCTGTTTTACGGGAACTGGGTCCGCTCATTACGGCGATCATTCTTGCCGGTCGGACCGGTTCTGCGATCGCGGCTGAAATCGGCACTATGAAGATCAACGAAGAAGTTAATGCCCTGACGACCATGGGATTGGAGCCGGTGAGGTTTCTGGTGGTCAGCCGGATGCTCGGGATCCTGTTCCTGGCACCGCTTTTAACGATTTTGTCCGATTTTTTCGGGATGTTGGGGGGAGCGTTGGTTTTCCAGTCCTTCGGGTATTCCGCAACGACTTATGTGAACCAGGTGACTTCCACAGTCGATCTTGGGGATGTCCTTGGCGGTATTTTTAAATCGATCCCGTTTGCTCTTGCGATCGGGGGCATCGGTTGTTTGCGCGGTCTTCAGACCAAGACAGGCGCTTCTGCCGTCGGCGAATCGACGACTTCCTCCGTGGTGACCGGGATGGTCATGATCATTATTCTGGATGGTGTTATTTCAGCGATCTATTACGCCTTGGGGATTTAAGCAATGGTACAAACGGCACAAGCGGAAAAGATTATTGAAGTCAAAAACCTTTCGTCCGGTTACGGCGGAGGATTGACCTTTGATGATATTTCCTTTGATATCAAAAAAGGGGAAGTGTTTGTGATTCTCGGTGGTTCAGGTTGCGGGAAAAGCACCATGCTGAAACATTTGATCGGTCTTTATAAGCCCTATAGCGGGCAGATCCTGATCGAAGGACAAGACGTGGTTCAAGCGGAAGGGACTCAGAGGCTTGAGATCCTGAACCGTATAGGCGTCATGTATCAAAGCGGTGCTTTGTTCGGATCGATGACACTTTTGGAAAACATCATGCTTCCGCTTGAGGAATTTACGGATCTCCCGGAGGCCGCACGGAGATCCGTGGCGGCTTTAAAATTGATGTTGGTGGGTCTTCAAGGGTTTGAAAGTCATATGCCTTCGGAAATCTCCGGGGGGATGCAGAAGCGCGCCGCGATCGCGCGCGCCATGGCTTTGGATCCGAAGATCCTGTTTTTGGATGAACCTTCCGCGGGTCTTGACCCGATCACGTCCGCGGAACTGGACCAGCTGATCCTTCAGCTTTCCGGGAATTTGGGGATCACGTTTGTGATCGTGACCCACGAACTGGACAGTATCTACTCGATCGCGGATCGCATCATCATGCTCGACAAGAAGACCAAGAAGATCATCGCGGAAGGGGACCCGAAATATTTGAAAGAACACGCGGATAACGAAAACGTCAAAAAATTCTTTAATCGTCAAGTTTCCAAGGATGAACTTTAAACCATTTTTAAAACTTTGCAGCGCGGAGAAAAATTATGAGTGAGAAAAAAAGGTATTTCAAGATCGGTTTATTCACGCTGATCTCAATGGTATTTTTATGTGCCGGCTTGATCATGTTCGGGGCAGGTTCCTATTTCCAGGCGCCGCCGCTGATTGCGGAAACCTATTTTACCGAGTCGGTGCAGGGTCTGGATGCCGGGGCCCTGGTCAAAATGAACGGTGTCAAAGTGGGAAAGGTCAAAGACATTTTGTTTGTGAAAGACATCTACGGCCGAGGCAAGTCGATCACGGAAATGAATTCCAAATATACCATGGTCTATGTGACCATGGAAATTGAAAGCCAGTTTTTCCCGGGGCTTAAGGGGAAAAGCAAAAGTGAAGTTCAAACGCTCATTGACCTTATGGTCAAGGAAGATGGCTTTCGGGCAAAACTCCAATCTATAGGGATCACGGGTCTTGTTTATGTGGAACTGGGTTTCTATAATCCCGATGAAACGCCTCCGCCCATGCAATTTTCCTGGGAGCCTCTACGGGTTTATATTCCGTCCGCGCCGGGCGTGGCGACCCGTTTAGGAGAATCGCTCGACAAATTGCTCAATAAGATGGATACCGATATTTATCCGATGATCGAAAATATCAACAAGGCTTCCAAAGAGTTGCCGCCGCTTGTCGCCAAACTGAATGACACGATGCCGCATTTAGAAGTGATTGCGAAAAATGTGGCAGACATTACTTCCACCGGAAAGAAATATCCTTCCCAAATGATCTTCGGGGAAGCACCCTCCAAATCGAGGTATGACCGATGAAAATATCCCCCTTCAAATCCAGCATAGCATTTTTCTTATTAATCAGTTCCGTCTTCCTGACGAGTTGTGTGAGCGTTGACTTGAAGAAACCCTATCCGGATGTCAGGACATATTCTTTGGATGTCAGCTCTCAGGGGCATGTTCCTTATGCGGGTTCTACGGTTTCGCTGCGTTTTAATACTTTCTCCGCGGTGCCACAGGCTGCGGACCGATATCTGGCTTATCGGACCGGAGAAACAACCTTCGAATCTGATTTTTACAATCAATTTATTACCGCTCCGGCGGAACTGATTCAGGATCAGGCGGCGGCATGGCTGAAAAGCTCACCGTTAGTTAAATATATCCTGAAGGCCGGGGAAACGTCCAGTCTCTCCTATATCGTTGATGGAACCTTATTGGACCTTTATGGGGATTATCGTAACGTAAATGCCCCGAAGGCAGTTTTGCGCCTCAAATTGACAGTCAGCAAAACGGGCGATACTGCCGGTGTTGTTTGGCAGAAGATCTATGCTCAGGAAGTTTCCATGAGCCATATTTCCCCTTTGATCTTGACCGAAGGTTGGAACAAAGGTCTATGTCAAATTGTGGCGGATTTTGAAAATGATTTGAAGGCTTTAATTTCCAACACCCCTCAATAAAAAAATCCACGAAAAATAAAAGGAGTCAAACATGAAGAAAACAACATGGGGCAGTATCGTGTGGGTACTTTTTTTCTCGGTCAGTTTTTTCGTGGAGGCGGTGGAAGGACAGGGTCCGATGGAAAAATTTGCGGCTAAACAGATCGATAACCTGGAGATAGGTTGCAAGACCGAACTTGAAACTTACTGTCAAACCGTGACGCCTGGTGCAGGCCGAGGATTGGCCTGTATTTACGCGCATAATGACAAACTTTCGAGCAAGTGCGAGAACGCGCTTTATGATTCTTCGGAGGAGTTTCAGAATGCCGCAAAAAATTTGAGTGCGTTTGTCGGGGCGTGTCAGGCGGATATTGAAAAACTATGTTCGAAAGTTGCGGCAGGCGGTGGCCGTATCCTGACTTGTCTTGAAAAAAACAACGAGAAGGTTTCAGGAAAATGCCGGGGAGCGCTTTCACATATCCAGGGAAATTTAGGACAAGAGAAAAAGGTTGTTTCGGCAGAATTATGAAAGGAATAAGAAGCTTTGGTTCGGATTGGGCACTGTCAACTGTGGAGGAAAAGGCCCAGGTGGCCGGTTGGTTTTGATATTTTAAAGAAGCACCCAACAACCTGTGTGTATGAGAATGAAGTGATTATGAAAGGATACGTCACAAGGTCAAAGGGTTGGCTTGCAAAAGTCGTTTTGATCTGCTGGGTCGTTTCCATGATATCACTATCTGTTTCGGCGGCAGATCCTAAGCCCAGCGGTTTCATGGATCGAAAGCAAATGACGATTCGGGGGGATTTGCCGTTTGAGTTGTCCTGGATCAAACCCGGTGTTCTGTGGGCTAAATATAAGAAGATTGTTATCGCTCCTGTGGATACGACGCATTTGATGAAGGCGGATTTTTGGCAGGAGATGGGACGGAGTGACGACATCGAGAAGGACATCAAGAAACTCGCGCTGTATACCCGATCCTCTTTTCTGCGCGAATTTTTTATGGATCCCAACAAGCGTTTTAAGGTCACGTACAGCATGGAGCCGAATCCCGATACCCTTCAATTGGAAATGGCGTTGACGGAACTGACTCCGAATAAGGTGCTTTTGAAAGCCGCTGGGTATGTGCCGCTTTATGGTTTGGTGGCCAAAGCCGTGAACCAGACGAATACGAGTTATGTGGCAATCGAAATCCGTTTGAAAGACGCTCGGACAGGGGAAATCCTTGCCAAATTCGCGGACAAGAAGAACGAACCACTCACGTTTGTGAATGTCAATCAGATGACCTGGTACGGTTTTGCCGAAAAGAGAGTGGACCAGTGGGCATTGAAGTTAGTCGAGACTCTGAATCGCCGGCCGGGGCAGGTCGTGGAAGGATCCTCCAACATTGATCTGAGTCTATGGTGATTTTCGGATCAGCACATCAATGAAAAGGTAAAGCTTTCAAGGCTGGTCTTTTCATTTTGTCATACCTTCACGCATTGCCTCGTCCAACTCTTCTGAAGTAATCACATATTTTTTGAGTGCGCGCGGGGTTTTTTCCCAAAGGGCATAGGGAGTAGCGATAATGACTTCCTGGGAAGGGTCCAGCGTCGACAAGCGCTCCATGGAAAAATTCTCCTGCCGGATGTTGTCCGGCAAAGCGAGAGGCGAGCGGTAGATCCGATCGCGCCAATCTTGCACCGTGCTGACCATGGCCGTATGCTTCTTATTTTTAAAATAATCTCGGTTTGCCATAAAAACAGAAAGCGGCATTTTGGAATAAATTTGTACGTGCTGGTTCTGTTTTTTGAGTTTTCTCCGGGTCATGGCATCCCGAGATTTTTCAATCATGGTGATGGCTTTCGAACTGACTCTTACCACCTCCCGGTTGATCCTTTTGAGTCCCGCGGATATTTGCCAGCGAAAGTAACCCATGCCATCCGCAACGTAGCCGAGACTTTTCACGCGAACCGGTTTTTTGCTGAGAGAAGACGCTCCCCAGTTGATAGGAGACATAAAAGCTTTGTCTATGTCATACAGGATGTCCTCGAGCAAAACAACCAACAAATAAGCACGGACTTGCATTAATGGAGTGACCCCGCCCAGGCTGTCACCCCCTATGACTGAATTTGCCAAACGGGCATCGGACAGCGAGATTTGACGCAGTTGTAAGGCGTCCCAAAATTGGCCGAAACGCCGCACCGGTTGAACGCGTGGTAATCGAGAATAAGCGTACTCAAGCGAATCGAGCGATTTTGAAATAGGGCTTTTGTTATTCCTAGCAATCAGTCCGATCATCCCGTCACCCAACCGCACAAATTCCAGTTCCGTGAAAGCGAAAGCGGAAGCGGCGATATTGTGAAGGTCTGTATCTTTTTTATAATCATGGACCGTCATAGGATCCGTCCAGAAAAGATCTTCCGACGAATCCTTGACAGGGGATGCCACAAGCGTCGTGGAAACAAAACAGATAAATCCGAACGCAATGATCCCTGCGATGCTTTTAATTTGCAAAAATCCCTCCGATGGGTTCCGAATCAAAATCTGTTTTTTCGGAGTGGTCCAGGATCTGGAACAAAGTGGGTGTGACGTCGATGATCCGGTGAGGGGAAGGATCGATCCCGGAACGGATGTTGGGTCCGGAGAGCATCAAAATCGATCGCAGGGAATCTTTATAAGCGGATCCGTGGTCCGCACCATGAATATCCTCACTCCTGAAATTCCAGCCGGGAGTGGCGGATAACCAAATATCCGGATCCTGCGCCTTGGCCATAGGAGCAAATTCCGGTTTCCACATCAAGGCGTGAACGATCGCACTGATAGCGTCCGGGTAGTCCGTTTCGTACGTTGCTTCAAGCCATTCCTGATCGTTATGGAATTCCCCGATGAATTTTTCGGGATCGGGAGTATGAAAATGGGGATGTTTGAGATAGCCGAAAGGATCGTCTGCGGAGGCTGCTTCATAATTCAGAGATCCCTTTGCGTCTTGAGAAACGTTATGGGCCGGTTCATAACGGTAGCGTAATTTGCCCTCGGTTGATTCGATATGAATCAGGGCGTCATTGCCCGTTCGTTTCGCGATGTAAATAAGCTCTTCTGAAAGTTTTATAATGAGGAAATCCACGGGATGGGGGTCGATCTTTTCCGGAAATTTATTTCTTTGGGAAAGGTCAATGTTAAGAAGCTCCCGGATAAGATTTACCGGTTCTCGGTTGGGACCCAGGCCGTAATGTTGTAACTCATACAAGGTATTGGGCCGGTCCCATTTTCCGGAATTGCTGTCCCCAACCGGGAGAAAAATCCTTGCCTGCCCTCTTCCCATATTATCGATAAAGGTGAAAGACGAGAGGTCCGTTCCGGGATGAGAAATCACATAATCCGGGCTGCGGACATTCATCTTGAGGGTTTTGTAAAAAAAATCACGGTCGAGATAGTAAGGCTGATTGTAAATCCCCCCCATGCCGCCATAAGAGCCGTGGTCGGAAAAAAAGACGACATAAGGAGCGCGGCCGTTATCTTCACGCATGAAGGCTTCGTGAAGTTTTCCAATCCATTTGTCCACGCCTTCAATTTTTTTCCGGACTTCCTGGCTAAATTGTCCCCACTCGTACCGGTGCTGGTCCTCATCCATCTCGGTGAACCAAAGCAAAAACAGTTTGCCGCGTGTGTCCGGAACCATATAACGGAGACCGTACAAGCCATTGACGTTGTCTAAACGCTCCGCGGCTTCGATCGTCACGCGGTAAGGGTGTTCAACGTCATTGGCCGCGACGTGCGGCCAGGCCCAGGGTGCTATCAGAGGATGGACCGGAACGACCGAAGAATGATACTTCTCACCCAAGTAATCATAAAATGCCTTGATCCCGTTTTGCTTGAGAATGAAGGACGGCTTATCCACCCGGCTCAGGAGATTGAAATATCTTGGGAAATGCTCGGGAATGAAAAACATTCGTTTCATGATATTTTTTTTTCGGACCGGGAAGCGTTCAAAAACGGATTGCGCCTTGAGACCGGATTGATCCTGCCATTTTCCGGTAATCAGACAGGTGAAGGCGGTGATGGTGAGGGATGGGAAAGTGCTGAAAAAGTTCGGGAAACGAAGCCCTTGGTCATAGAAAAGTTTTTTGATCGTAGGAAGCTGGCCTTTATCGACCATGTCATCCACCACATCGGGCCGAAGGCTGTCAACAAAGATGAAAAGGATTTTTGAATCCGGAAGAGCGGCCTTATGAGTACCGCGCGAAGCGGTGGAAGCCGCATGCGCCGGGACTGAAGACGTAAACCATATGGCTAGGAACAGCCACAGTAATATTCTCTTCATAGGATATTTTCCTTAGTTTGGTTCATGATTCTACGGAAATGATATCTTTTAATCAAGCATGGAACTTTGGAGAGGGGCATCTTTCATGTGGTCACAAACAGCTGCAGGGCATGCCATGAATTTTGAAGAACTGGCTATCAGTTTCGTATATAATGCTGCCGATCAAGAGACCTCTCGTGATCAGTCTCCAGAAACAATCATTATGGGCCACCAAAAAGCAACAGGATAGAATTGCATGTTGAGTTCACAACACCATTCGGGAATTGCATCCAAGCCGTCGCGCGTCGGTGCTTTTCGTTTTTCCATGGAATATTTTCTTCTTTCACTTATTCTTCTGATTGCCGCGACTCCTTTGTTAGAGGAATGGGTTTTTGGTGTTCTTGTTGAATCGCTTCTGCTCACACTTGTCCTTTTGTCCGCGGTGTTCGCTGTGGCCAGCAACCGGCGATCTTTGATCATTGCATCAGTACTTGTCATCCCTCCCTTAGTCATGCGATGGATCCGGTTTTTTTCTCCCGAAAGTCTGTGGCCGGAAAGCGTTTTTTTACCCGCGGTGATCTTCATGGTTTATGTGATCTGGCATCTTCTTCGTTTTATTCTGCGAGCGCCGTGCGTGGATAAAGAAGTTTTGTGCGCCGGGATCGCGACTTATCTCACGCTGGGTTTGATGTGGGCTTTTATCTATATCCTGTTAAGTAACGTCGATCCGGGTTCTTTCCGATTCACAAGCGGACCGATGGCGCAGGTTTCCATGAGAGGTTTTACGGGGATCTATTTCAGCTTGGTGACTTTAACCACCGCAGGCTATGGTGATGTTATCCCGGTTTCCAGTTTGGCGAGAATGCTTGCCGCGATGGAAGCGGTAACGGGTGTGCTTTATGTGGCGGTTTTGATATCCCGCCTTGTGGCCCTGCATGCGTCGGAAAGTATGGCGCGACGTAGTGGGGAGCGCTAGCGAAGTGTTTATGAGCATTTTAGATTTTGAAAAGGAGTCAGTATGCTTTCAATCTTGAATAGTTTGTTTGTCTTTGGCTGTGTTTTCGGCGGCGCGCTTGCCGGTTTGTTTATCCGGACGATTCTTCCGGGCCATCATATGAGCGAAGAGTCCAGGGATGCCGTGAAATTGGGGGCCGGTTTGATCGCCACGCTGACGGCTTTAGTGCTTGGACTTTTGATCAGTTCGGCAAAAGACTCGTTTGATTCTGTGAATTCCGCTCTGACGCAATCCAGCGCAAAGATCATCTTGCTGGATCGCACGTTGTCGAAATACGGACCGGAGACACAAAAAGCTCGGGAGCAACTGAAAGAGTCTTTAACTTCGAGTATTGCGATGTTCTGGCCTGAAAAAAAGGCACAAATGCCGAAGTTGAGTGCTTTTGAGAAAAAAACGGGCATGGAGCAGGTTCAGGACCGGGTTCGGGAACTCGCCCCGCAGAGCGATCCCCAAAGATCACTTCAAGTGCAGGCGATCCAACTCAGCAATGACATTTTACAGATTCGGTGGTTGATGATCGAGCAAGCCCAGATTGCGCTGCCGAAAGTGTTTTTCGTGATCCTGCTTGCCTGGCTTACCATTCTTTTTATGTGTTTTGGATTGTTGGCGCCAAGAAACACAACTGTCATCGTCGTTTTTTTCGTTTGCGCGGTATCCGTGGCCGGCGCGATGTTTCTGATCCTTGAAATGAACAGTCCTCTTGCGGGCATGATGAAAATTTCCAGTGCCCCGCTTATCAAAGCCATGGAATTAATAGGGAGATAAAGGGCAGGAAAAAATAATTTTTGTTACAGCAGCCTTTTAATATTTCTTAGCTTGACCTCCATCCCTTATAGAGAGTTTACAGGCAGGAAGTTCTTGTCTATACTCTCTTCGTGATGATCGAAAATTCCCTCGAACGAGACAGGCAGATTTTTAGTCGGCAAAGTCTGTTAACGCTTGCTTTGGCCGTTTTACTGGTATTCCAGGATGACTTCATGCTCCGAATTGCCGGCTGGCTTTTGATCTCTGGGGCTATCCTGAAATCTCCGGAACAGGGCATGGCGCTTTGCTTTTTCTTTGCGCCCTTCTTTTGGTATTCGGCAGGTTCCTTCAAACTGTTTTTTACGTTAAAACCTTTCCAACTGACTTTTTTTCTTACTGTATTGGCTTGTTTTTTTTCAAAGCGAGAGATAATTGGGCATGCCATCAAGCTCACATGTAAAGACATCAAAAACTGGCTTCTCCTGGGATTTCTTTTAAGTTTATATCTCGCGATCTTCTTGAATCACGCGGATCAAAAAAGTGTGCGGCTGACCCTGAATCTGACACTGCTGATCGCCTGGTTTTTTCTGGCCTCTGGTATGATCCGAACTCCGCTGCTCTTTGAGGCCTGCCTTAAAAGCTATTTGGCCGGTAGTGCTCTGATCGTGGGCGGTATTTCTTTGAAAGGAATGCTAGACCGTGGTTACTCCATCTTTGAAGGGCATAATGCCTACGGCGATTTTCTGCTTTTTTGCATTCCTTTAACAGCAGTTTTTTTTGTTTCGACAAAAAGCAGGGTTAGGAAATTTTTTCTTTGGTTGTTTTTTTCTCTTCTGCTGCCCAATCTTTTTCTTTCCTTTTCGCGGTCGGCGCTTATAGCGTGCCTCACCGTTTCTTTAGGCGTGATACTTTTCTTTATTTTGAAAAAGCGTGGGCGAGAGGTTTTAATGCTTTTGGGTGCCTTATGTTTGCCTCTCTTGGTCGCTTGGTATTTTCCGCATAAATTCGGAGATCCACCGATGACATTTCGAGAACGGGTCATCGGCTGCGTTCAAATGGCCGGAGAGGTTGTGGGCACTGAAAAGAGAACGCCGTTCGTGATCGGCGGCGGATATCAGAGTATGCAAAACGGTCCGGTTCTAGGAACATTTTCGGTAAAAGGAAAAATGGATGCGGCATTGAAATTTCGGTTTCTTGCGTGGCGCGATATGATTTCGGAAATAAAGAAAAATCCCTTTTGGGGTAAAGGGCTCTATCTCGACGGGCACAGCGTGTATGTCGATGTTTTGTATTCTGCCGGGGTGTTGGGTGCGGGGTGTTTTTTCCTTTTTCTTCTATTCTGGTGTTATCAGGTGCTTTGTTTTATAATTCAAAGCCGTTGCAAAAATTTGGTTTATCCGGCGGTGGGTGTTTTTGCAGGAGTGACGGCTTGGCTGATCCAGTCTTATGTAGAAACCTATTTCCTGCTTTTCTATATCTGGGCGTTTCTGGCTGCAGGGGCAGCTTTGAGCCAGTTGGGGCAACGGGAGGCTCCGTTACCGTCGGAATAAAAATGAGAAATATGGCAAAAAACAACCGGGCTGGAAAGCCTTGAACCCTTTTATTTTTTTGCTGGAGCATTGTGGAAGATTATCGCATAAGTAAGCTTCGTCTTCTTGAGGCCGAAAGTATTCACATTATTCGTGAAGTGGCCGCGTCTTTCGAGCGTCCCGTCATGCTCTATTCCGTTGGGAAAGATTCCTCCGTCATGGTGCGGCTGGCCCAGAAGGCTTTTCATCCCGGCAAACTTCCATTTCCTCTTCTTCATGTGGATACCGGCATGAAATTCAAAGAAATGTACCAATTCCGGGATCGGTTCACGAAAGAAATCGGAGCGGAATTGCGTGTCTATAAGTTCCAGAAGGCCATGGACCAGGGAACTAATCCGTGGGATCTCGGGACAATCCAATGCTGTGCCCTTCTTAAAACCCAGGCCCTTTTGAATGCCCTTCAAGAGGGAGGGTATCAAGCCGCGCTTGGAGGTGCCAGGCGGGATGAAGAGAAATCCAGGGCCAAAGAACGTATTTTTTCTTTCCGGGACGAATACGGGCAGTGGAATCCCAAGAACCAGCGTCCCGAGATTTGGAAGCTCTATAACACCCTGGCTGGCCAGAAAGAAAGCATCCGCGTTTTCCCGTTATCCAACTGGACAGAACTTGATATCTGGCAATATATTCATCTTGAGAAGATCCCTGTGGTTCCGATGTATTTTGCCAAAGAAAGAGAAATGATCCTGCGCGAAGGGCAGCTGATCCCGCTGGACGGTCCTGTCCCTCTGAGGGAAGGGGAAAAACCCCAAAAGGTTCTTTGTCGATTCAGGACATTGGGCTGCTATCCCTGTACGGGTGCGGTCCGTTCCGCGGCTGCCACAGTGCCCGAGATTATAGAGGAGATCATGACCGTAAAAAATTCCGAGAGAATTACGCGCCTCATCGATCATGATCAGGATTCTTCCATGGAACAAAAAAAGAAGGAAGGATATTTCTAGTGCCGCAAGGGGCCAAGAGTGTTCACACAATTCTTGAGCAAAGCGAAAAAGCGGATCTTCTCCGTTTTACGACCGTAGGAAGCGTGGATGACGGAAAATCAACGTTGATCGGGCGATTACTCTATGAAGCGGGGGGACTTTATGAGGATCAGCTGGCTGCGATTCGCAAAGACTCCGGGAGATTCAAGCGCGAAGAGTTTGACCTCTCGCTTGCCATGGACGGCCTGAAGGCTGAACGGGAACAGGCAATCACCATCGATGTTGCTTACCGTTATTTTTCCACGCCGAAACGCCACTTTATCATTGCCGATACGCCGGGCCACGAACAGTATACGCGCAACATGGCGACAGGCGCCTCCACGGCCGATCTGGCGATCATCCTGATTGATGCCTGCCACGGTGTTTCCATTCAGTCCAAGCGTCATGCCTTTATCGCTTCGCTTCTCGGTATCCGGCATATGGTGGTGGCCGTCAACAAAATGGATCTTGTGGATTATTCCGAGGAGGTTTTCCGGAAAGTTGAAGAAGATTTCAATATTTTTGCTGAAAAGCTGAGAATTTCCGACCTCATGTTCATACCGATCAGCGCGCTGAAAGGGGACAATGTCGTTAAAAAAAGCGGAAACACTCCCTGGTATGAAGGATCGGCCCTGTTGTCTCATCTTGAGACTGTTCATGTCCAAAGTGACCGGAACCTGATTGATCTGAGGTTCCCAGTGCAATATGTCCTGAGGCCGGACCGAAATTTCCGGGGATATTGCGGACAACTTGCCGGAGGAGTGCTGCGCAAAAAAGACGAAGTACTGGTTTTGCCTTCTTTGAGGAAAACGCACATTCGATCCATCTCTACCGGCGAAAAAGAAGTGCCTTATGCCTTTGCGCTTCAATCCATCACCGTGACACTTGAAGACGAAGTCGATGTGACGCGAGGCGATATGGTAGTTCACTCAGGGAATCTGCCGAAGATCCAGCGTGAAACGGATGCCATCCTCGTGTGGATGGATGAAAAACCCTTAAAAACGGGAGAGGTTTATCTGATCAAACATACCACGCAGCTTCTCAAAGGGACGGTTGCGCATCTTCATTTCAGCATTGACCCGGATGATCTGAAGCGAAAAAAGGCCAAAGAACTGAAGATGAACGAAATCGGCAGGGCGACGGTTCAGTTTTTTCGGTCTGTTTTCTGCGATGATTATGCGAGGAACCGTGAAACCGGAAGTTTTATCATGATCGATCCGGTGACCCATGCGACTGTGGCCTCAGGAATGATCATCGAGAGAGGGCATCTTCCTTTGATGGCCAAACCGGATGAAAAGGCCTCGGTCAAAAGTCCGTTTCTGCACCGGCAGGAAGGGATCATATCTCTCAAAGATCGCAGCCGTTTATTGCGCCAAAAACCAGCAACGCTATGGATGACCGGCCTGAGCAGTTCGGGAAAATCCACGATTGCTTTTGAACTGGAAAAAAGGCTCATGGCTGAAGGTCGCTTGTGTTATGTTCTCGACGGTGACAATGTCCGTTATGGATTGAACCGTGATCTCGGATTTTCGCCGCAGGACCGGAGCGAGAATATTCGCCGCGTAGCCGAAGTTGCGAATCTTTTTAACGAAGCCGGCGTGATTGTGATCACAGCTTTTATTTCGCCGTACCGGGAAGACCGGGCACAGGCAAGAAAGATCATCGGGGCTGAACGATTCATCGAGGTTTTCGTGGATGCGCCGGTCGAGGTTTGCGAAACAAGAGATCCCAAAGGACTTTACAAAAAAGCGAAGAGGGGAGAGATTCCGGAATTTACAGGTGTGAATGCTCCCTATGAAGTGCCGGAATCGCCCGAGGTCCATCTGAAGACCGGAGAAGAAAGTACGGATCTTTCCGCGGGAAAAGTTTACCAGTATTTGAAGGAACGCGGGTGTCTGGAGGCCTGCGAGTAAATTTTTTTGAATGTCATTTAAAAAGGAGAAAATGTCATGACCTATTTGATTATAGCAGGCATTACTTTTTTGAGTGAATATCTTGATTCCGGCCTTGGCATGGGATACGGGACGGCGCTCGCGCCGATTCTTATTTTGATGGGATTCGACCCGGTTCAGGTCGTACCGGCAGTGCTTATTTCCCAGCTGTTTACTGACATCGCCGCCTGCATCAGCCATCATAAAATGTTCAATGTGGATCTGAAGCCGGGCTCACAGGATTTCAAGGCAGCATCCCTTCTGGGATTGATGAGCGTGATTGGGGTCGTGATCGCTGTTTTTGTGGCGGTCAAGATTCCAAAAAAGATCCTGACCCTGTATATCGGGTTGCTTGTTGCATCCATGGGAGCACTTGTCCTTTATACGACGAATCGGCCCATGAAGTTCTCCTGGAAGAAATTGATGGGCATCAGCCTTTTGGCCTCTTTCAATAAAGGTATTTCAGGCGGCGGCTATGGACCGCTTGTGATGGGAGGACAAATGCTCTCCGGCGTTCACGTCAAGAGTGCCGTCGGGATTACGGCATTTGCCGAAGCCATTACGTGCCTCGCGGGTTTTCTTATTTATATTATTACAGGAAAGGCTATTGATTGGAAGTTGACGCTTACTTTGATCATTTTTGCGACAGGGGCTGTGCCGGTTGCGGCCATGACCGTCAAGCACGCTCCTTCCGCATCTTTGAAAAGGTATGTCGGGATTATGATGCTGCTGCTCGGCTTTCTGACCTTAACCAAAGTTGCCGGATCTTAAAGGCTGCGGAAATTTGGTGTTTCCTGAGGAAATCTGACAAGGTCGGACAATGCGATTGAGTACGTCAATTATTTTTGCTACACTGACCCACTCATTTTTTAAAAATAAGCACTAAAGGATTTAAAATGGAACGTATACTTCTGATCAATCCATCAGGTTGGCAGAAGGAGAGCATTAATTTAGGACTCTCCTATTTAGCTTCTTCTTTAATGGCCCATGGGTTTGATGTGCTCATTCTTGATTTGAATCGTTATGAAATGAGCGATGCCGCATTCTTGGAAAATGTCCGTCAGTTTAGTCCTCGTTTGGTTGGAATATCCATAAAAACTGCAACAGCACGAGAAGGGGGGCGACTATCGCGACTCCTGAAGGAAGCGATGCCTGAAGTGATTACCGTTGCTGGCGGACCCCACATGTCTCTCTGCCCAGAATCTTATATGCGAGATTATCCTTCCATTTCTTTCGGTGTTATGGGGGAGGGTGAGGAAGCTATGGTCCATTTAGCCAAAGCAATATGCAATGGCGGAAAAGTGGAAAAACTCAACGGGATCGTATGGAGACAGAACGGTCAAATTCTCCTCAATAAATGGATGCCGCCGGAGAACCTCGATGCTCTGATGTTTCCCAACCTTGATGTGATTCAGGGGTTTAGTTGGAAAAATTTTCGCTACCCAATACTTTCCAGTCGAGGTTGTCCTTTTGGTTGTATTTATTGCTGTGTGAATAAGCTGACTGGTTCCAGAAAGTGGCGTTACCGTACTCCGGAAAATGTGGTGGATGAACTGGAATCGCTTGTGCGAACGAAAGGCATCACTTCTTTTGAAATTTGGGATGATAACTTTACATTGGACTTGTCGCGTGCGAAAAAAATTTGCCAATTACTTATCGATCGCAAGCTTAATTTATCCTGGTACTGCCATAATGGAATCCGGGCCGACCGCATTGATGAAGAGCTGGCTCAAATGATGAAAGCGGCGGGTTGCACAAGCCTGGCTTTTGGCGTTGAGAGCGGAAGTCCTGTCACCTTTGCCGCCATTAAAAAGGGAGAACCCCTTTCCGCAGTCATTAACGCTGTGAAATTAGTCAAAAAGGCCGGTATCAAAGCCGTTGGCTATTTCATCATAGGACTTCCTGGGGACACTTTGGAAAGGTTTGTTGAAACGGTTTATTTCCAACGATCCCTCGAGTTGGATCATTATGTCTACGGCATGCTCATCCCTTATCCCCATACGGAACTCTGGGAAATAGTACAAACTCATGGAACTATGTTCTGCGAAATTACCGAAACACAACACTTCAGCGATGACATGGTTCCAATCTCGTTTGAGCTGCCAGATTTTCCGAAAGCCGATATGATTCGAGCGTTCTATATTGCCAAATATTTCGACTTGTTTGATGCAATCCGGCAGGTTGCTGACAGCGTCAACCTAACCGTGGTCCATCATGTCTCTCCTCCCATGATAAGTCATCTGCCGGGCATGTTTATTGCCGGAGGCTCGAAAATTTGCCATGTAGTCGTTGGCGGGGATGAGGCTGTTGTGCGGGCACTGCCTTCTTTCACGCAGGTACCAAACACAACCAAAATATTATTTTCTGATAACATGCCTTCAGACATTCCTTTTGAAAATCAAATAGCTGTCGTCGATCAAGGCTCTAATATATTGGAACGCATTTCTCCCGATTCCGGCCTTGTCTTATTCGATGCGAGGCGGCCGCTTCGTCATTTGACTCTAGTGCGGCTTCCCAAGGCTGGATCTTTGGGTGCGCGCGGAGCACCTGACAGTGATTTGAAAAACGATGAAAAGAAGAATGTGTTTTCCAAAGCACTGGATGCTTTGGGTATTCATCCATGAGCATGGATCACAAGATGCCATCCGGACATAGCTGTGACCAGCCACCATGCGGTTTACGCCTTATGATGAAAAATGCTAGATCTTTTTTTCTTTCAAAAATTTCATTAAAGACTTCGCTTCAAAGTCTTAAAAAAAATATTGCCGGTATGGGTAAAATCCTGCAAACACTGAAGCCGGACCGGAAATTTTTATGGGTAAAAATACAACTCTTGATGAAACGAAAATCGAAACAAAACTTTCCATACGATGAAAATTCTTCATATTTGTGATTGGTATACCCCTATTGGGGGAGCCGAGAAACTTCTTTTCGGGACACTTGATAGGCTGGAGCAAAAAGGCCACACAAATATCGTGGTTTTCAACGAACATCCCCATCAGGGCCTGACGGGGAAGCGTGCTGAGTATGCCTGCAAGTTTCTGGAGCTTTTTGTGTATTTTCATCCTGACGCACCCTCTTTCGCAATGCAGTCTATTCCGCGACTCAAGGAGATTATTGACCGGCATGCCCCTGATGTCTGTCATATCCACAATTTTCAAAATCCCTATGCGACAGAATTTTTGCTTGAAGAAATTCCCTGCGTTCGTTCTATTCACGATCCTCGCCTCTATTGTTTTACGAACTGGCGGTTACTGCCGGATCGCAGTATTTGCCCTTACCCTCTTGGTGTTGAATGTCTTCGACAAGGTTGTTTGTCTTCCGGGCTAAAGCCGAAGACCGATTTTGATAGGAACGCTTTTTGGGTATTGAGGCATCACAACCTGCATAAAAAGATGCCGGCGCTTATCCTGGAAAGCCGGATGCAAATGGACTGTATGATCCAGAACGGATTTTCACCGAAACAGCTTTTCTGGCTGCCTAATTCGACGTCGATTCAGCCCATAACCGAGGTGCGGGAGTTTGTGGAAAAACACCATGACCCGAATGAACGCATCGTTCTGTTTGTCGGGCGGGCTTCGTATGAAAAGGGGATTCATGTGCTGGTGGAATCTTGTCGGTATCTTCGCAGTGACTGCAAGATTGTAATTATCACAGCGGGTCCTTTGCTTGAAGAGATCCAGCAGCAAGCTGCTGAATTTGGCGATCGCATTGAGGTGATTCCCGGGCTGTCTTATGAAGAAACCCGGGTCTACTATGCTCGAGCCTCCGTGGTGGCGGTCCCATCGGTTTGGCTTGAAAATTTCTGTCTGGTCGGTCTGGAGGCCTTTGCCAATATGAGGCCCGTGATTGGTTCTCGTATCGGGGGTATCCGCGACTGGATGAAAGAGGAAGAGACAGGATGGTTTTTTGAGCCGGGGAATTCAAAAGATCTGGCGGCTAGAATCGATAACGCATTCGAGAACAAAGAACGTCTTCAAGCCATGGGTGAGAGTGCGTATCGGCGAGTACAAACATATTATAACCAGGATCTCTATACCTTTCGTTTGTTAGAAATTTATTCAAAAGGAATCGAATATTTTAATGCTGAGAGGTGTCTGTGAAGGTCGCTTTGGTAAAGACACACAACCAGGTGCGTCTGGATGAGATCAAGACACCTGTGCCGAGTCCGGGTGAGGTTCTGCTTCAAATCGATGCTTGTGGTGTCTGCGGTAGCGACTATCTTGAGGCGACGGCTTGGGCGCACTCGTGGAAGCGTTTTGGTCATGAAATAGCCGCCACAGTATTTGCTACAGGAAACGGGGTAGAAGGATTCGCGGTGGGAGATCAAGTGGTTGTGGCGCTCTCTGTTGCTTGTGGGACATGCAAAAGCTGCCTAGCGGGTCATCCAAGACATTGTTCTCGTCTTATTATTGCAGAGCAAGGCGGTTTTGGAGATTATTTGTTGGTCAAAGATACCCGCCTTTTATTCAAAGTGGAGCCTCGCCTTCCGGTTGAATTAGCGGTCTTCACAGAGCCTGTTACCGTTGTGTTGGATGCTTTCCATCTTGTTGAATTAAAACCGGAAGATAAATTAGTAGTGATTGGCGGTGGTTTTATCGCCTGTATCGCTCTTTTGATCGCCAAGATTCTTGGGGTGATCCATCCCTTGGTATTAAGCCGCAAATCTCATCCGCTGCTGGATGCCTGTCTGGCATCGACAGGAGGGGATTATGTTTCATGGCTTGCAGTGGGAGAACATACGGTGGCAGCGCCAGAGACTTTTGCACAAAAACTCGCAGAACATACAGGACGTGTTGTGGCCATCCATACAGCTCCCGCCAAGTTCATGCCTCTTTATATTGAAAAATTGCCCTATGATTCTTGTGTCGTGAATTTGGGTTTGTCTGCAAGCGACAAAGATAATGAGATGCCATTGGATGCATCGCGGCTTATTTTTAAAAGAATGCAAATTATGAGTGCTTTTCCGGTTCCCTGTCTTTACCTTGCGGAGGCGGTTCATCTTCTCCAGAAAAATCAGGATTTATTTTCTCTCCTGACCCCTGAAAGTCTTCCTCTCGAGCGGTTACCGGAAGTGATTGCAGCACCCCGGAAATTAAAACGTAAAATCATGATCGTTTCCCAACCGTCCGGAGGATTACGATCATGAGCTCAAAAGGTTCGCATACCAGGCCTATTTTTATCACCGCAAGGTTTCGAAGCGGTTCCACCCTTCTCTGGAATCTTTTTCGCAACCTACCGGGTTGCCTTGCTTTTTATGAACCCTGCAATGACCTTCTCACCACTCATATCGAGATAGATACCAAACCCCCTCCGTCACATCAGGGAGTGACTTCCTATTGGGACGAGTATCGACCTATATTGGAAGAGTTGCGTTTGCGGTATCGTCAGGAATTCGGTCTGAACCATTTGTATTTAGAAAACCAGGATACGTATCCTGATTTTGAGAATTATATCCGTTTTTTGCTGAAAGCAGCTTCGGGAAAAGTCCCGGTGCTCCAGTTTAACCGAATAGATTTTCGTCTGCCATGGCTGCGCGAACGCTTTCCGAATGCATTTATTTTACACCTTACCAGAAATTCCAGAGATATGTGGTTTTCCATGATACGAGGTCTCTCGGGTGAATCCTGGCGGGATCCTTTGGAAAACACGAACTATGATCTTTTGCTGTGGTCTGTAGCTCTTTCCAGTGAGTTTCCGTTTCTGTTTAGTCCTGAAGTTAAAACGACCTATCATCGTCATTATCTTCTCTGGCGGCTCAGTGGGCTCATGGGGACACAGCAAGCTGACATGACGCTGGATTTTGATCGTGATCTGCTTGGAACCCGGGAGAAGACACTTCAATTAATCACAGATCTTGTGGGAGCTGACAACGCGGAGATCGAACGTCTTGCGAAGCTGGTGGTCATGCCCGAAACTGGCGGTTGGAGAAAGTTGATCGATGGGCGCTGGTTTACTAAGGCCGAAATGGAATGTGATGCGCTTCTCGAAGAGTTAGGGCTTTTGGAGGATTTTGGGAAAAAACCGCTTGCAAGCATAAGAAAAAAACATCTTTCAGCATGGAATCATGCGACAGCTGCGGCAACGGAAAGGGTGGCTAAAGCGTCCGCAAAACTGTTCGGAATGCTGCGACGGGACCGGCTAGTTTTAGGTAAGGATCATGAACAATATGTGATCAATAGTGGAAATGTTATTCGCCATGATAAAAAGTTGCTCGAGGATGCCGCTCACCGTTTAAACTCCGTGCAACAAAACTTTCAGGAAGCAGAGGAGTCGTTGCGTCTCAAACAGCAAGCATTTGAAGAAAGCCAAAAGGTTTTAGCAAACACCCAGACTGCACTTGAAAATAAGAGGCAGGAACTGGTTACGATCAATCAGCGTTATTCGGAGGTGCAGGAACAATTACGCGCCAAGCAGCAAGCATTTGAAGAAAGCCAAAAAGTTTTAGCAAGCACCCAGACTGCACTTGAGAATAAGCGGCAGGAGCTGGTTTCGATAAACCAGCGTTATTCGGAGAAGCAGGAACAATTACGCGTCAATCAGCAAGCATTGGAAGAAAGCCAAAAGGTTTTAGCAAGCACCCAGACTGCGCTTAACAGTAAGAACCAGGAGTTGGTTGCGATAAATCAGCGTTATTCAGAGACGCAGGAACAATTACGCGTCAATCAGCAAGCATTGGAAGAAAGCCAAAAGGTTTTAGCAAGCACCCAGACTGCGCTTAACAGTAAGAACCAGGAGTTGGTTGCGATAAATCAGCGTTATTCAGAGACGCAGGAACAATTACGTGTCAATCAGCAAGCATTCGAAGAAAATCAAAAAGTTTTGACGGGTACGCAGACTGAGCTCAACAGTAAGAGTCAGGAGCTAGCGGCGCTAAGCCAGTGTTTTTCAGAGACGAAGGATCTGTTGCGTGTCAAGCAGCAGGAATTCGAGGAAAGCCAAAAAGTTTTAGCAAACACCCAGACTGCGCTTGAAATTGAGAGGCAGGAGCTGGTTGCGATAAATCAGCGTTATTCGGAGACGCAGGAACAATTACGCGTCAAACAGCAAGCATTTGAAGAAAGCCAAAAAGTTTTAGCAAGTACCCAGACTGCACTTGAAAATAAGAGCCAGGAGTTGGTTGCGATCAATCAGCGTTATTCGGAGACGCAGGAACAATTACGTGTCAATCAGCAAGAATTCGAGGAAAGCCAAGAGGCTCTTTCGGATGCGCAAAATGGACTCAATGAAAAAGAGCGGGAACTCATTTTGATGAAGGAGACTCTTGGAGAAATGCGCCTGGAATTACACAAAGAAAGATCGGAGCTGGAAAATGCGCAAGAAATACTTACTAATACAAGAATTATTTTAGCCCAAAATGAACAGATTTTGCGTGAAACCGCGCTTAGGGTTCAGCCGAAGCAATTTTTTCAAAAAAATTTCATAATTAAAAAAATAAAAAAATTTTTTTAAATAACCGGCAATTCATTCCAAGAAAGGAAGAGTATGGAAAACAAAAAAACTACACTTATCGAATTGGCTCTTTCACGATTTAATTTCGCATTTAAAAAACCGAACAATTTTTTTGCAATGTTGCTTAGATACTTTTTAAAAGCAAAGAATAGAAATGATGCGATACCGACATTTATTAATTTAATTCATTCCCAGCATCCTTATGGGATGACAGTCAATGGTGTTGGTGGTCTGCAAGAAGGTGATAAGGGTTTGTATCGCTGGTTTTCAGGAAGTGAGACAATACTCCGATTCAAGTTGCCTCAGGAAAAAAATATGCAACTCTGTCTGGATTTTTACAACACCTTTCCTAACCAGAGCATATCGGTCATAATCAATGGCCATGTCATGGAATCTTTTAATGATATTCATCCCGGGGCCAGAATAAAAAAACGGTACTCTTTTGAGGGGCATGCCAGTAACGAAATCGTACTGCAATATAAAAAAACAAATAAATCACTCAAGCTTTATCCTGACGACGCAAGAGATTTAGCGGCAATCTTTTTTGAATTCAAAGTTCTTTTTAGCGATGTAAATGCGAACCGCCATTTGCAACGATTCGATCTTTCGTCGATTACATATCTTGGATCACCCCTTAAAAACGCTAGGCTGAATCGAGAAGAATATGAGAAGGGGCGAACGATTCTGAGAAGTCTTCCTTCTGTGGTAACATTAGCCTTGACGACATATTGCAACAATAAGATCCCGTGCCTCATTTGTGACAGGGTTACCCGTAATAGGGTCACTGATTGCGACATCAGTGAAGAAATAATTAACAGTGCCAGTCCATTGCTTAAAACCGCGATGTATGTATTATTACATTCTGGTGGGGAGGCGATGCTCTCACGACATTATGATAAACTAATAAAAGAAATTAATCCTCCCACACGAGTTTCTTTTGCTACAAACGCCATGCTCATGACGCCTAAACGGGCGGATCTGATGCTTGAGAGGGATATTATGGCCGGTATCGTCATATCGTTAGATGCGGCTACGCCGGAGATGTACCGGCTCATGAGGCCAGGTTCGAACTTTGAAACCGTGATTAAAAATGTCGCTTATTATATTGACAAGGCTAAAAGTTTAAATCGACATCACTCTAATGTTGATCTTAATATGACGCTTTGCAACTCCAATATCATGGATGTCCCTAAACTGGTTGATCTTGCAAAGAAAATTGGTGCCCGCAGCATAAGTTATACTCATCTTAATATCGGGCTTCACCACAAAGTTCAGACAGTCGAGGGTTGGGAGTGGGATTATGTCGAACAGATGAATTTTAAAAACAAGGAGCTGCATGACGATTTACTTTTTGAAGCCTATACTACAGCGAAAAAAAATGGGATAGTCATTTCTCTGCCATCGAATCGTCCCTACATCGGAAAAAACGCAGAAAAATATAATCAGTCAATGCTCAAAACTCCTTGTGAAATTCCTTTTCAAGAGAGTCAAGGGGTAAAGCATTGGGATTCGCGGTATCATCATAAGATCGCACCCCATATTCCGCTATGTTTTAAGCCTTGGCAGGAAATAGCTATTCTCCCGGACGGGGCAACAAGAATTTGTTGCTTCCATGGTAGGGAATTCTACATTGGATATCTTCGGATGAACAATTTTATGAACATTTGGAATTCCGATGTAATGGTAGCAACTCGGGAGCAATTTCTGGCTCATGGTGTGGCTCGTGTATGTGTAGAGTCGCAGCCTTGTCCTCACCGCCCGAAGTAAAAAAATAACATGATATTTATTTATCAACCCCTGAATTTTGTTTTTAAAATAAAAATTTAATAATGATTAAATTAATACGCCATAATCGTCACCTGATTGCATCGATGGTTGCGCGCAATCTAAAGGCCCGATTTGCCGGGACTGCCATGGGAATACTCTGGTCATTTTTTTTACCACTCGTCCAGGTTTGTATCTATACCTTTGTATTCTCTGTCATCATGCATGCCAAAGCCCTTGGAGAATACCAGCATGTGCCGTTTCCGATATGGCTCTGCGCAGGGTTACTTCCTTGGAACATGTTTAGCGAGGGTTTGGGGATGGCTGTAGGTTCCATTACCGGGAATTCTCACATTGTCAAAAAGACGATGTTTGATAAAAGGATATTACCGCTTTGTTCGGTTATTACCAGTCTTGTCAACCACGGTATCGCTCTTTCAGTCCTGCTGGTTTTTATGTTGTTTTTCGGAATCCGTCCGGGATGGACCCTTTTGTGTTTGCCCCTAGTGAGCGTGATCGTGTTCTTATGGACGCTAGCTTGGGCCTATATCGTTGCCGCTTTGAATGTTTTTTTGCGTGATATCAGTCAAATGGTGGGAGTTATTTTAAACTTTTGTTTTTTTGCAACGCCTATTGTTTATTCTAAGGATCTTGTGCCGCCGGTTTTTGGAATGATTGTCAAAGCAAACCCGTTTTTTTATCTTTTACAAGCGTACCGAGAGATTATTTTGCTGAACAAGCTGCCCAATATTTTTGAATTATGCGTCGTCACAGCAGGGATCACGCTTTTTCTGTCTGCTGCGGTTTATTTATTTAAGATTTTATCGTACGATTTTGCCGACTCTCTTTAGACACGAGAAAGATCGAAATGGAAAATAAAGTACTGATCACGGTGGATGAGATATCGAAAAAATACAAATTGTATAATAAGCCGTTTGACCGGTTGAAGGAATTGGCGGATCCCTTCCGGAGGCAATATCATCGTGATTTTTGGGCCCTTCGCGATATTTCTTTTGAAGTCCGCAGGGGAGAAAGCGTGGGTATTATTGGCGTGAATGGCAGCGGTAAATCCACCCTGCTTCAAATCATCTGCGGGATATTGAAACCCACGAAAGGTCAGGTGGAGGTCAACGGACGGATTTCAGCGCTCCTGGAGCTTGGGTCGGGATTCAATCCTGAATTGCCCGGCCGTGACAATGTCTATCTGCAAGGGGCTATGCTGGGATATTCGCCTCAAGAAATGAAAAGAAAATTTAACAAGATAGTAGAATTTGCGGATATCGGTGATTTTTTGGACCAGCCGGTTAAAACATACTCGTCCGGTATGATGATCCGTTTGGCATTCGCAGTGGCGATTCAGATTGATCCCGAAATTTTGATCGTCGACGAAGCCCTTTCCGTGGGAGATGTTTTTTTTCAGTCGAAATGTTTTCGAAGAATCGAAGAGCTATGCAACAAAGGTGTCACGATCTTATTTGTCTCGCATCAGCTAAGTACGATCCAATCCGTGTGCCAAAAGGCTATTCTGCTCGACAAGGGAAGGATTGTCTGCCAGGGAGATTCCAGAACCACAGTGGAGGCTTACATCCGTCATATTGCCACGTTGCATGGAGCCAGGGATATGGCAACGATCCAAGAAGATATACGGATTGAAAAAGAAGTCAAGGAAACGGTCGCCGCGGAAGATCATTCGAAAGACAACCTGGGCGATGAACGTTTTTCAGCAACGAATCGTTATGGGACCGGCAAAGCGAGGCTTCTAAAATATGTCGTCAATGATTTGAATAATTGCAAGCAGATAGTGGTTCAATCCGCGGCTTCTTTAAAGATCCGGTTGACCTATAAAACACATGCGAGGATAGAAAAACCTTTTGTGGCTATTCGTATCAATACTGTTACAGGTGTTCAGATCTATGGCAATAATACGACCTTTGCTAACGTTTCTTTGGAGTCTTGTTCAAAAGGAGATGAGATTGAAGTGGAGTTTGAGCAGTATTTGTACCTGAATCAAGGAAGCTATTTGCTGACATTCGCTTTTGCCGAATGGGGTGAACATGGGAAAGTAATCCATATCGATCGGTTTGTTGATGCGGTTCACATTAATGTAGCCGGCGGTCCTTATCCCTACGCCGGAATATGTAATTTTCAAGGGAAAGTAACCGTGCTTAATCATACGAAACAGGAGGCATGATGGAAAAGGTGGTTTTTACAAGTATCCCTAAAACTGGAACGCATCTTTTATTGAGATATTTTTATTTTATTAACTTTAAACAAGCTGGACCCTATGCTGTCCCCTTTTTTGACAAAAAATTTTACGACTTTATCAGAAATTTAAAATCTGGCGAATACAGCGTGTGGCATTATCACTGGAGTGAAGAACTTGCCGCGATCACTCGTGACGTAGGAGCAAAAGTTGTTTTTCTCTATAGAGATCCCCGTGCCTGGGTCAGTTCTACGCTGCATTGGATCATGCGGTCACCGACAAACCCCCTTCACGAATTATTTGCGAACCATTTTAAGACTGATCAGGAAAGAATTGAAGTATTGATCAAGGGTTCGAACAGCGATGCAATTTCCCCTCCAATTCAAAGTATGAATAATTTTTGGCATACCTACGAGGGATGGCTGTATGAGCCCAATGTTTATAAAGTACGTTTTGAGGACATTATAGGGCCTCGAGGCGGCGGAGATAAAGAAACGCAACTGCGTGTCTTGGGTGAATTAATGCAATTTACAGGGGTGAGGAATGAATCGGTCACTAAAGAAGAGATTATCGATCAGCTTTTTTCTTCTGAGGTCGAGACGTTCCGAAAGGGAACTATCGACTCATGGCGTGAGGATTTTACCCCCGAACTCCACGACTTGTTTTTGAAGGAGGCCGGTGAATTGCTTAAAGTCTGGGGATATGCCCCTTAAGGCATGTCAGTAAGACCAGAAAACGATTCATGGGCCTAGGCCACCAGCAAATTTCATGTGGCAACATGGAAATCTTAATTAACAGGGATCATATAAAAATCGTCTGGAAAGCAGCTGATGGAAAAAGTGCTTTTTGTGAGTATCCCGAAATGCGGAACGCATCTTTTATGGCGATATTTCCCTTTTGTGGGTTTTAAGTATGAAGGCCCGTACGATGCCGCTTCATTCAAAATAGAATTTTATGATTATGTTCGAAATTTAAAAGAAGGGTTTTACAGCGCCTATCATTTTCTTTTGACGGAAGAATTGTCAGAAATCATCAGATCGAATGGCATTAAAACCGTTTTTTTATATCGTGATCCCCGGGCACAAATTTGCTCAAATAAGAATTATATCCTAAAAACGCCTTCCCACATATTGCATCGGCATTTTACGGAAGATATGACCGATGATGAAGACAGAATCAAACTGCTCATTCAGGGGTTTGATCCCGACAAGGATAAGCTATACAAAGAGATTTACCAGAAGCCCATGTACCCTATTTCTTTTCGAAAAAAAGGTCCTGATTTTAAATTTCGAGGAGGGATTAACGCGCTTTATAGTACCTACGCCCCGTGGCTTGAAGCACCCAACTGCTATTGTGTCCGTTTTGAGGATTTGGTGGGTCCTAAGGGCGGAGGCAGCGCTGAGCGACAGTTGCAAGTCGTTCGTGAATTAATGGATTTCACGGGGACACCTCGTGGAAGATTAGATCCGAAAGAAGTCGCCAATATCCTTTACAATGAAAAGGCAGATACGTTTCATAAAGGTCAAATTGATTCGTGGCGGGAAGAATTTACTCCGGAGTTGCACAAAATCTTTATGCGCGAAGCCGGTGAATTACTGAAATATTGGGGCTATCCAGAGGATGTTTGAGAGTTTTGAGGCCGAAATTTCGGGGGTTTTCTGAGTGAAAATTATCATAAAGTATGTTGACGAAATTTTAAAAAGAAAACTATCTGTTTGAGCTTAACGAAGCGGGGAACCATCCAGTGATTTCCGGAAATTTAGATTTTTTAAAGGCATTAAAACGGCAAGAAAAATGGTTGTCAGGGATTGTCTTATGCGGGGTCATTTTTTTAATTTGGTCCTGGGTACATAGCCGTACTTCGATGGTCGCTTGGCAAACACCGCTGCGTTATGAAGGGGGGAAAGATGTTGCATTCGTTCTAGCTTATGCAAAGGCATTCATGGATGGTGATATTTTCCCTGTTTTGTCTAAGTGGGTGTCGCATCTGAATGCCCCTTTTTCTGCCAATTGGAACGACTATCCTGTAACGGATGAATTTATCTACGCAGCCATGGGCTGGATTGGTAAGGGGATAGGCCTTTTCCCAGCGGCTAATCTTATGGTTCTTTTGGCGCATTTATTGACGGGGCTATCCTTCTACTACGTGGGCAGAAAATTAAAATATCGTCTTGCCTTTGTCTTCGCGGGCGCCGTTCTGTTTACTTTTTTCCCTTATAGTTTCCCACACAATTTAGTAAATATTATGTATTCCTATTACGGGCATATACCGTTAATGTTGCTAGTGAGCTGGTGGGCCTTTTCATCGACGACGCCCCAAATTAAGAGCCGAAAATGGTCCATAGCGGTTGTCATTGCTGCGATCTCGGGCACGTTTAATGTATACTACACAGGAATGTTTCTGCAGTTTCTCGGATTTACGGTGTTGCTGCATCTTGCCAGGAAGGAGTATCGTCTCATCACCTTTCCCCTATTGTTGATCGGAGTCACTGTGGCTAGTTTTCTAATTATGAATGCTGATACTCTAAGCTATACATGGTTTCACGGACAAAACCCTCAAGCCATTGTTCGTAACTTGACATCTTTGGATAAATTTGCCTTAAGGATTCCCTCACTGGTATTTCCTCAAGATCATCACCGTTGGCATGCTTGGGCTGAATACGGGCAGAGCCATTACTTTATTCCCACAATGATAGAAGGGGAAAAAAAGGGGGGGTATCTTGGTTTGGTTGGGTTGGCTGGATTGATGTGGCTGACGGGAACAAGTTTGTTTCGCCTCCTCCAAGGTAAGTTGAACCTGATTCCTATACATGCATGGCAAATCCTTTGGGTTTTGCTGTTTTCTCTTGCGGGTGGCATTAATCTTCTTTTAGGGACATTCGGATTTGTTTTATTTCGCTGTACGTTTCGGTATGGCCTTTTCATATTCGCTCTTGTTTTATTATTCTTAGTACGCCAACTCTCTCGGAAATGTTCCCCCAAATGGACTATACCCTTAGCATGTGGAATTATCGTTATTGGCTTATGGGATCAATTACCTCCTAAAGATTCACCGGCCGAAATTCAACGCATAGCTAATTTTATGAAATCTGAACGTAATTTTTCAAAAGAATTAGAAGCGCAATTACCTCAGGATTCGATGGTATTCCAATTGCCTGTTGTCGCCTTTCCAGAGACTCGCCCCATATATCAGATGACTGATTATGAGCATTTTAGACCATATTTGTTTACACGACACCTGCATTACTCTTATGGTACTAATAAGGGCCGGCGTGATGCCGATTGGCAAGTGGTGGTCAATAAATTAACTCCAGCAGATATGATTGCTAAACTAGAATCTTATGGATTTGGCGCGATTATCATTAACCGCAAGGGATATGAAGACAAAGCTGTACAGTTACTTGAGGGCATAGTCGCTACGGGTCGGTCCATCATTGCGGATAACGGTGAATTGGTTGCGATCAAATTAAAGCCTATGGCAAAGCCGATTCTTCCAGAGATACCCCCGTTTTATAGCACTGGCTGGTCGTTAGATGAGGGCACTCACAGATGGGCCATCTCAAGGCATGCCGAAATCAACATTTTTAATAATGACAAAAAACCAAAGCAGGTAACTATAAAATTCGCCTTAATCACTTTAAAACCGAGAAATGTACGAATCGGAATTAATGGTACAACATTACAAACTGCCTCGCTAGACAACACTAATGCAAAGCCATATTTTGAATTGGTATCCGTAACCTTGAATCCTGGTGGAAATTCCTTGTTTATTGATACAGATGTCCCTCCTCAATATCCGGGGAATAATGATTCGCGTAAAATATCCTTTGGAATTTCTGGTTTTATGATTAAAGAGTACCAAACATGAGAAGATGGAAAACCGTAATATCAATCAAAAATAATTGAAGCTTCTGTAATGCTCCCCGTTAAGCAAGAGTGAAAAACTGTAGAACCGAGCTCGTGTTTTGGTGGGGCTATAAATGTGTAATTGATGAATAAACATATAGCGGCAAAAAAAATAATCCTAATAATTTTTTTGAATATAGCATTAATATTGGGTATTGGGTATTGGGGAAGTTATAGCCCGCATCACCTATGTGAAACCATGGTATTTGAAATTAATTGAAGAACAAAAAGCCAATTATTTAAGAATCAAACCGCGCATCAATGCATTAGGTTTGAGGGGCGGAGATTACCAAGCAACAAAAGCACCGAATTGTATGCGAGTCCTTGTTTTGGGAGATTCTTTTACTTTTGGTTCGGGAGTCGGCGATGATGCGGCGATCTTTCCGGAAGTGTTGGAAAATAAACTCAGCATGGAATTTCTGCGGCAAGGGGAAAAAATCGAAATTTTAAATGGCGGTATTCCCGGAAGTCTTACGAGCGATTGGGTGGACCTTTTGTTAAAACTAAAAGACCCTTTTAAGCCCGATATCATTTTGGTGGTATTTTTTATGCGCGATGGAACAAAAACCAGTTCCATGGGAAGCTTTTTTTCACCCATACGGGAAGAAATGAAGTTGCGGGACAAGCAATCTTTTCTATACCAGCACCTGTTTTTTTTCAGATTCATTCAGGAATACCGAGACCGTGTCTGGTTATCCAAAAAATATTCTACCGCATTGCTTGAGTCTTATTTTGGGGATACCACGCAAACAGAGGAATGGCAAAATGCGCAAAGAAATATTTTGAAGATTAAGAAGCTCGGAGATGAAATGAACGCCAAGGTGGCGCTGGTGGTTTTTCCAATACTTGTTGAATTAAATCGAAATTATCCTTTCAAAGACATTGATCGAGCTGTTAGTGAATTTGGGATCCGGCATCATATTCCTGTCCATAGTCTTTTGCCTGCTTTTATGGGGAAAAATGGAGCTCAATTATGGGTATCTCATTACGATCAACATCCCAATGCGCAGGCGCATTTGATCGCAGCGGATTCTATTTTACCCTTCTTGAGAGAATTGCTAGTATCAACGGGCGCTGGAAATTAAAATAGTGTCAATATTCATTTGAGATTGAACGAGCTAACCAAAGAAACCGGAACATACTCATTCTTCGCTTTTCCCGTTCTTTATCATGGTTTTTTCCCGATGATTCAAATGTATGGAGTCATGAGATTCAGAGCGATCAGCCCTTGGACCAGTAACTTTTTGAGAAAGATCAAAACTCACCACATATTACAAAGATCAACCGCTGAGATTTTAAAAATGAAATTATCAGGATTGAAATCATGAAAATCCTTTTGATCAACCCGCCGGGGTGGCAGGACGGAAGTGTCAGTCTTGGGCTGGCGTATCTTTCAGGCGCTTTGCTTCAAGGAGGTCACGAGGTCAAAATTCTTGATTTCACCGGGAAAAACACAACGCCGGAAGCCATTGCCGAGATGGCAAGAGAGTGGGAGCCTGAGTTCATTGGCTTACATATAAAGACAGCACAGGCTAATACCGCATCTAAAATTTCCAAGGCTATAAAGAAAATTTTTCCTCATGCGCTTCATGTGGCAGGGGGGCCGCATGTGACGCTTTGTTATGAAAAATACCTGAAGGAGAATCCGGAGTTTGAATATGGATTCTCGGGAGAGGCCGATCGCAGTTTTCCCGAGTTTTGCGAAAGGATTCAGAAAAAGGAATCTGTTGAAAGCCTGGGAGGACTGATCTTCCGGCGAAACGGAAAAATCATTCTAAACACACCGGAACCGATTCTTGATCTTGATCATTTGCCGCAGCCCTGTTTTGATGTTATGGAAGGTTTCCATTGGGCTGGATTTCGTTACCCTCTTTTAACAAGCCGCGGATGTTCCTATCAGTGTAATTTTTGTTCCGTTCCTCGTTTATCAGGAAAAAAATTTCGTTATCGATCACCGCAAAATTGCATCGAAGAATTAGCTCGCGTTAAAGCTGACAAAGGGATCCAATCGTTCGAAATTCTCGATGACAATTTTACGTTTTTGATGGATCGCGCAAAAGATTTCTGTCGCAAGTTGATCAAGGCCGATCTCCATCTCTCATGGTATTGCCATAACGGTATCCGTGCCGACAGGTTTGACGATGAACTTGCCGGACTCATGAAAGAAGCGGGGTGCACGAGCGTTGCTTTTGGTATTGAATCGGGTGATGAGGCCGTGTTCCGCAGGATCAATAAAGGCGAAAAACTGGAGCAGATTGTACAGGCGATTGCCACGGCCCGAAAGGCAGGGCTTCAGACGGTCGGATATTTTATTATCGGGCTTCCGGGGGATAGTTTGCAGGCGGTGAAGAGAACGATCGCTTTCCAGAAAACTCTCAAGCTGGACCATTATATCTATGGCATTTTTATACCTTACCCCGGGACCAAGGGAGAAGAGGATGTCTTAAGGGAAGGCAGAATCCTTCGGGATATTAGGGAAACAAGCCATTTTTCTGACCGGCCACAAGTTCCCATCGAATACCCTTATTTTACAAAAGAAGAGATAGAAGAGGCTTACTATTTGGCATCTGCGGGGGAGTTGCTTGATCTTATCGAAACATGGAAGATCAACGGTTCCTTGAAAAATGTTATTTTTGTTGAAATGAATCCGCCGACCTATGCCTTTCGCAGGTTTTCTCGATGGGTGGAGGGAGGGATGGATCTTTTGATCAATGCGATTTTTGACGGCTGTTTTGAGCTTGATAAAAAAGAAGGATCGGTGCGGCAGGTCTATTCCTACCAACATTATTTGTATCGCTGGCGGATGATTCGAGAACTCGTCAGTCATTTTTGGCTTCTTCGGAAAAAAAGATACCAATTGGCTTTTTTCCCGTTCAAAAGAAGAAAATCCGTCCTTTTATTTTTTTGGGCGATTGTGGGTGCGAAACATACTGTGCTTTATGATTTTGAGGGGAGCCGTTTTGTGGAAATCTCTCTGCGAAGCCCCCATTTCCGGTCTTTTTTGAAAAGATACATAAAAAAGCAAATCCCAAACATTCCCTGGATATTGCTCGACGGCATCAGCGGTATCTTTGAAGGCGTCCTTCAAAGGATCATTCATGCCGGTATTTGTTGTTATCTCTATTTCCGAAAGCCTTTTTCATCGGAAGCTCTTCAAAAGGAAAACGGAGAAAAATGAAAATACTCCATGTCTGTGATTGGTATCGGCCGTTTGGAGGTGCGGAAAGGCTTCTCTTGGGGACATTGGAACTTTTGGAGGCGGCAGGGCATCAAAATATCATAATCACTTCGGATCACCCCTCGCAGATGAGGACGGGTAAGCGTTTGGAATATTTCCTTCCCAATCTCGAAATCAATTTCGCGTTATTGCCCCGGTGGAGAATTTTTGCACGAAATATGAAACAGCTTCAAAAAAACATCGGAGCTATTATCCGGGAACACAGGCCGGATGTGATTCATATCCACAATCTGCAAAATCCTTATGTGATTCAAATCTTAACTCCATTGGCTCCTACGGTGCGATCTGTTCATGATCCAAGGCTTTATTGTTTTACGAACTGGAGATTGCTTCCCAATAACGAAATTTGTCCTCATCCTCTGGGAAAGGCTTGCCTAAAAGAAAAATGCTTGTCGTGGAACTTTTTGAGGCTTTCGAACACTGAAAAATGGGCGCCGTTCAAGTTAATGCATTTGCGCGAAAACAAAAAAATCGATATGCTGATAGCGGAATCTCATGCCGTGGAAGCCTGTTTAAGGCAAAATGGATTCTCCGATCTCCAGATTGCTCTGCTTCCTAATTACACGGAGAAAAAAGGGGAATGGCGGCAGGTCGAAGCATTTAACCGGCGTTATCACGTTCCAGGACAACGCGTGGTTGTTTTTGTGGGCAGGGCTTCTTACGAAAAAGGAATAGAGCATTTGGTGGAAGCCATGGCGCTGATCCCTAGGCCGTGGAAGCTGGTCCTTGTGACGGGCGGGGAATATCTCGGCCGGGTGCGTGAAAAGATCGAGGCTTTGAATCTTGGCGATGCCGTAGAGATCCCCGGAGTTCATGATTATGAAACAACACGCACCTATTATGCCCGCTCCGATGTGGTGGTTGTTCCTTCTGTTTGGATGGAATCTTTTTGTCTGGTGGGGCTTGAGGCGATGGCAAACGGGAAACCCGTTGTTGCTTTTCGGGCAGGCGGTATTCCGGATTGGCTTCTAGACAATGAAACAGGCCTTTTGGCGCCTGTCAGGGATGTCAAAGCGCTCGCGGGGAAAATACAAACATTGCTTGATAATGAAAAACTTGCCCGTGAAATGGGCAGAAAAGGATATGAAAGAGCCGCAAAAGTTTTTTCGAAAGAACGATATCTTTCGGCTCTGGAAGGAATTTTTCAAAAAGCAATCCAGCTGAAAAACAAAAGCCATAAAGCAAACGTTACACAAAACCAAGCCTAAAATTTTAACGTAGAAATAAAACCCTTTCTCGCGTTTTTAGGCGAAATTCACAATAACTTAAAGTGCGGTGTAGTGAAAAGCATAGAGGTTGATGAATATGACTGTCGATCTTGAACTCGAAGCTAAAGTGGAATAACCGATCATGAAAATTGCTTTTTTCCACAATCTTCCGTCCGGCGGCGGTCTCAAAACGCTTTGTCAGAAAGCAAATTGTCTCAGGCAAAAAGGGCATGAGATTGTCGTTTATAGTTTTAGTTCCGCGGAGAAGGACTTCCCTCGCTTATGGGATCATGTCACGGATCATCAAGTCGTGATTCCGTTGGAGTTTAGGGGGGGCGGAAAATACCGTGCGTATCAGAAGGCTTCGGAAGAACTGGCGGGACGGATCAATCAGTCGGATGTGGATATGGTGCTTGTTGACAAGTGCCGGTTTTTGGGTTCGCCGACGATGATGCGGTATTTGAAGAAACCGTTTATTTTTTACACGCAGGAGCCCTTACGGTACAAAGAACATGAACGTTTAGCGCCCCCTGATTTTTTAGCAAAGAATTTTATCCATAAAAAAAAGCCAATACAGGCGGGCGGCAGAGGGTTCCGTTTGGGGCAGATCTTTGATCACTTGATGATCCGAAAAATCGATCGGCAAAATTTACGCAAAGCTGAAAATATTTGGACCAATTCCTGTTTTAGCCAGGCGTGGCTTCAGCGTGTCTATAATGTTCGTGCGGAAGTGGTTTATCAGGGGATCGATGTGGAATGCTTCAAACCCGAACCCGGTCTTAAAAAAACAAACCGGGTTCTTTCAGTGGGACGGATTAGCCGGATCAAAGGCTATGATCTGCTTTTAGAAGCCATCACAAAAATTCCTGTTGCCGTGAGACCGGGATGGGACATCGTTTGTGATGATGAAACTTCATCCTATTCGATGGGACTCCAGAAACAGGCTGAGGAAAACGGGGTTGACTTGCGTGTCTTCAGACGGATTCATGAAAAAGAGCTTTGCCGTTTATATCAGGAAAGCAAGGTTGTTCTTTGTGCTTCCCACCGGGAACCCTTTGGATTGGTCCCGCTGGAAGCGATGGCTTGCGGAACGCCGGTGATTGCAGTGGATGAGGGGGGGTATCGGGAAACGGTTGTTCATGGAAAAACAGGCCTTTTATTGCCGCGGGATCCGGCGCTCTGGGTCCAACACATTCAAGAAATCTTTAAAGAACCTGAGATGAGGGAAAATTTTGGAACCGCGGGACGACAACGAGTAGAACGGCAGTGGACTTGGAAAAATTTTATAGATGCGATAGAATCCTGGGCACAAAGCCATTTAGAAAGAGGCGACAAAATTCATGGACCGCGTCCCACATAAAACAGTCAAGTTGACCATTATCATTGTGAATTGCGATACTCCGGAATTGACGATGGACTGCATCTACTCTATTTATCAATTCAAGCCGTCATGCCCCTTTGAAGTCATCCTTGTCAACAATGGTACGAACGGAATCGAGGCAGAGCATCTGAAAGAATTTCCCGGGATTAAAATGATCAAGACCGGCAGCAACCTGGGATTCAGCAGGGCCAATAATCTCGGGATTTATAATTCCTTGGGTGATTTTATCGTTCTCCTCAATAGCGATACCAAGTTGATCGATCGGAGTTTTGACGCCATGCTGGACTATATGGAAGAAGCCAAAAACCGGCATGTCGGAGCACTGGGCCCCAGAGAAGTGGACGGTGAACAACGGTTTCGCCTTTCCTGTGGTTCTTTCCCGACTTTTTTTTCCGAATTGACCAGAAAAGTTTGGCACTACCGTCTTTCGATCAATGATTATAATTTGCGCGATTATCTTGATTCAAAGCACGCGATCATGAAAGACGTGGACTGGGTATCCGGCTCCTGCCTGATGCTGCGCCGGTTGGCGCTTCATGAGGCCGGTTTGCTGGATGAAAGCTTTTTCTTGTATTTTGAGGACATTGATCTTTGCAGCCGTTTGTGGAAAAAAAAGTGGGAAGTTCACTATTTCCCGGAAACCAGCGTGATTCACTATGGGGGCGGCTCTGCCCGGAAAAACTTGATGCTGGCCATGACGGAATACCGCCGCAGTGAGATTTATTTTGTCAGGAAATATTATGGTTGGCTTGGGGAAATGGGGATTCGCTTTTTTCTGTTTTTAAAATACGGCTACTATTTTGCGAAACAGTATCCTGTTTTTCTGATCCGGAAATTCCTCAAAAAAAGGTTCCGGGAGGCTTACGTGGCCGCGCTGCTTTCAAAAAAAGTCGTCGAAATCACATGGGATGCTGTCAATGCCAATCCCATCGAGCCTCCTTTAAAGATGAAAGGCAAAAGCTGACAAAGGGCAGGCGCATCCGGTGTTTGTTTTTGTCATCGATTGTTTTTTAAAAGAATAAGCTTCTCAACTTGCAATTTGTATACTTCCCAGTATAATGCATCCCCATGTTACTTGATACCTTCACCCACTTACAAGACATGACAGACGATAAGTTTGTCTCTCCGCTCAAGAAGATGAACTCTTTGACAGAGTCCATGAAACTTTATTGTCTCGGCGTCAGTCCTGAAGACTGGTCTTTGGTAAGTAACATCGTTTATGAGAGCGGCGACATCATCGTTCCTTTTTTTGGGATCCATCCGTGTCATGTGAACCACACCCCGCCCGGATGGGAAAATCAGCTTAAGAATATCTGTGTCAAGCACATCGAATCCGGGGTCGGGGAGATCGGGCTTGATAAAGCGACAAAGGCGACGGATTACGAAAAGCAGAAGGAGATTTTCAAAGCTCAGGTCAATCTCTCGGAGAAGCTTCTCAGGCCGATGGTGATCAGTTGTGTCCAGGCGTGGGACGATCTTTACTCGGTCTTGAGCGGCATCAACACTTATAGCTCCCGCTTTATGATCAAAGCCTATGACGGACCTTCGAGTATGCTGAAAAAACTGCTGGATCTCGGTGGTTTTATCTCGTTTTCCCACAGGCAGCTTGCCAGCGGGAAAGAGTTCATCAAGAATCTTTTGGCGGATGTGCCATTGGACCGGTTGCTGGTAGGGACGGATTATCCTTTTTCGGAGAACCGCAAAATCGAAGCCGTCACAAGCTACGACAAATATCTTGCCCGGCTCCGGGAAACTTATACCCTGGCAAGGCAGGGCCGAGATATTGAAGAGGCGGAATTTAAAAAGACCTTGTACGCCAACGGGGATTACTTTGTTACGGGGCATAAGAACCCCAAAGACAAAAAAAAGCTTCTCTGAAATTCCGCATCAAGCTTCTCAATATTCCACCTTCTGGTTGTTCCTTATTTGCAAATATTACTGAAACACAAAATTCAACTCACCTTCGACATCATCTTTTCGATTAGAACAAACGAATAACAAATTTTCGCATTTTCGTGTTCGAACTTTTATTTTTAAAATCATTGCCAAAGCATATCTTTTTTCAAAAATACATTCTGTTTCACTGATTTTGATCGATGTAAATACAACTCAATCCAATCCAATACCAGCCAAAAACCTGCCGAGTTTACTTATTCTCGAAAAAGAAATATGAAACGTTTTTGTTCAATCATTCTTTAAAAAAGAGAAATCTTAAAGTATTTTCAAGTAAGGCTAGTTCCTGCTATATTCTGCTAGAAAGAACTTTCTCGGATGTCCTGGTCTGTCCCGGTCTGTCCTATTGTAGTAATTTCATCGATTGTTTATACTTCCTCCGTATTGAAAAAATTCGAATTACTAACTGAGGGGGACTCATCACATGAAAAAACTAATCATCATTGGCTTTATAATGCTTTCGTTTGTACCGGCGGCCTTTGCCGTTACGGTTCTTCCTGATCCTTCGACGACATACGATGGACTTCCGGTGGCCTTACCCTATGATCAGTTTTTTTCTTACTCAACGAAATTACTTACCCAATTCGGTTATTCAGGATTTACCAATGCGGCGGGCGTCGGAGGACTCGATGTTGTGCTTCTTACGCAGGCCGGCGGTATCGACAATGATCCTGTAAACGGAAGTTTTGTTTTTGAGGATCCCCAACCTTCTGCTACCGGTGGCACGGACACATTGTCAGGCACATGGGGCGCTGGCAATGAAGCTCACGGCCCTGTACTTGTCGATAATTTGGTCGGATATTTGCATAATCAATTTGGTCCCACCAATAATATCCCGGTATTTACTTTTGATATAGTAGAGCCGGGCAACGGTGATCCATTTTCTGGAATCCCGATTCCTCCAAGTCCGATTGATTTACAAATGGTAGCAAAATTTAGCGTTTATGATCCTGTCACTAAAACGGACAAAGCAATTTGGTCGCTTGACGGTATCAACAATGGCTCATGGGATCCCAATGATTTTATTACTGTTCACGGAAAACTATCGTTTCAAGGACTGTCCGGCACTGTTTATACAGCAGACAATACAGGGTCGGGGAAGTACGATTTTCTTGTCTATGCTCCGACCATGGATCTTAGCCAGTATACAGGGAAGGGGTATGAATTTCATATTAACACCCAAATGAAACTTTTGGATGGAGGTGGGGAGGAATCTTTTATTTCGGGTGCTTTTACGACCGGTAGGACGGTCACTCCCGAACCTGCAACTGTTCTTCTCCTTGGGACAGGTCTGTTAGGGTTAGTGATCAGGCGCAGGCTTTTCTAAAACCGCTTAGTTTTTTCAGCGTTACAGTATCCTCATATCACTCGCCATACTCTTTCCTGACAGAGTGTTTCCTTTCGCGGGATTATTCCCTTCATAAAATATGTAAAGACACAGACCTTTGTCGAGATCCTTGCCTTAGACAGGAAGCTTCTTGTCGACAAATACTTCAGCGAGGGAAATTAAAACTTTTTCAAGAATGGTAATAGCGCGCTTCTAAAAGGTAGCGACTGTGATTCAAAGAGGATTAGCTGCTATTTTTGGAAAGAATGAACTGGATAAAGGCCTGAGCGGCGGAGCTCATTTCCGCATTCATTCTTGTTGCGATGGCCAGGGGATATTCCCAGGAGCTTTGCGGAACTGAGATTTTCTTGATTCGCTTTAATTCCACTTCTTTTTCAACCGCTATCTCTGGAACAATCGCAATACCCAGTCCGCTCTCAACAGCTTGTTTCATGCTTTCAACTTCATCAAAAACATGAACGATATTAGGGCGAATACCCATTTCATTTAAGAGTTGATCGATGACCTTGCGTGCCGGCAGAGTTTTATCAGGGAAAATAGTCGGATTTTGAAAAAGCCTACTCAGACCCGATAAGGTGGAAGCATAGCGCGGGTATGTTGGGGGAGTGATGATAGCAAGTTTGTTTTTTTTGAATATTTGAAGCTTTATTTGAGGATGTTTTTGAGGAAAAGCCACAAGCGCCAGGTCTGCTTTATCGCTTAAAATATGCTCATAAATATCAGGCATCTTGGCATAAGTAATGTTGATATGGATTTTGGGATATTCCTGCATAAAGGGGCCGGAATAAACGGGCAATTCATGTATTCCCACGGTGATGCTCGTGGCGATTTGGATCGGCCCGGCAATTTCAGCGGAGTCTTGCGCAAGCGATTTTCTAAGCCTCTCATAATCACGAAGAATAGCGATGCTTGTTTTATAAACCTTTTTTCCTGCTTCCGTAAGCTGGATGGAGCGCCTTGCCCGGTTGAGGAGGCGGTGGCCGAGATTTTCTTCCAGAGAACGTATATGATGACTGACGGCGGATTGGGTAATGTAGTTGATTGAGGCTGCTTTGGTAAAACTGCTCATTTTTACAAGGTCGCAAAAAATTTTCAAAGAATGTAACATGAGAAATTCCTCATATGAGTAATAAATATTATTCATTTACTTTATACATCGAACTGTGCCATAATGCAACCCTTAAATGGGCAACTCAAAAGCTTTCTGCAGTTCTAACCAGGAGGAAATCATGAAAAAAGTTTTGAGTTATTTTGTCGTCTTCTCCCTTCTTGTAGGTATCCCCCTATTAACCTCTTCTACGTTATCGTATGCCGCCGAAACAAATCAGAATAGCCAGTATGAAAATGACCTTGGAGGATTGGGTATCTGGAGCATGACCGGAGGCGGGCATGCGGATCAGAGAGAAAATAAAGGTTACAAAGCCTTTCAGGACAATACACTGGTAACGTCAGCAGGGTTTGACAAGATCGTGACCCCGCATGTTCGTCTTGGGAGCTATTTCGGGTACGGGTATTCCAATAAAAATTACAAAGTGAATATGCCCGGGTATGGAAGTTACGGATTGAATGACGATGCGTTCAGTGTGGTAGGGACAGTGACTTACGATTCGATCAATCTTTGTGAATCCCGATCAAGGGGGAAGTATTCGCCCGAAGCGGTTCGGAATCAAGGCATTGACGGATGGTATGTTGATAGCGCTATGGGATTCACCCAGCATAACTATGATCTGCGTACGGAAAGGTTCAATGGCGCCCTTGCCCCCAATCTGGAGGTTGGAAAAGGTGATGATCACGGGCAGGAATATTTCGTCGGGTCAGAAGCAGGATACATCTACAATACGGGCAAGGAGAACACAATTCATATTACCCCCTTTACGTCCTTGTCATATGATCATCTCTATAAAAATGTGCTGAAAGTCAAAGGTCTGGGCGTCAATGACTACAAGCTCAAAGAGGGGGGATCCAATAGTCTTGAGCAAGGCTTTGGCGTCAAACTCGCCAAGTCGCTTGTTTCCGAGAAAATGGGTACTTTCATCCCTTATGTTAAAGCCGAGTGGTTGATCGATTATATTCACGATATCCAGAGCCAGAATAGACAGAGGAACACCGGAGTGTTTGGAGCCGGGATCATCTTTCTGAGCAAAGGGCACATGACCTGGTCGGCCAACTGGGATATGGACATTCAGAACAGGAATTTTGGAAATGTCGGCTACGGAAAAATCCGGTATGATTTCTAAGCAAAGGTTTTTTTCAAAACAACAACAGGAGGTTTAACAATGTTTCACTCTAAAAAATTCATGAGTGTTCTCGTTTTGCTGCTTGTCGTCGGTACGGCGTTTGTGATGTCGGGCTGTGCGACTTGCTGCGGCGGCCCCGCTCCCGTGAAAGCCAGCAAGTGTGCGTTTGGGGTTCAAGGGTGCGATAAAGGTAACAGTGCCATCTGGATCGAGAAATCGATGCCGGAGCAGGTCGTTGTCGGGAAACCCTTCGAGTACACCATCCAGGTGACGAACCTGAGGTCGTGTGCGTTGGAGGATGTGGCAATTAGTGAGAGAGCTTCAGAAGGGCTTACGATTCAGTCAGGTGAAGCGGAATTGAAGATCGGGACTATGAAGCCGCATGAGGTGCGTCAGATTAAGATGACCGCTGTTGCCAATGCGGGCGGGACTCCCTCGACTTGCACTAAAGCGGATTACAAACCCGTGCTTTGCTGCGGGTTGGAAGCGATTTCACCGAGTTTGAAAGTTGTTCTTGAAGCGCCGAGTCAGGCGTTACTCTGCGATCTCATTCCCGTGAAAGTAACGGTGACGAATACGGGTACGGGCAATGCGCAGAATGTGAAAGTAACACAAGCTTTACCTCAGGGATTGACCACGCATGATGGAAAGACATCCCTTGTGATGGATGCGGGGACACTTGCAGGTGGGGCTTCCAAGAGCTATACAGTAAACCTGAAAGCCGCACAATCGGGTGATTATAGTAACAGCGCTTCAGCGGCTGCCGCGAGTGGTATTACGGCCGCTTCAGGAGCTGTGACGACTTCCGTTGTGCAGCCTGTGCTCAAGGTTGGCGTTTCTGGTCCAGGCAAGATTTTTGTGACCAAAAATGCGGATTTCAAGGTTGATGTTCAGAACACCGGAAATGCTGATTCTGCAAACACCACAGTGATGGCGACCATTCCCGCGGGGATGAGGTTTGTTGGCGCCTCCAACGGTGGTGCTGTTTCTGGTAATTCGGTGGTTTGGAACATCGGGACGTTGCCTGCCGGCAAAGGTGCTACTCTTGACATGACCTTCAATGCTGTGTCGGGTGGAACGGGAGAAAGCATTGCCAGAGCCACGGGTACTTGCTGCCAGGAAGCAAATGCAGCAGTCAAATCCGATGTCGAAGGAATCCCGGCGATCCTGCTGGAGGTTGTTGATACGGAAGATCCTATTCAGGTTGGTGCGGCGGAAAAGTATTACATCACGGTTACCAACCAGGGATCTGCTCCGGATAACAACATTGTCGTGAAAGTGAATTTCGAAGACAATCTCGACTATGTGTCTTCTTCCGGTCCGACCCAAGGTCAGTCCGGGGATGTCAAATCAGTCGCATTTGCTCCGTTAGCAACACTCGGAGCTGGCCAAAGGGCAACATGGGAAGTGACTGCGAAAGCGGTCAAAGAAGGGGATCATCGCACGACGGTTGTTATGACGAGCGATGTGATCAGCCGGCCGGTTCAGGAAACGGAAGCGACTCGAATTTACTAATTCGAGGATTGTGCTGTCAGTCAGCAAAGGCGCCGAAGGCAGCAATTCGGCGCCTTTGCTGTTTTACGAATTTATGAGCAAGGCGATTTCTGAAAAAAAGTTGGCACGCTATTCCTCCTTGGTTTGGTAAGCGTGCCTTCTTTTTCACAAGGAAAGTCTAACCCCTGCTTTATAACGTTCAAGGGAAGCACATTTTTAAAAAAAGGAAGGAAGACAATGAAAAAAAATATATTCAAAATAGCGAGTCTCTGTTTTCTCATGTTTTGCGTTGCTTCGCTGGGCGTTGTTGCTTACGGTGAGGATGTCACGGAAAAAACCCCCGAAGGTTGGAGCAAAGGGCTGAAAAAAGGCTGGCAGGGGAATATGCCTCCCGGGCTTTCGAAAAAAGAAAGCAAAAAGATAAGTAAAGAAGCTGAAAAGGCTGCAAAGGAAGTTGACAAGCAAAAGAAAAAAGCAGAGAAAGAAGCCAAAAAGGCTCAGAAGCAAGCAGAGAAAGATGCCAAGAAAGCCAAGAAGCAAGCTGAAAAAGAAGCCAAGAAGCAGAAGAAAAAAGCAGAAAAAGAGGCTAAGAGAGCAGAAAAAGAAGCCCGAAAGGCCCAGCAACAGGCTGAAAAAGAAGCGGGGAAAGTTTCTTAAACTTTTAAATGTGAAGCGTTTGTTTTGAAAAGCTTTTTTTATTTCAAAAAAGGAGAAATGAAACTATGAAAATCATGGAAGAATTCAAGGCCTTTGTCATGCGCGGCAATGTCATTGATATGGCGGTCGGCGTGATTATTGGTGCTGCTTTCGGGAAAATAGTGACGTCTTTGGTGAACGATGTCTTGATGCCGCCGATCGGACTACTGCTCGGTAAAGTCGATTTCAGCAACCTCTATATCAACATGTCAGGAAAAGTGTTTGAATCTTTGGCGGAAGCTCAAAAAGCCGGTGCTCCGACCTTGAACTACGGGATCTTTCTAAATAACGTGATCAATTTTATAATTGTGGCCTTTGTGATCTTCATATTGATCAAGCAGATCAATCGGCTGCAGCGTCAACCGAAACCGGCACCCGCGGTTCCGACGACCAAGGACTGCCAGTTTTGTTGTTCTACGATTCCGATTAAGGCGACCCGCTGTCCGAACTGCACATCTCAGGTCTGATCGGTTGCTTCAGATGTTTTTTAACATTAAAATCAATGGAGGCATTAACATGAAAAAACTTTTTGTGGTGTTTTTGGTGGGAGGGATGATTCTGGCAGGCATGTCCGGTTGTTCCAAGCAAGAACAGCCCGTGCAGAATTTGCCGGTTGTTCCGTCGACGGAACAGCCTTTGCAGAACGTGGTTGACCAAACGACCGAACAAGTTCAAACCGTTGCTGCGGAAGCCCAATCGAAGGCGGATGAGGTTGTGCAAAATGTTCAAGAAAAAGTCACAGAAGCGGGAACGGCCTTCCAGGACCAGCTGAATAATATGGTCAAGTCTTCAGAAAATGTTACGGAAGATCTTGCGCAGAAAGTTGATGCGGCAGTGGACAGCACGGTAACGCAGGCTGAAACTAAGGCCGCTGAAGCGACAGCCCCCATTACGGAACCTTCAATTCCGGCTTCGCCGGATGCTGTGGTGAGTCAAGCCGAGCAGGCGGTTGAGGCAGTTGTGGAGGGAGAGGCGAAACAAGTTGGCGCCACAGTTGCAGACACGGCAGCTCCGGTGGCGGCACCTTCGGTCCCGGACACGCTCGATGCTGTGGTAGAGCCGGTAAAAGAAGAGGTTGTTGCCGCGGTTGATAGTATGGCAAAATCAGCCGAGACTCAAGCCGCAGAGGTTTCAGCTCCGATAACAACAGAGACAGTGCAACCTGCAACTCCTGTGACGCCGGCTGCGGCAAATGTTGCCAATGCCGTTAGTGAGGCTGTTGCGCCGGATTCAACGAACACTCCTGCCTCTACGATTTAAGAAAACAAGCTAAAGAGGTGCCCCATTTTAACTGGTTGGGCGCCTCTTTTCCTTTTCTAATCAAAGAATCGCATCACTTTTAAAAGGATAATCTCGCATGATTCAGAAAATGCAACGATTTTTAAAACAGGATATCTGGCGCATTCGAGTCGGGGAAGCCAAGGGGTTTCGAGGAAAAGGGATCCGCCTGCTACGCATTTTTTTACTCTCTTTCAGTCAGTTTTCAAGCGATATGTGCTCGCTTCGCGCTTCTGCGCTTACGTTCTATACCCTTCTTTCCATCGTTCCGGTGCTCGCCATGTCTTTCGGCATCGCCAAAGGGTTCGGTTTGGATAGGCTTTTGCGGGAAAAGTTAATCGAGGGCATGCAGGGCCAGCAGGAAGTTCTGAATCGGGTCATTACGTTTGCGGAAACCATGCTGGAAAATACACGGGGCGGGTTGGTCGCAGGGGTCGGTGTCGCCCTTCTTCTCTGGTCCGTGATCCAGGTGCTTGGAAATATCGAATCCTCATTCAATGATATATGGGGTATCAAAAAGCAGCGCAGTTTAGGAAGGAAATTCACGGATTATCTTTCCATGATGTTGATTGCTCCGATTCTTTATATTGTCGCAAGCAGCGCCACCGTGTTTGTGACGAGTCAGATCACCCTGATTATGGAAAAGATAGCTTTTCTTGGCCCCGTGGCGCCTTTTATTATTATGAGCCTCAAAATCCTTCCTTTTTTTATTTTTTGGGGACTTTTGACTTATCTCTACATTGCCATGCCTAACGGAACAATCCATTTTAAATCCGCACTTCTCGGAGGTATTGTAGCCGGCACGATGTATCAAATTGTTCAATGGATTTATATCCGTTTTCAGATCGGAGTCTCGAGTGCAGGCGCTATTTACGGAAGCTTTGCGGCTTTGCCGCTTTTTTTGATTTGGCTGCAGATGAGCTGGCGGATCGTGCTTTACGGCGGAGAACTTGCGTTCTCGCATCAGAACGAACAAACCTTTGAGTTCGAACATGATTGTCTGAATGCAAATTATGCTGTCAAAAAACTTCTTTCGCTCCGGATCGCGCAAATCTGTGTTAACCGTTTTGCCGAGGGACTGCCGCCTCTTACTGCCGAAAAAATTGCGGCGCAGTTGGAAATGCCGGTGCGGCTCGCGCGGGACCTGATCTTTCATTTGACGGAGGCGAATATTTTGACGACGGCTCAAGGAGAAAACGAACGTGACCGCCGTTACCAGCCTGCCCGTGATGTGGGGGATATGACGGTCCAGTTCGTGATCGAACAAATGGAGAAAGCGGGGACAAGCGATATCCCGGTCATAGAAACGCCCGAGCTTGATAAATTGCGGGGATCGCTTATGGCCTTTGGCGTTGCTGTCAAAAAACTGCCTGAAAATAAACTTCTGAAAGACTTGCATGCGATCTCTTCACCTGTGTCGTGAAATATGATGCATAGAAAAACAGCCTGCTTTATTTGCTTTGTTTTTTTTGCGGCTATTTCGTGTGTTCAAGCGGGTTGGAGAGAACAGCTGCAAACGGTATTCAAACCATTGCAACAGGCAAGTCTTAGCGATACCCAAATCGGGCAGGGGTTGAAAGAAGCTTTAATGACCGGTGTCGATCATGCGGTCAAAAAGGCAAGTGCGGCAGGCGGGTATTTCCAAAACGAACAAATCAAGATCAAGTTCCCGCAACAGCTTTCCATGGTTGAAAAAGGGCTAAGAACGATCGGGATGGGCTCGAAGATCGATGATTTTGAGAAAAGCGTCAATCGCGCGGCAGAAGCAGCGGCCCCTCAAGCCAAAGGAGCTTTGCTGGATGCGGTCATGGGGATGTCCTTTGAAGATGCACGAACGATTCTTAAAGGAGGTGATACGGCCGCCACGGATTATTTCAAGCAAAAGACTTGGAACCGGCTTTACCAGATGGTGGCGCCCTCGATGAAAAAGACCCTCGACCAATACAGTGTTTCTCAGAAATATGATCAGTTGCTTGGGGCGTACAACAAAATCCCTCTTGCCGCGAAGCCGAAACTCATTTCAGCAGATCAGTATGCCACGGCCAAAGCGCTGGATGGGCTTTTTGTTCTGATTGCCGAGCAAGAGAAAAAGATCCGGACCGATCCGCAAGCCCGTATCACTGACCTTCTGAAGAGCGTTTTTGCCTCAACCGGAAAAAACAACAAGTTATGATGACACTTAAACACTGGATATTCTGTGTAATGGCGTGTATGTTGATTGCGGGATGTGCCAGTAAACCTGTTCCCGAAGAATGCAGCACGTGCCGGGAAACAGCCCCGGCGGTCTCCCCGTCCAATCACGGCCTCGTTTAAAGAAATATTCCGGCATGGTCTAGCACAAAGCAGATTCAAAGCTTGATGCAAAAGTTTCTTCGACACTTCAACATGAAAAGGAGATTGAACATGAAAAAGTTTCTTATGATTCTTTTTATCATCATACTTATCATCATGGTGGGGGGGGCTGTTTTTTTAATGACGCTCGACGTGGATAAATTCAGGCCTCAGATCGTGAGCCAGATCGAAAATGCCATCAAAAAACCTGTCCTTTTGGATAAAATCAAATTGGGCTGGCAATCCGGTATGGCCCTGGAGCTTCGGGGATTTGCTGTTTTAAAGAGCCAGCAAAGTTCTGAAGCGCTCGTCAAAGTGGATTCTGCCAAGGCCCTTTTGAAACTCGCGCCACTTTTTTCCCGGCAGATCCAGATCACGACTATCTACTTGGATCATCCCTTAATCCATCTCATCAAAAAACAGGACGGGACGTTCGAAGGTTTGGAATCTGCAGTACAACCGCCGAGCCGGCCACAAGACGGGAACAGTTCGGGTCAAGCAGCGGCCCTTGCCTTTCTTGTGAATGACATCAGGATCAACGACGGAGAAGTTATTTTTAAAGATGTTTCGGGTAAAGAACCGATGGAGATCAACCTTCGCAAGATCCATGTGACCCTTGCCAATGTCGCGCTGAATGAACCGATCGATTTCAAAATCGCAGCAGCGGTTTTCAGCAATGGTCAAAATCTGAACGCCCAAGGGAAACTAACGATTTCTCCACAAGAGCGAACCCATACCGTAAAGGGATTTCACGCCGCATTGCAATTGGCGCCAATGGATTTCCAGGAAATGGTCAAAGTCAGCCCGGCTCTCAAGACGTCGGGGATTGTCTTTCCGCTTGAGGGAACCCTGACGGTCGATGCCGACTCCTTGAAGATGGATGATCAAGGACTTAAAAATGAACCCATAAAAATTCGTTTGAATCGCGGCAAGATCCGTTTGCAATCGCTTAAAGATCCGGTTGAAAATATTTCATTGGATGCACTTGTGACGGTTGCCATGATCAAGGTTCAAAAATTCACGGCCGACCTTGCCGGCGGAAAAATTGAAGGACAAGGTGCAGTTAACATCACAAATCCTTCAAGCCCGGTAACCGCTTTTGATGTAAAAGTAGATAAATTGAAAATCGAGAATCTGACCACATCGCTTCCACAAGCCGGTCCCCAAGCTAAAGGATTGCTTTCAGTGGTGGTGAGAGGGAACTTGACCGGACAAACTCCGGAGGATATCCAACAGACGATCACTGCGGAGGGGACTGTGACTTTGGAACAGGCTGTGATCACCCATCTGAATATTCTGAGGGAAGTCTTTCAAAAACTGTCCGTGATTCCCGGTCTGGTGGAAAAACTTCTGATGCGTTTACCGAAGAATTACCAGGAAAAATTAAAAACAGAAGATACACAACTAAAAACGGTTCAGTTTCCATTTTTAGTAAAGAGCGGAGTAGTTCGTTTGCCGCAAATAGATGTGAGTACAGATTCCTTTCAGGTAACAGGCTCCGGGACCTATGGCTTGGTACAAAGTGATGTGGCCGGAACCGCTGTGCTTGCCATCGAACCGGATCTTTCCGGGGCGATGATCCGTAGTGTAGAAGAACTGCAGTATCTGACAAATGAAAAGAAGGAAATTCAGGTTCCTCTGGCGATTCAGGGCCGTATCCCGAAAGTTACGGTGATGCCGGATCTTCAGTTTGTAGCTTCCAAGATAGCGGCCCAGAAGGCAAAAGAAGTGATCGGCGGTTATCTGGAAAAGGCGCTCGGCAAAAAAGAAACCCCAGCAGATCCAAGGACCACATCTGCCAAGTCTGAACCGGTGACTGCGGAATCTCCGACTAAAAAGGCAGGACTGCTTGGAGAACTGCTCCGGCAAGGTATGAAGGAAATTCTTTCCGAAGACCCAGCATCTACAGCAACAGAAAAAGTCTTATGAGACTAAGCGCCATTCTTGGCATCAGCAAAAGATAATCCCGCAAAGCGCATGATTTTGGTTTGCATCCCTCAGGTGATGAGAAGAGCAAAGTTGCTTGGTCAATGGAGCCGTCTGTAAAGCCTATGGGGAATAAAAAAAGGGCGCATCAAGCGATAGCCGTATTCCTTTGCCTTTCCCTGGGGATGGCGGGTTGCGCGGTTTTAAAAACAGATGAGTATGCCCAATTTGGGTACAAAGGCCAGGCTGAAACGAAAGAAGGCCAAAGAGTTCTGCCGATTGATTGGCTCGGGAATTTTTTTGGAGCTTTTTCAAAATTGATTCTCTGGAATTGGAAAGTAGACCGCCATCATATTCAGGCAGATACCCAAGAAGTGGTGGCCCAATACCTACGAGCTCACGAAGATACGCTTGGAAATGTTTTGGTTCAGTTGAACCGTTATGCCCCTCAGGATTCCTGGGGACGTCTTTTTCAAAATAAGGGAGTCCAATGGCCGTATCGGTATTTTTTGGGGATTTTCAGTGTTTTAATTTTGGATACGCTCCTGCCTGGGCGCATCTTTGGCGGTGATCGATACGATCCTTTCACGCATACAGTCCATCTTTACTCTGATCTTCCCTCGATCGCTCTGCATGAACTTGGCCACGCGGAGGACTTTGCAGAACGCCGTTACCGTGGCTCTTACGCCTTATTCCGGATCGTGCCCTTTGCCGATCTTTATCAAGAACGTAAAGCTACCGATTTTGCCTTTCAGTATGTCCGTAGTGAAAAAATGTATTCCACCGAAATCGAGAGTTATAAGGTGCTCTACCCGGCGTATGGAACCTATGTGGGCAGTTATCTGTTTTCTTTTGGAATCGTAGCTCTTATTGTGGGCCATATCTGGGGGAGATCGGAAGCTCACGGGCTGGAAAAACGCATTGCCATAAAGGCATAGTTTTCAGCAAAGCAGACAAGGCTGTTGCCGAATGACAAACCGCATCTTTCTCAAACGAAGGGCCCCGGTTTTCTTCCAAAGACTTGCATCGCTCCATTTGGATCGCAGAATATCCCAAGTTGTGATCTATGATCTTGTGTTATAAAAGCTGATGCCGATTTGTATGTGGCCTATTTGGTCGAAAAGAAGTAAAATGCCACCTTAAAATAGGTGGTGTATCCCATGCTTTCAAGAAATCTTCACGCGACTTTTTTGCGTTTCGCGGCTTGTCTTTTTGTCATCTCGCTTATAGGTGTTATAAGTGCAGGGTGTGCGCGCTATCGGCCTGACTTTTCCAAAAATGCACCATACTTCCAACGGGTACAGACCCAGGAGAAAGACAATGTTTCTGTGTCCGTGGTCGGATTGAGCGCGGAGGAGAGCAAGAAAACTTTTGGAGCAAAGCTTGCCAAGAAGAAAATCCTTCCTTTGTGGCTCAAGATCGAGAACCGCGATCCCAAGAAATCTTACTTCTTTTGGGAGCGGGGAATCGATGCCGACTATTACCCTGCGGGAGAAGCGGCTTATATGCTCAAAGTAAAGCCGGGGATTCGGTTATTCGACCGGCCTCTCATGCGGCTGCTTTTACCATTGGGTTTTCTCGCGATGCCGATTGACCATTTTTTTGTTCAGCCTGCCAATGACAAAATGAGAGAGACTTTTACGCGCGAGTCGATCCGGTTTGGATGGATCGCACCGGGAGAGACGAAGTCCGGGTTTATTTTTGTACCTCTCGAACTCGGAACAAAGCAGGTGACGGTGGATCTCTATGGTGATGAGATCAAGACGGGAGGGGAAGGCCTGAAGCATTTCAATTTCTTTGTGCAGATTCCAGGAATCCAGGCGGATTATCGCACCAAAAAATTCGAAAGCTACTATAGAGCGGACCAAATCAAAGAGATCGCCGATGACAAGGAATTCGCAAAGGAAGTGGTAGCACTTCCGTGCTGTGTGACGAACGCGAGCGGAACAAAGAACGGAGATCCTGTGAATTTGGTTGTGATCGGGACTCAGGATGAATTGTTGTCGGCATTCACGACCGCCAAGTGGGACGAGACCGAGATCTTGTCATTTAAAACAGCGATGAAGATGGCGGGTTCGTTTCTTTTCGGCGAGAGTTATGACTATTCGCCGTTCAGCTCTCTTTATCTTTACGGACGCAGTCAGGATATCGGGCTTCAAAAAGCGCGCAACATGAATGAACGGTTACACCTCAGACTTTGGTACAGCCCGATCCGATATAAAGGAAAACCGGTCTGGGTAGGGCAGGTGAGCCGGGATATAGGAGTTCGGTTTACGACCAAGACTTGGAATTTGATGACGCATAAGATCGATCCGGATATTGATGAATCGGCCGTTTATGTTCTTTCGGATTTAATGTACCACCATCGCATTGCCAAGCAGGGTCCTGTAGGGGGGAGTGTTCCTAGCACTCCTGAAAAACCCGCCAAGAACCTGACCGGAGATCCCTATTTCACTTCTGGGAAAAGGGTTGTGATCTTACTTTCGGAAAATATTGCCGCGGGTCCTCCGGGTTGGTTTGATTGGCAATAATAAAAATATTCCGATACAGCGTTTTTTTGATGATGGAGGAGTCAACCTTTGTACTTGAATTTAAAGGGCTTACGTTTAGTATAAATGCCAATTTCCATTTTGTGAATCTCCATCGATGCGTTGAATATCGGAGTTTACTCCCAAGGCTCAGCACGAACTTTTTTTTTAAAATCATCAACGATTAAGGAGTCAACTATGTCTATAAAAATTTCCAAGCAGTCTTTTAAAAAAATCATTCCTGTTATTGCCGTCGCGGCAGTCGTGGTTTTTGGTGTCCAGTATTGGAAGGCGAAGCAGTCGGAATTGCCAAAGGGCATCGCCTCGGGGAACGGGAGGATCGAGGCCAAACTGGTTGATGCTGTCGCTAAGGATGCATTGAGGGTCAAGGAAATCCTTGTTGATGAAGGAGATCTTGTTAAACCGGGTCAGGTATTGGCTGTTCTGGATACGGCTACATTTGAGTCTCAATTAGCAGAAGCCAAGCTCAATGCTGTCGCTGCGGAACAACGCGTCGCAACCGCTAATGCTGCCGTGATCAAGCAAAAGAGCCTTCTTGATAACGCAAAGCTCGAGTACGAGCGTACAAAAAAGCTTGTCGAACAGAATGCCCTTTCTCAAAGGGAATTCGATGCCCGCACAACATCTCTAGCCACCAATACGGCTGCTCTTGCAGAAGAAGAAGCGAAGTTGAATACGGCAAAACAAGAGGTCGAAGTGGCTAAGCAGAATATCATAACCATTCAAACCCATATTGATGATGCCACGCTCAAGTCTCCCGTGACCGGAAGAGTTCTTTATCGCTTGGCTGAGCCAGGGGAAATGCTTGCTGCCGGAGGAAAAGCATTGACGTTAGTAAATTTGGGAGACGTTTATATGGAGATCTATCTTCCCTCCGAACAAGCCGCCGGTCTTAAAGTCGGTGCCGAGGCTAGATTGACAGTTGATTTTGCTCCGGGCCGCGCGGCTCGCGGGTATGTCAGTTTTGTATCTCCCGAGGCGCAATTTACTCCTAAACAGGTCGAAACACGCAGTGAACGGGATAAACTGATGTTTCGGGTCAAGATTCAGGTTCCCAAAGAGTTGGTGTCTGCCTCTGTGGAACGCATCAAGACGGGGATACGTGGTGTCGGGTATGTCAAAATAAAGGATTCCGCAGTTTGGCCAGAGTGGTTGCAGAATTTATGGGTTCCCCCCAGCCAACCGAACACAGAGCCCACTCGACAATCGGCCACTGCTACAGCAATAACGAAGTAAAGCAAATGTTATTCTTGCTGGGGCCTTTCAAGGTGCTAGAAGGAATCACTTTGTGGGGTAACATCGATTTAACCCCAATGAAATGCATGACTAGAGGAATCTGACCTATGGTGTCTTCTGCTTTCCGAACATCTTCGATAGAATCACCTGGAAAACCCGTGGTTTCTATTAAAGATGTGATCCATCGTTATGGCAAAGCCGTAGCACTCAATAACATTTCTCTCGATATTCCAAGCGGACTCATGGTTGGGATTATCGGCCCTGACGGTGTCGGCAAATCAACGATTATGGCGTTGATTGCCGGATCCAAAACAATACAGCAAGGAAGCGTGACAGTTTTGGATGGTGATATGGCAGACATCAAACATCGGCGTGTCGTATGTCCTAAGATTGCGTACATGCCTCAAGGACTGGGGAAAAACCTCTATTTGGAACTCAGTGTTTATGACAATGTTGCTTTCATGGCGCAACTCTTCGGACTTTCCAAAGAAGAAGTTCCGATACGCGTAAAGCAACTGCTTGAGGCTACGGGGCTTGGCCCTTTTGCCAGTCGTCCTGCGGGCAAGCTTTCAGGTGGTATGAAGCAAAAAGTCGGTCTTTGCGGTGCGTTGGTTCATGATCCAGACCTCCTCATTCTTGATGAACCCACGACGGGCGTCGATCCGCTTTCTCGGCGTCAGTTCTGGACGCTTATTGATGATATCCGTGCTAGCCGGCCTGGTATGAGTGTTCTCATTTCCACAGCCTACATGGATGAAGCGCAAAAGTGGGACTGGATCGTCGCCATGGATGCCGGCCGCGTGCTGGCAACAGGTACGCCGAAAGAATTGATGAAGCGGACTAACGCTAAAGATCTTGAGGAATGCTTCATTGGTCTGTTGCCGGAAGAAAAACGCAGAGGACATACCGAACTTGCTATCCCGCCACTCACCATCGAAAAATCTGAAATTGTCATTGATGCTAAAGGTCTAACGCGTCGTTTCGGCAGCTTTACAGCAGTGGACCATGTCACTTTGTCGATAGAGTGCGGCGAGATCTTTGGTTTTCTTGGCTCCAATGGTTGCGGCAAGTCCACTACCATGAAAATGTTAACCGGATTGTTACCTTCTACTGAAGGAACCGCAACTCTTTTTGGAAGTTCGGTCGAAGCCGGGAGCATGGAAGTACGCAAGAAGCTTGGTTACATGACGCAGGCGTTTTCTCTCTACGGAGAATTGACTGTTCGCCAAAACCTGGTTCTGGATGCTCTTCTTTATCATATTCCAAAGGAAAAGGCAGATACGCGTATTAAAGAGTTGGTCGAAAAATTTGGCTTAGGTCCACACCTCGATTCGTTGGCGGATTCTTTACCGATGGGTTTACGGCAGCGGCTTTCGCTGGCAGTTGCCGTACTTCATGAACCTAAAATATTGATCCTTGATGAACCCACTTCGGGGGTCGATCCCGTTGCCCGCGACAGTTTTTGGGAGCTGCTGATCGATCTTTCGAGGAAACAGGGTGTGACGATTTTTATCACCACGCATTTCATGAACGAAGGTATGCGCTGTGACCGAATCTCGCTTATGAACTCGGGAAAAGTGCTAGCATGTGATGCTCCACAGAAACTGATCGAAGAGCGTGGTGCTACTTGTTTAGAAGATGCCTTTATCGCCTATATGGAAGACGCGATTGCTGAAAGCCCTTCCGGTGGCAAAGGTAAAGATAAGGCGAAAGGGGATGCTTCCTCAGTCCAGCAGTCCGGACTTTCTCAAACATCATCAACTCCGTCTTCTTTTCAATTGAAACTTATGCGCATGTTTGCTTATGTTCGTAATGAAACCATGCAGATTCTTCGTGACCCCGTGCGATTGGTTTTTTCATTCTTGGGATCGGCACTATTGATGCTTGTTTTCGGCTTTGGGATCACGACCGACGTCGAACACGTTCGCTATGCCGCATACGATCTTGACCAGTCACCAGAAAGCCGTGCGTATCTTGAGCAATTCGCGGGATCGCCCCGTTACTTTACTCGTACGCCAGAGGTTCGATCTTCCGCGGAAGGCTTGCATCGGCTTCAAGCAGATGATATTTCGGTACTTCTTGAAATTCCGCCTAATTTCGGCAGAAATTTCCGCAGGGGAAATAGTCCCGATATCCTGGCTCAGGTGGATGGCGCCATGACATTCCGTGGCGAGACGGTTGCCCAGTATGTTCAAGGCGTCAATGATAAGATGCTGCAGAATCCTGCGATGGGATTGCAAACGGGTGCTCCGAAATACACCGCTCAATTTCAAGAACGCTATATGTACAATCCAACGTTCGAAAGTGTTTTTGCAATCGTGCCGAGTGTTCCGGCCTTGTTGCTTGTTTTGATTCCGGCGATTCTCATGGCAGTGAGTATTGTGCGCGAAAAAGAGCTTGGTTCCATGATTAACTTTTATGTGACGCCGACAGGAAAACTGGAATACCTTCTTGGAAAACAATTACCCTACATCGCGATAGCGTTGCTCAACTTTGTGATCCTAGCCATAATGGCGCGATTTGTTTTTGGTGTGCCTATCAAAGGCAGTTTTCTATTTTTGACGTTGTGCACGTTGCTTTATGTGACGACGACCACGGGTATCGGGATGGTCATATCGACTTTTACCAGCAGCCAGGTTGCGGCTGTGTTTGTGACTGCGATTCTCACGATTACACCTACGGTTCAATTTTCAGGCTTGTTGCAACCCGTCTCGACACTGATGGGAAGAGCACGGCTCTTTGGGACATTCTGGCCCACCACTTATTACATGCATTCGAGTGTGGGAGCTTATACCAAGGGAATCAGTGCCTGGCTCATGATGCCGGACATCATTTATCTTGCTTGTTGTATCCCGATTCTTTGGGCAATCAGTATGCTTGGCCTTAGAAAGCAGGAGAAATAACCATGAATTCGTTGCTGAACATTTTTTGGCTTGGGCTCAAGGAGATTCGCAGTTTGATTAGCGATAAAGTGATGCTTTTATTCGTGATTTACGCTTTCACGATGGCCGTCTACATTCAGGCGACTGGGACCTCGAATGAAGTCAACAACGCTTCGATTGCTTTTGTGGATGAAGATAATTCCGCCTTGTCAAAAGAACTCTTCAATGCGTTCTACCCACCACGCTTTCAGATCCCTAAGAAAATTAATGCGCATGAGGTCGAAACCGCTATGGATAAAGGGCAGTTTATGTTTGTGGTGGTCATTCCGCCTCAATTTGAATCCGACCTTCGTGCTGGGCGTAATCCGGAAATTCAAATTAATATCGATGCCACAGCGATGCAACAAGCCAGCATTGGCACGAATTACATCAAAAATATCATTAACAAACGCATCTCAAATTTTCTTAAACGTACAGATGAAAAAACCACGATGCCTGTGAATCTCATCGTTCGCAAACTTTTTAATCCCAACGGAGTGTCTTCTTGGTTTTTGAGTGTGGTGGCTATCATCAATCAGATCTCTTTGCTGACGATCGTGTTGACGGGTGCTGCGGTTATTCGCGAACGTGAGCATGGAACATTGGAACACCTGCTCGTCATGCCGCTCACCGCTTTTGAGATCGCAATGGCAAAAGTTTGGGCTAATGGTCTGGTGATTCTGATCGCTACAGCCGTTTCGCTTTTTGGTGTCGTGGAAATGGCTCTGAAAGTGCCCTTTGCCGGTTCGCACTTGCTGTGGTTTTTTGGCGTCATTCTCTATTTGTTCTTTGCCACGGCACTCGGGATATTTTTAGGGACCATTTCGCGTTCGATGGCTCAATTCGCTCTTTTGATCATCTTGGTCATTCTTATGTTGATGCTCCTCTCAGGAGGATCGACGCCTGTCGAAAGCCAACCCGAGTGGCTTCAGCGCCTGACTTTCTTTTTACCGTCACGACATTTTGTGAGTTTTTCACAAGTGATCATTTATCGTGGCGGCGGGCTGAATGCGGTTTGGAGTCAATTTTTGATGGTCAGCGCGATGGGTCTCGGATTTTTCATTTACAGTCTTGCGCTTTTTAGAAAATCAATCGCAGTCACGAAATAAGTTTAATCATCGTAGAGGAGAACATTCAATGAAGCAGACGACCCTTTTTCTTATTCTTGCCGTATTCGTTTCTGGTTGTGCGATCGGGCCGCGCTACCGTGAGCCGAAAATGGAACTACCTCAAAGCTACCGCAGTTACAAGACCGTAGAACAGGGTGAGGCCATGGTCAATATGCCGTGGTGGAAAGTTTTCAATGACCAGACCCTGCAAGAGTTGATTCGGGAAACTCTTGCCAATAACTACGATCTTCGGGCGGCAGCTGCGCGCGTTGATGAGGCGCGAGCCCAGGTAGGCGTGACGCGGTCTCAGATCATGCCTCATACCGATCTGACAAGCAGTGTTTCGCGGGATCGCAATTCCAAAGATCTTTATCCATGGTTGGAGCCACTTACATCCACCTATACTGGCGGGTTCAATACGGCGTGGGAAGTTGATCTTTGGGGAAAGATCCGTCAGTCTATCCGGGCTTCCAAGGCTGAATTTTTGGCCACCGAAGATGCGCGTCGGGGTGTGATGGTGACCCTTGTGGCCGATGCGGCTCAAACTTATTTCACAATCCTTGAGCTTGATCTTGAACTGGATATTGCCACTAAGACGCTTAAAACTCGGAGTGACAATTTAGATCTATTCAGGAAGCGCTTTCAAGGTGGTACTGCTTCAGGGCTTGAAGTGGCTCGGGCCGAAGCAGACTATCAACAAACCGCCGCAAATATTCCCGAGATCGAACGTCAGATCGCGATCCAGGAAAATAAGCTATCGGCGTTGTTGGGAAGGAATCCTGGGCCGATCCAGAGAACGGCTACCCTTGACAAGCAATCCTTCGTGCCCGCCATGCCCGGATCCGGTCTTCCGTCCGAAGTATTGAAGCGGCGTCCGGATATTATGGGAGCGGAACAAATGGTGCGTGCGGCGAACGCGACGGTGGGCGTTAAGGTCGACGAATTCTTACCGCTCGTGAATCTAAACAATTTTGTTGGCGGTGCTGGCGAACGCCCTTCAAAGGTTTTTGATTCGGATGGGTATACTTGGACAATCGGTGGAGATGTGAAGATGCCTCTCTTCCAAGGTGGGAAAAATGTCTATAACTATAAAGCCGCTAAAGCGCAATGGCAGCAGTCGGTCGCGTATTATAAACAGACGGTAGTGACTGCATTCCATGAGGTAGCGGACGCGTTGGTCGGTATTGAAAAGATAAAAAAGGTCCGTGAAGAACAAGAGAAACAGGTAGAGGCACTCAAAGAGTCTGCCAAGCTTTCACTATCACGCTATGACGCCGGGCTTTCCAGCTACATCGAGGTTCTAGATGCCGACCAGCAATATTATAGCGCACAGACTTCTCTTGCAAAAACCCAAGGCTCTCAGTTGATCTATTATGTTCAACTTTATCGAGCGCTTGGCGGCGGTTGGCAGCCTGAAGAGACCAAGAAATAAAGATTTTTTGAAGATAGTTATTACGAGATCTTAATCTATGACCGAATCGAATCTTGATTTTACAATACAAAAACTTGGTGAATGCCGTTTCTCTTCACCTGTCTCAGACAGACATTTTTTGACGGATAACGATCTGTTGCTTTATCACTCCCAATTAAAAGATTTCAAGCCCTACTCCGATATGTGGCAAAATTTACCGGCCATGGAATTGGCGGGCCCCAGGGATAAAATCTTTTTTGATCCGAACGAGTTGAATTGCGGCATCGTGACGTGCGGCGGTCTTTGTCCAGGGCTGAATGATGTGGTGCGGGCCGTGGTCATGGAACTTCACTATGGCTATGGTGTCAAAAAAGTTCTTGGGTTCCGTTATGGCTATGAAGGATTAGTGGAAAAGTTCGGACATATTCCTGCGGAGTTGACGCCGCAAAATGTTAGCAGGATTCATGAAATGGGCGGGACGATTTTAGGTTCGTCACGCGGAAATCAAGACCCGTGTGAAATGGTAGACAGGCTTCAGGCTTTGAAGATCGGGGTTTTATTCACGCTCGGAGGGGACGGAACACTGCGGGGGGCTCATGCAATCTATGAAGAGATCACAAGGCGTGGTTTGAACATTGCGGTTATCGGAATTCCAAAAACGATCGATAATGATATTTCGTTCGTACAGAAAACTTTTGGATTGGAAACAGCCGTCAGCGAGGCTCGGCGTTTCACTTATGCAGCCCACAGTGAGGCGACGGGTGCCCGCAACGGGATCGGACTTGTGAAACTCATGGGGAGGGACTCCGGATTTATTGCGGCTTATACATCCCTTGCGGACAGTCAGGTCAATTTCTGTCTGGTCCCGGAGTCGGTGTTTACGCTCGAAGGTTTTTTAAAAGCCTTGCAAAAAAGGATCGAAGCCAAGGGGCATGCTGTGATTTTGGTGGCGGAAGGGGCCGGACAGGATCTGATCGTAAAAGATGTGACGCGAAAGAAAGATATGTCGGGGAATATTCTTCATGAAGACATAGGGGGTTTCCTTCGCGATGAGATCAAAGCCTATTTCAAGGAAATCGGAGTTGAGACCAGCGTCAAATATATCGATCCCAGCTATACCATCCGAAGTATGCCGGCCAATGCCCATGATTCCGCGTTCTGTCTTCTTTTAGGACATGCCGCAGTCCATGCCGGCATGTCAGGTCGGACCGATATGATGGTGGGTTCCTGGAAAGGGGAAGCGACGCATATTCCCATTTCTTTGGCAATCTCTAAGCGTAAAAAAATCGATCTTCACGGTTGGTTATGGGAAACCGTTCTCGCCTCGACGGGTCAACCCCGAGTGATGTAATTTTGAATTTCTTAGATTCCGTTAAACTTAAAGCAGGCACGTGTTTCAAAGAAAAATTTCCGAAAGCAACTTCTTTTTTGACACGGAAGCACTGGGTTGCAATATTCACCCTATTTTGTTTTTTGTCCAGCTCTTGTGCGACGATTTCGCCGGATGTCCGGCGTTCTAAAGCGGACAACATGGCAGAATTAACCGGCTTCAAGAAAGAGATGGTTAAAACCGATCCCTTCCTTCTAACTGCTTACGCGCGCCTTTCGGAGCCCGGGAAACCGATTCACATCTATATTGAAGGGGACGGTTATGCTTGGGTAACACCGTCAAGAGTTTCCGGGGATCCGACCCCCCGTGATCCCATGGTGCTTTCGTTGGCGGCCGAAGATCCCGCTTCTAATGTGGTTTATCTAGCGAGACCATGCCAATACACTTCTATGGGAAGCAATCCGGAATGTGAAGCTTTTTTTTGGACGAGCGGCCGGTTTTCGGAAGAAGTGGTGCGGTCCATGAGCCAAGCTGTTTCCTATGTCGCCGCTAGCGTAAAATCTTCTGAGATCCATTTGATTGGGTATTCCGGTGGCGCGGCTGTCGCAGTATTGATCGCTGCTAGGCGGCAGGACGTTAAAAGTTTGCGGACTATCGCGGGCAATCTTGATCCTGAACTCGTGAATCGACGTCATGGCGTGAACCAACTTAAAGGATCTTTAGATCCACTTGATGTTGCTGACCGTGTTGCTTCCATTCCGCAGATTCATTTTGTGGGGGGCGACGATACGGTTATTCCTTTGGAAGTCACAGGTTCTTTTTTGGAAAAAATGGGGAATGATCGGTGTTTTCAGATTCAATCTCTTCCCGAAGCTTCCCATAAAGACGGTTGGAGGGATCACTGGAAGGAACTGCTTCGCTTGCCTTTGCGGTGTCAGTAGAATTTATCTGATGCAACATCAAGCTCAGGGAGGCTTCGGGCAGACCGCCGGTAGTTTTATAAGGCAATAATTAAAATTTGACAAACGGAACGAGATAGGGCATATTAACACCGTAGTAAGCAAAGAGGTAGAACAAGCTTTGTACCGCAAGGTAAGACAGTTCGCCTTGCGGTTTTTTGTTTTTACCCTGTTTTTAACTTCCCGAAAGGGAAAAAGAAGCGGGCTAGCTCCAACTGGACGTGGTTGAATTCAGTACCGAACAGAGAAAGTTGGTCTTGTCATGCGTTACTATAATTTTATCGAAAGGAGTACTGACAACCATGGTAAAAGGTAAAGTGAAGTGGTTCAACAACTCAAAGGGTTTTGGGTTCATTTCTCGTGAAGGTGGCGCTGATGTCTTCGTACATCACACCGCGATTCAGGGGGAAGGATACAAGTCTTTGGAAGAAGGCCAAGCGGTCGAATTCGAAGTGACCCGCGGTCCCAAGGGCGAACAAGCCTCTAACGTTGTGAAGATCTAACACCACAACTGAACAAATCAAAAAGGCCCGATGGCGTAAGCTGTCGGGCCTTTTTTTGTCCATTCTTGCTATGTCCAATGCAATTTTTTATACTATCCACAATTTGGGAGGAAAGGATCCGTGACTTCCAGTCAGGTGTGGCTGATTGCTAGCGTTGCGATGTATATGGCTTTCATGCTCGGGATCGGTTTCTGGACGAGTAAAAGAATCCATAATACCAAAGACTACATTATCGCAGGTGGCAAAATGGGTTGGTGGCTTTCTGTCGGCACCATTTTCGCGACTTGGTTTGGGGCTGAGACCTGCATGGGTTCTTCCCGTACGGCATTTGAAAAAGGTATTCTTGGTGTCATTGCTGATCCGTTTGGCGCCGGGCTTTGTCTCATTTTGGCGGGTCTTTTTTTCGCCAAGATTTTTTACCAGTTGAAAACCGAAACGATTATTGATTTTTTTGAGCAGCGGTACGGAAAAAATGTCGCGGCCATTCTGAGCCTTCTTTATATTCCCGTTTATCTCGGTTGGATTGGCGGTCAATTACTCGCTTTTGGCATCATTCTCCATGCACTGACGGGGCTTCCGGTCATGTTGTCGGTGTTGATCTCAACTGCCGTGGTGATCCTTTACACCTATTGGGGCGGGATGTGGGCGGACGCGGTGACGGATCTTTATCAGATGATATTTATCCTGCTGGGTCTTTTGATCCTTTTTCCATTACTCGTACATGATCTCGGAGGATTTTCCTCCGTTGTAGCCAAGACGCCAGAATCCTATTTTCATTTCTATCCACACACAAATTCCAAACTCACCTGGTTGAACTATATTCAGGCCTGGATGATGGTCGGGATCGGTTCGCTGCCCGCACAGGACCTTTTTCAGAGGATGATGGCCCCCAAAACCGCGGCGATGGCAAAAAAGGCCGCGATTCTTTCGGGAATGATGTACATTGTGATCGGGTTTATTCCGGTCATGCTCGGCATTTTGGGAAGGCTCGCGATGCCGGAAAGTACCGGAGAGTCGATTCTGATCGATCTTGCCCAAAAATACCTTTCGCCGCCACTTATGGCGCTGATGGTGGGCGCGCTTCTTTCTGCCATCATGAGCTCCGCGGACAGCGCGCTTCTTGCGCCGGCAGGTATTATCGGTCACAATATTGTTTCTTATCTCAGCCCCGGAGCCAGTGAGAAATTGAAACTTCAGTGGTGCCACAGAAGCATTCTCATCGTAGGGGTGTTGTCGCTTGTCCTTGCGCTTTATTTTCGAAATATTTACACGCTTTGCACACATGCCTGGGGGATTCTTCTTGTGGGAGTGGCTGCCCCGATGATGGCGGGGGTGTATTGGCATAAGGCCAGCACTGCGGGCGCAGTGGCCGGAACTTTGTCCGGAACGTTTTCTTGGATTTTGTTTTCTGTTTTTTTACCGGAGGGTTACCCGACCCATCTCTTTGGCTTTTTAATTTCTTGTTTAGGCTTGATCATCGTTAGTTTATTCACATCGCGGAAAGGACGTTTCTCATGAAAAAAATTCTTTTCTGGCTCGCGAATGGATTTCCGGTATGGGTCCTCGCGGCTTCTCTGATCGCCTTATGGCAGCCTTGGATTTTTACGTGGTTTGCCGGTCGCCTGATCACGATTGGGTTGGGGATCATCATGCTTGGGATGGGGCTGACACTCACGCTTGAGGATTTTAAGCGAGTTGTGAAATTCCCAGCGTGGGTAGGGATCGGAATGCTTCTCCAGTATACCGTGATGCCGCTTTTGGGATGGGGCATGAGTTATCTTTTTCATCTCCCGACTGTTTTTGCAGTCGGGTTGATTCTTGTTTCGTGTTGCCCCGGTGGCACGGCGTCGAATGTGGTCAATTACCTGGCCCAATCAGACGTGCCGCTTTCTGTGACGATGACGGCCATTTCCACGATCCTCGGTGTTGTGATAACGCCGCTTCTCACCGCACTGCTTGCCGGCAGCCGCATTGAAGTGAATGCCTGGGGTCTTCTTGCTGATTGTTTTTGTGTTGTTATATTTCCTGTAGCGTTAGGGATAGGGTTAAACCGATATGCTCCAAGATTCACGCAGAAAATCGTACCGGCAGCCCCGTTTGCTGCCGTTGTATTCATTACTTTGATTGTGGCATCCATCATCGGCGCCGGCCGCGATATGATCCTTCGGAGCGGTCCGTCACTGCTTGGAGCAGTTTTTAGTCTTCATGCCGGAGGTTTTTTTCTGGGATATCTTTTCAGCAAGTGGATGACCCATCATGAGATTGTTTCACGAACCATCTCTGTGGAAGTAGGCATGCAGAATTCCGGACTTGGTGCCGTTCTGGCGCGTAATAATTTCACAGATCCCGCGACCGCAATTCCTTCTGCGATATCAAGCCTGACACATTGTCTTATCGGGAGTTTTCTTGCAGCCCTTTGGCGGTTCAAAAACATGCGGCAAGAAAGACATTGAGATGAAAAATTCCTTTCGTTTTTTGAAGAATCACGCTCAGCTTAGATGATCGACCAAATCATTCCAGCTAAAAGAACTTACGGGAACATCCTGGGTAGAAAGTTCAAGCACGAGCAATTTATTATCCGTTTGATAGGGATCTCCCGTAAGGTTTTTACGGGGGTGGGTAGATTGTTCCAATGCCTGATTTTTGATGAAGCCGAATTTTGTTACCTTGAATACTTGCATCAGATCTGCTAGCAGATAATCCCGCGCATCATCGAGGTTCGGATCAATTTTGTGGGTTGTCAGATACCAAGTCTTGGTGGTGAGCCTTACTCCGATATCGCGGCTGATGGTGCCGATCCAAACGGGTTTTCCATTGCAACGGATGGGAGTATACCAGAGACGCAGGTGAAGCCGTTGATTGATGGTGTTTCTGGCTTTTTGAAGTGCGATGTCCTGTGGGTGTCCTTTGTAATAAAGAGGACTCACCGGTGAGTAGCGGTCACTTTCTCCTGTAAAAAAGGCCTTGGCCATGGCAAATCCTGAACCGGCCGTAAGCGCCTTGGTTTCATCCCAACCGGCTGAGGTGAAAATCGTTATGACGTCTTCAAGTTCCCCAAGCACCACAAGATTAAAGGGATCTCCGTTCTTCGTACCTTTTTTATTCGTGGTACAGCAAGGGATTTTTTTTAAAAGTTCAGGGATCTGTGCCGTCGAACACTCCGTGACTGTTTCTTCCGGGTAACGATCCTCGTAATCCTTTGTCGTGTAGTCAGGTTTGATCCCCGGAACGGTGACTACAAAATCCATTGTTTTGGGGCCTTCGTTGCCAAGGAGTTCTACTTTTACGTGTTTGGTCCCTTCGTCCACGGAAGTGAAGACGAATCCGGATTCCTTGGACTTTGGCATGATAATATTGCTGGGTAGGGCAACTTTATTAAAAAAAGTGTCCATTTTTTTATTGTTATAATTAGCCGCAATAAGGTTCACTGGAATGATCGCCAGTGCCGGGAAGAAAATAATTGCGATCAATCCTGCCTCTAAGAGTTGGCGGCTTTTTTTGAAATGAGCCATATAGGAGGCTTCTTCGGTTGAATAATAATTTGGGTCCATGTTGTGCGGTATGAAAACATAGGGGGTTATTCCTTGATTTTCGATCTCAAGCCAGACAGGCTGGATTCCTTTTTTGGCAAGATTGACCCCGAAGGTTTTTTTGCTTTCTTTGTCGCTTAAGACCGTGATGGTTGCGCGGAGGTTATCTTTTTCCTGGGTTTGGGCTCGCTGCATGAAGGAACTGCGGTCGGTGATGTTCGGCCGATAGGAGATGCAACCTGAAAAAGACATCGCCAAAATAAGAAAAGGGACGACTGCTTCTTTTATCCTTTTGATCCGATTTATTCCGGGCATGTTTTTAACCGTTTTTTCGAAAGTACCTTTTAGTGGAGTTCAGTAGTATTGTGTTTTATAATACAAACGTATTAAGAACAACGTCTAATATCTTATCTTCTTTATCAAAATACAAAAAGGGAGATTTTTTCATGAAAAAGATCACTCTGTTTGCTATATCCTTATTTCTTATCGGTTGCACTACCGTGCCTATTACGGGGCGCAAACAGCTTTCCTTTATCCCTCAGGGGGAATTGCTCACTCTTAGTGATCAAAATTACAAACAGGTGCTGAGCCAGTCCAAAATTTCATCGGATGCCAATTGGAGCGCCAAGGTGACAAGTGTCGGGCAAAAGATCGCGGTATCGGCTGAAACGTTCATGCGTGAAAACGGCATGGAAAAAGAGCTCCAGAATTATCAGTGGGAATTCAGGTTGATCGATGACCCGAAGACTGTGAATGCTTTTTGCATGCCGGGCGGGAAGATCGTGGTCTATACGGGAATTTTGCCGGTCGCAAAGGATGAAATTGGTCTCGCAACGGTGATGAGCCACGAGGTTGCGCATGCCATTGCCAATCACGGCGGCGAGCGTATAAGCCAGCAATTACTTGTTCAATTGGGAGGGATGTCGCTGGAACAGGCCATGAAATCTAAGCCTGCCGCAACTCAAAAGATCTTGATGCAAGCCTATGGCGCCGGAACGCAAGTCGGTGTTCTTTTGCCTTACAGCCGTTCGCATGAATCTGAAGCCGATCATATTGGTCTTATCCTGATGGCTCGTGCCGGATATGATCCCGCGAAAGCGGTCGCGTTTTGGGAAAGAATGAATGCTTTGGGCGGGATGAAATCGCCTGAGTTTCTTTCTACCCATCCAGCGACCTCGCGCCGGATCGCGGATATCAACAAAGAAGTTCCCGAAGCAGAAAAGTATTATAAAAACTAGCACGAAATAAAATATGCGGCATGAAGCAAAAACTTTTTTTGCCGCATAGCGTATGATTTGCGCGTCATGCATTTTAAATTGAGGGAGGCAGTATGAGCGGTATTTACGGAATTATTTCTAAAAAAGATTGTATGGATTCCCTGTTTTACGGAACGGATTATCATTCCCATCTTGGAACGGAATTCGGAGGGATTGCTGTGATGGACGGGGATCAGTTCAGCCGGCAGATCCATGGCATTGCGCAGAGCCAGTTCAAGTCTAAGTTTTTTGAGGATCTGCCAAACCTGAAGGGGAATAAGGGCATCGGTGTGATCAGTGACTGCCATGAGCAACCGATCTATTTTAATTCCAAATTCGGGCCGTTTTGCATTGTTACGGTTGGACTCATTGGAAATTCCGAAGAGCTGGTTGAAGAACTTCTTCACCGTGGGCACTCATTTGCTGAGATGAGCAGCAAGGGGCCCGTCAATACGACCGAACTTATTGCCAAGCTCATTACGCTTGGAGACAACCTCGTTGATGGGATCGATCATATGTTTGACATGATCGAAGGCTCTTGTTCGCTTCTAATCCTCAACCGGGACGGGATCTATGCCGCCCGTGACCGGTTTGGTTATACACCGCTTGTCATTGGAAAACGTGCGGATGCTTATGCGGTGGCTTCCGAAACTTCGGCTTTTCCGAACGATGATTTCAAAATTCTGAAATATCTTGCTCCCGGAGAGATCCTGCTGCTCAATGAAAACGGTCTTTCGACTCAGAGAGAAGGAAATGCTGAGATGCAGATCTGTACCTTCCTTTGGATCTATACCGGGTTTCCAGCTTCGGACTATGAAGGTGTCAACACGGAAGCTTCAAGAGAACGCTGCGGCAGAGCTCTTGCAAGGAAGGATAAGGATATTCAGGTGGATCTGGTTGCAGGCGTCCCGGATTCCGGGACCAGTCATGCGATTGGGTATGCCATGGAAAGCGGAAAGCCGTTACGACGTCCGCTGGTAAAATATACACCAGGTTATGGGCGCAGCTATACGCCACCTACACAAAGAATTCGTGATCTTGTTGCAAAGATGAAATTGATCCCGATCCGCGAAATCATTGCCGGGAACAGGATTGCGATTTGCGATGATTCTATTGTTCGTGGGACACAACTCAAGAACTTCACGATTAATAAACTTTGGGAAGCCGGCGCCAAAGAAATTCATGTTCGGCCCGCTTGTCCGCCATTGATGTTTCCGTGCAAATTCTGTCTTTCCACGCGCAGTACCCATGAATTGGCCGCACGCAAGGCGATCCGCAGCATTGAGGGCCAGGACGTGGAGGATGTTTCAGAATATGTGGATCCTGATTCTCCCAAGTATAGGAAAATGGTTGATTGGATTGCAAAAGATCTTGGAGTCACAACACTCCGGTACCAGACTGTGGACGACATGGTCGAGGCGATCGGTTTACCGAAAGAAAAATTATGCCTTTATTGCTGGACGGGGGAATGTCCGGTTTCCAAGAAGAAAGAATTTCATAAATCTTGCAATGCGTCTGGGAGATCATAAATTCTGAGTAACGAAAGGAAAAACGTATGGAGCGTAAGATCGCGTCAAGTTTCTTGTTGATTATTTTCATGCTTATGATCCTGTTCGGACCGGTTCAGGCGGCAGAAGATGCGGTTTCTCCGGGGACTCAAGCTTCTTCCCAAGCTTTAAACGAACAAGTTTCTTCTCAGAGTTTAGGCGCACAAGCCGGGGAAACCGCCAAAGAATTAAAAGATAAAGCTGAAGTGGCTAGTGTCAAAGTTGCTGAGGCATCCAAAAAAGTTGAAGCGGAAGCCCAGGATCTCTTTAAGGATCTTCAAAAACAATGGGATGAATTTGCCAAGCGGTTCCAGGCATCGCTCCAACAGCTATCCGTTCAAATGAAACAGCAGGAAGAAGATTTCAAAAAATCCTTCAATAAACCGCCCAAGTCTTAGTTTCTTTTATAAACGTCGTGGGTGGTGCTGATGTTGCGATGTTTTCTCTATAAAAAATCATCAAGTAATGATCTGAACCTTTTGTTACGGTTGCAGCGAAAAAGACATCTTCAAAAGACTTCCTAGCGGTTTTTAAATCAGGGTAAAATGCCTTTTACCGGTTATTTTGGATCTTGTGTCGGTGCATGAAAAATCTGGACCAAGGGAAAGGGGCGTAAAAAAATCCCATTTTGAAGGGCATCTTTCCAAGGAGATGCCGCCAATATTTTTGGTTCCAGGGAAGCTCTTTTCTAAAAGAGCCGATTATTTTTAGAAGAGATTTTGGTCATAGGCATACCAGCTTAGTAGGGCGGCTTATGAACGCGGCTATGACTTTTCTCACCAAGAAGAGTGTTCAGGTTGTGGTTGCCATTTTTTTCCTTATCAAAGTGATTTAAAGACTGACAGGGGGCATGATTCGTTGATGAAGAAAGTAATTGTCCTCTCCTTTTTTGTTCTTGGCTTTACATCGCTCATTTCGCAGGTAGTTATCATTCGGGAAATTGCGATGAGCTTCTATGGAAACGAATTTTTTATCGGCTGGGTCCTTTTTGTCTGGCTTTTTTGGACAGGATTTGGCAGTTATCTCGAAAACAGGTTTTCAAAGACTCCAGAAACAGCCTTCCGATGGTGGGGATTCTGCCACATTGCGGTCGCCCTGCTTTTCCCGTTTATGCTCGCACTGATTCGCTCAGGAAAGTTGCTTCTCGGAACACCGGCGGGTGCGGTTCCGGATCTTTTTTCCTCGCTTGCTTTCTCCTGCCTTGCTCTCGGACCTTTCTGCTTAATTTTGGGTTTTCAGTTTGCGGTAACTGCACGATGTTGGGTGCTTCAGGATCCCGAAACGCGAACTTCGTCCGTTCTAGGCCGGTCTTATCTGTATGAAACGTTTGGTTTTATTGCAGGGGGCACTCTGTTCAGCTATGCGTTTGTTTTTGCCAATGAGTTTAAAGTGGCATTCCTTCTCATGCTCATGAATTTTACAAGTGCCGGCATTCTTTTTTATTTAACGAAAAATCAAAAACGGAAAATCTTTTTGGGACTCTGTTTGATTTTTACTTGGGCATCTGTGGGTATATTTTTTGCCGCCGAATTTTTACAGCGACAAACGGCCCGATGGCATTTTCCGACGGAACAATTTGTAGAGATGCGCAATACCGTGCATGGCAATCTCGCGGTGACGCGGGTCGGTCACCAATATAATTTTTACCAAAACGGTCTTCTTTTAGGCGCAGGGGATGAAAGGCTTGCGAGTGAAAATCTTGTTCATTTTCCGATGCTGATCCATGAGAAACCTAAAAAAGTCCTCCTGATTGGGACAGGATTCAACGGTGTTTTGAGGGAAATCTTAAAATATCAACCCGACAGGGTTCAGGATGTCGAACTCGATCCTGCACAAGTGGAAATGGCAAAAAAATATATTTCTTTGGAATTACGGCGTGTCTTGGATGATAAGCGTGTGGCAATCTGGACAGGGGATATTCGAGATTTCTTCAGGAAATCTTCAAATGCTTTTGATGTGGTGATCGTTAATGAACCCAACCCTTCAACGGTCCTCATCAATCGCCAATACACTACGGAATTCTTTCAGTGGATCAAGGAGCATCTTTCGCCAGGCGGGATTGTCGCAGTCCGTTTAAAATTCGCTCCTGATTATATAACCTCCGAGCTTGAAAACCTGGCGGCATCAGTCTACAAGACGTTGAAGCGTTCATTCTCAAACGTTCTTCTCTTGCCTGAAGACACGCTTTATGTCATGGCTTCCATGGTTCCGCTTATGCAGGATCCCACGGTTCTGGTAAACCGCCTTGAAAGCCGCGGGATTCGAAATGATTTTGTGACGTCGGCTTATATTCGATACCGCTTGGGGAATGACCGTGTTGCTAAGGTGCGGGATCTTTTGGAGAAAAACAGCGTTGCAAAGATCAACGAGGATTCCACGCCGCGGGGTTATTTTTACGAATTTCTTTACTGGGTCAGTTCTTTTCATTTAACACTTGCGAGATTTTTTTTCTTCATCTTGAAAGTACCTTTTGCTGTTGTTCTTGGTGTTCTGTTGTCGGGGATGTTAGGGGCAGGATTTTTTCTTAGAGCACGTCTGCCGGCAAGTACGGCAATGGCTTCGGGCGGGTTCTCGCTGATGGCAACCGAGATCATTTTAATTTACGGTTTTCAGGTTTTTTTCGGCAATCTTTATTATCGGATCGCGTGGATCATCACGGCTTTCATGGCGGGTATGGGATTCGGGGTATGGATTGGGAATTGCAAACTTCTCAGAGACCCAAGCCGGATGTTAAGCCGCCTGCATGTTTTGACGGCAGGTTATTTTCTGCTTCTTACGGTAGGATGGTGGTTTTTATCGCAGCATTCTGCCGCAGGACCGTTATTGGGAGAAGGTGCTTTTCTCTTGATGGCAGGGCTTATAGGCGGTCTTGTCGGCCTTGAATTTTCATGGGTGACCCAATATTTTGTCGATCATGCCGGCGCAAAAGACATGAGAACGGGAAAAGTCTATGCTGCGGATCTTTTCGGATCTTGCCTTGGGGCGTTCCTTACGGCAAGTTTTTTCATTCCTGTGTGGGGTGTTTACAGGACACTGATATTTCTTGCTTTTTTGAACGGCGGAATCAGTCTACTTCTTCTCTTCGGAAAAAACCTCGGCCGTAAAAACCTGTAACTTTACGGACGGATCTTTCCAGCAGTTTCTTGGCAATCCAGCCTTTTGCGAGCAAAGTTCGCTTAAAAATTCTTCCTTGCTCCAGCCTGTTTCCGTGGCCACTTGCGGCAAAAAAACGCCGTGGTGAAAACCCTTGGAGACCGTGACGCCATGTTTACCGATGACGATCTCGTCTGCGCTTTCAATATCCCGGAGCGGGCTCAGCACAGAGATCTCATACTCCAGTTTGCCGAGTTCGTCAGGGCTTACCGGTCTGAATCGTGGGTCCTGGGTTGCGGCGGCAATGGCCATTTGTGAGATCACTTCATAAAGCGGTATGTCCGGCTCGAATCGACCGATACAACCGCGTAACTGGCCATATTCGTTCAGGGTTACGAACGCTCCGAGCTTTTGTTGTAAAGTTTGAGATGTCGGTGTTAGCGTCGGTACCTTTTGTGTTCGGACATAACTTTCAACCGTGGACCGTGCCATGGCAAGAAGTTCTTCCCGCTCCGCATTATTTAATAAATTTTCCTCTGACAAAGGTTTGGGTTTGTCGGCCTCGCTTTCTCCGGATTTTGTAAAGGCAAAAGAGGAATAACCCACTACGCGGCTTTTATCTCCCATGAAAGAGTCTCCCGAATTTGCATAGTTGAGAAAATGAACGTTCGAAAATCCAAGGGTTTGAGAGACCAGCAATAAAGTTCGGACGCCGCTCACTCCGCATAAAAATGTTTCCGCGTTCGGGACTCTTTCACCGCCAAGCTTTTTCAGTGTCGCGTCGAGATTTTCGGCCTTCCCTGTCTGGATTGCTTGAATAGTTTGGTGATCAGCAGTCGAGGCTGCATCGTAAGGAGGATAATGAGACATATCCGTGCTGGCCACGATAAGCGTCTTGTCATCAATGTTCTTTTTTAACGCATCTGCCAGCAGCGTCGTAAGTGCCGAATCGTCATTGCCAAAAACGAGCGGCACAATTTTAAAGTTTTTTAACACACGCTGCAAAAAAGGAAGCTGGACTTCCAGGGTATGCTCGCGCATGTGAGCGCTGGGCCGTTCAATAATGACTTTGGGGCTTGCGGCCATGATCTTTTCTGCGAAAGCTTTGTCGATTTCGACGAGACCTAACGGTGTTTCAAAAGAACCTTCTTTGTAGATAGAAATCCCGCTAAACCAATCGGTGTGGCTGTTGGAAAGGATAATGACGGTTTTGATATCCTGGCCTTTCAATGCTTTATAAGCGTAGGCTGCGACCGGGCCTGAGTAGATATAACCCGCATGCGGAACGATAATGCCTCGGATGTTTCCTTTGATCACAGGGGGGGTGGTCTGGCGTAGCATGGTATCCACGAAATTTTCAAGCTCCGGTTTTGAACCGGGATAAAATCCCCCGGCGACGGCAGCTTTTCTGATCGGTAAAGACGAGTCTGCGGCACTGCTAAGGGAACTATCCAGGGTTAGTAAAAGAAAAACTGACAACAAGGTAAGGATCGAAAATAATATTTTATTTCCAAATACCAGGAATTTTTTCTCCATCGGGGCATGCTCCATTTTTAAGATTATTAACAACGACAAAATGTCCTTGCCGGATGATAATTTTTTCTTTAGATTTCGTGCAGTAAGTTGCCTCGGCTTCCATATCTGCAATATTCCCGGTATAAACAAATTTCAAACCTTCCTCCATGGCAATCTTGCGTGCACGGACCATAGTCTCAGACGGCGTGGGTGGCAGGTTCTGTAATTTATACTGTGGAAAAAAACGGCTGAAATGAAGAGGTACGTCGTCGCCGAGGTTTATTTTGATCCAGCGGGCCATGGTTCGGAACTCTTCATCGCTGTCATTTTCGCCGGGGATGATCAGGGTTACGATCTCAAGCCAGACACCGCTTTGCTTGATTATCTTTAAAGTATTTAATACGGCATCCAAATGTCCGCCCGTAAGTTTTTTGTAAAATTTTTCTTGGAATGCTTTCAGGTCTATTTTATAAGCATCGATATAAGGCAGTAATTCTCTAAGCGGTTTCTCCTCAATATAACCGCTTGAGACCATCAATGTCTTCAGCCCTTTGGATTTCGCGAGTTTGGCGATATCCAGTACATATTCGTAAGCAATCGACGGCTCATTGTAGGTGAAGGCGATGGACTCTGCGTCGCTAGCCTTGGCAGCGGACACGACTTGCTCGGGGGTCATAGGCTGGGCTGAAATATCCCCTGGAAATGACTGGGAGATTTCCCAGTTTTGACAAAAGAGACAACGCATATTGCATCCGGTGGTGGCCACAGAAAAAGCCTTGCTGCCCGGGAGTACATGGAAAAACGGTTTTTTTTCAATCGGATCTACATGGGCGGTCGCGATCTTGCCATAGACCATGGAATATAATTTTCCATCGATATTTTTCCGGGCCTTGCAGGCTCCCCAGCCTCCGGGTGCTATTGCGCAACGGTTGGGACAAAGAAAACACTGCACGGATTTGTCGGACAAGGATTCATAATAGCGGGCTATCTGAAGAGATGAAACGATGGGGGATGCATCGGCTCGAAACGAGCGTTCACGTCGACAGATGAATAAAATAAGAGCGCCTAGCATCGCTGCAAAAAACAGGAATGAAGCTGTTTTTTTTAAAAAAGACGCCATCTTTTCAATCCTCTTTTTAAGAACAAATCCATTTCCTTCTTTTTCTCAGTGAATATTATGAAGAATCGAATAAATTCCGTAAATGAAAAAGATCCCTGCGACCACGAAACCGCTGAGTCGGGCCATGAATCGGAATTCTTTGGTCCGCGCCAGAAATCCCACAAAGATGAGCGGCAGGAAGTAAATAGAACTTGAAAGGAAAAAAAGAAAAAAATAGATCATGCCGTACAGGACATAATGTTGGGAGATGACATAGGAAACAGCCAGGAGAAAAGGAGGACAGAGGTTGATTCCCATCAAAAATCCCATGGTAAAAGGACTTTTCCCCTTGAGACGAGCAGAGCCAGCGCAGAGCGGATTTTTTTCACGGACCAAACCAACCAAATAAAGAAACAGGATGAGCGATAACAGGAGAAAAGAAATATCGGTCATGAGTCGCAGCAATCCAGAGTTTAATTTCTCTCCCGAATAACCTGCAAGGATCCCGATGCAAAGATAGCCCGCAAGGCGTCCTCCCAAAAATTGCAAGACAATCAATGTGTTTTTTTTAAAGGGGCGGTCTTCAACGGTGAGAAAGGAGCCCATGAAAGGGAAGCAGTAAGTCAGGCAGAAAGCCCCCACTGAAAGTCCGGCCAGCAAAGGTTGAAAGATCATCTCGCTTGTCATGGCTTCTATAGTAACAGAAAACGTTCCTTTTCTGGAAGAGCTCCTTTAGAGCGATTGTGGGAATATAATGCGGAAAGGAAGCCATTGAATGCAGAAATCATCAACGATTACAATCACAAAAAGTTCTCAATACGGGTCCAAATGCCACCGATAAAGCTAATGAACGAAAGGTGGTTATGAAAAATTTTTATCAGGGACATATTTTGAAAAATCACGCTGAGCTTTTTAAAACAGCCCATCGCTATCTTGTCGGAGGTGTGAATAGCCCGGTTAGATCCTTTAAGCCAATAGGGGGGGATCCGGTTTTTTTGAAACAGGCCAAAGGTTCCAAGATTTACGCCGAAGACGGACGTAAACTGACCGATTATTGTCTTTCCTGGGGGGCGATGATCCTAGGACATGCTTATCGAGAAGTTGTTGAGGCGTTGGAGCATGCGGTGAGACAAGGCACCAGTTATGGAATGCCCACTTGCCTGGAAACCGAATTAGCAAAATTGATTGTTGATGCCATTCCTTCGATGGAACAAGTCCGGCTAACAAATTCCGGAACCGAGGCGGTAATGGGTGCGATCCGTGTCGCCCGGGCTCATACCCAAAGGGACAAGGTCGTCAAATTCGAAGGTTGTTATCACGGCCATGCGGATCATCTTTTGGTCAAAACCGGATCGGGTGCGAACACTTTGGGAATTCCCGATAGCCTTGGAGTTCCTGCTGATTTTTCCAAGCATACCCTGGTTGTTTCTTACAATAATATCGAGCAAGTAAAAGAAACTTTTCAGCAGTATTACAATGAAATCGCGGCGGTTATTGTCGAACCTGTGGCAGGCAGTATGGGAGTCGTGATGCCCGAGCCAAATTTTCTTAAAGGACTTAGAACGCTTTGTGATGAACACGGAGCTTTGCTGATTTTTGACGAAGTGACTACGGGTTTTAGGCTTATGTATGGCGGGGCTCAAAATTATCTCGGTATTCTGCCAGATCTGACCTGTCTTGGGAAGATCATCGGTGGGGGCATGCCGATTGGAGCGTTCGGCGGACCACGTGAGATAATGAAAGTGCTGGCACCTTTGGGTGGCGCTTACCAGGAGGATACCTTGTCCGGGAATCCCATAGTGGTGACAGCAGGCATTGCGACTTTGAAATGTCTGAATCGTCTTCAGCCTTACTCGAAGTTGGCCTCTGCAACTCAAAAATTGTGCAAAGGAATCCAAGACGCGGCAGATTTTGAAGGGTTTAAGATCCGTATCAATGCGGCAGGATCCATGTTTTCCTTTTTCTTTACAGATCAAAAAGTAGTTCATTATCAGTCCGCAGCTTGCCAGGATACGGATTCTTTTCGGGAGTTTTATCAAGAACTTCTGCAGAGAAATATTTATTTCTCGCCGTCACCTTTTGAAGCCAATTTCGTTTCTGTTGCCCATTCCGAAAAGGATCTTGAAAATACCCTTCAAGCTGTTCGGAATATTTTTAAAAAAATGAGAAAACAATAAAGAACTTTTCGATGCGGAGTTTTGTATGACAGATGCCTTTTTGAGTCAATCTCAAGAAGATTCCTCCGACCCTTTTTGCAGCGATCTGCCCTGCAGGCCCAATCCCCGGATGGGTAAAATTCTGGTGACGGGTGCTTCCGGGTATATAGGCGGCAGGTTGGTTCCTGAATTATTGTCACGCGGGTATCAGGTAAGGGCCATGGTCCGGCGTGCCTCGCCGGAATATCAGGCGCGTTGGCCCCTTGCGGAGATCGTTGTTGCGGATGCCTTGGACGAAAAAACAGAGGCTCTTGGAAAAGCGCTTGCCGGGATCCATACAGCCTATTACTTGCTCCATTCTCTTTATTTGGGGCCGGAGCAATTCGAAGCCGCTGATATCAAAGCGGCCGAAAACTTCAGAAAAGTTGCTCAGGAACAGCAAATCCGACGGATAATTTATTTAGGAGGACTCGGTGATATCCAAAGTTCTCTTTCTTCGCATTTGAGAAGTCGCATCGAAGTGGCCGAAGAATTGAAACGCAGTCAAATTTCCGTGACGATCCTTCGGGCCGGTATCATTATCGGTTCGGGAAGCGCTTCCTATGAAATTATTCAGCATCTCGTGCGGCGACTCAGCATAATTTTAGTGCCTTCTTGGGCTAAAAACAGATGCCAGCCGATTGCCATCCGGGATGTGATCAAATATCTCGTGGGGATGTTGGAAGTTCCTGAGACCGAAGGTAAAAATTTCGACATCGGTGGGAAAGATATTTTGACTTATGAAGCCATGCTGAAAAAGTTAAGCGGGATTTTAAATAAAAAAGTTTTTTTCATTCCCTTTCCGGTTTCCGGCACTCGCGGTTTTGCTTATCTCTCAAGCTTGTTCACGCCAGTGCCGGCTTCCATCACGCAATGTTTAATGGACAGTCTGAAAAATGAAGTGGTTTGCCAGGAAGATAATGTTAAACGGTATGTGCCGTTCGAACCCATGTCCTACAAAGAGGCGATTGTGAGAGCTTTGACGCGTGAAGACCAGGACCGGGTCTATACGAGATGGTCGGATGCTTATCCTCCTGCCCATGAACTTGCGCTCAAACTTCATGAACTGAGTATCGGCCCAGCTTTCGGCGTTCGCTATTTTTTGGCCACGAAAAAGAATTCCCAATCGATTTTTAAATCCATCTGTAATGTCGGCGGCAAGGAGGGATGGTTCAACCATAATTGGTTATGGCGCACGCGCGGGATGATCGACCGTATCTTAGGCGGTGTGGGGTCGTCCCGGGGCCGGCGGAGCTATACCAAGCTAATCATTAACGACGTGATTGATTTTTGGCGCATCGAAGATCTTCAGGACGGGGAGCGGCTTCTCCTGCGATCCGAAATGAAATTACCCGGTAAGGCGTGGCTTGAATTCACGATTGAAGATAAGGGTGATGAAAGAAAATTAGCGTTGACCGCTTTCTATGATACCCAGAGTCTTTGGGGAAAAATTTACTGGTATGCCTGCCTTCCTTTTCACCATATCATCTTTAAGAATCTTCTTTTTGATATCGAGAAAAGAAGCTGAGGCGTGATAATGCAAAGAAACTGTTTAGATTCTTGCGTGCCGTATAAACTCCACTTGTCTGCCAGCTTTTTGTATAATGCCCCAATGAGGCGCGTATGATTTTTAAAAGGCAAATAAAAAAAGAGCGACGATGAATACGGATTTATTGTTGATCAAGCCTGATTTCCATGATATCGCGATCATGCCACCGATCGGGCTTGGATACTTATCCTCAATTCTTCGAAAAAAAGGTGTTTCCGTTGCCATTCATGATAATACCCTTCTTGGTTTTGATGACAAACGATTGGAAGCCCTGATTCGGGAACTTCGGCCCAGGATCATTGGTCTTTATGCTGCAACGCCGATGATCAAACGAGCTGAAGCGATTGTCCAACTCGCCAAACGTATTGATCCCGAGATCCTGGTGGTGCTTGGCGGGCCGCATCCCACCTGTACTGTCGAAGAAACACTTGTCTATGCCGATGCTGTTGTGATGGGAGAAGGGGAAGAGACATTTCCCCCCATGGTGGAAAGATTTTTGGGAGGTTCGCGCGATTTTTCGGGTATTGCTGGTTGTGCTTTCAAGGAGATGGGCGGGCAGGTGAAAATTAATCCCGCGAGGGATATCATCCGAGATCTGGACTTGCTTCCGTTTCCGGATTTTGAACATATGCCGATCTCAACCTATTTGAGTCAGGGAAATACTTTCGGTATCACTCAGAGGACAGCCCGGAGCTTGCCCATCATGGCTTCCAGGGGTTGTCCGTCCAACTGTACTTTCTGCCAGCGGTTTTTAGGAAAAAAATTCCGTATCCGTAGCGCTCAAAATGTGGTGGAGGAACTGACGCATTGGAAGGATAAGTACCAAGTGGATGAATTTAACTTTCTTGATGATAATTTCACACTTGTCAAAAAAAACGTTCTGGATGTTTGCGATCAGATCCACCGTAAAGGACTCCATATCAAGTTCCGTTTTCCGAACGGTGTCCGGGAAGATTATCTGGATGAGGAGATCTTGGAGGCCCTTAAATCCGTGGGATGTTATCACCTTGATTTCGGGATCGAAAGCGGCAGCCAGAAGGTTTTGGACCTCATGAAAAAGGGAAAAAAACTGGAGGATATCGTCGCGAAAGTTCATCTTTGCAAAAAGGCAGGCTTCAAAGTGTCCTCCTCATTCCTTTTCGGAACTCCGGGAGAAACCCTGGAGGATATGAAACAAACGATCCGTTTCGCGATATCCTTACCGTTAGACAGCGCTTGTTTCAGCCTCGTGATGCCGTTTCCTGGGACCGAAGTGCGTAAGGAAGCGGAAGCGAAAGGTTACTTGGCGCATAGTGATTATGAGGATTACACGATGAGTCTTGAAAATATGAGACCCCCGTTGCAGACGCCCGATTGGAGCGGAAAGGATATTCTCTTTATGATTCGAAAGGCGAACCGGGATTTCTTTCTTCGCCCAAAACAGATCATGACGCTTTTACCAAGCATGCTCAATCCCGTGAATATAAAGCGATATGCCGTATCTTTTTTAAAAACGTTAAAATAATTTAGAATCCTAAAAACAATGTTTTTTAGAAAACCGAGGTTCGCGAAAATGTCGACGGAACGTATGCCTATTGTTTCGGTTGTGATGCCTTGCTATAACGCGGCAAGATTTTTGAGAGAAGCCGTTGAAAGTATTTTGTCGCAAAGCTTTAGCGATTTAGAACTCATAGTTGTGAATGATGCTTCCACGGATGCCACCAAGGAAATTTTGATGGAATATCAGGCGAAAGATGGGCGCGTGGTATATGCGGAGCACGTGGCGAACCGCGGCGTGAGTGAGTCGCTGAATACAGGCCTGCGCCTTGTCCGCGGGGAATTCGTCGCCCGTATGGATGCGGATGATATTGCGGAACCGGAGCGTCTGGCGAAACAAGTCGCTTTACTTCGCAGAGATCCGGAAATTGTTGTGTGCGGTACTTTTCTTACCCTGATCGATGAAAACGGGAAAAAGATCGGAAAACGTGATTATGATGTGGATAGTGAGGTCATTAAAAAAAGATTTATGCGCCGGAGCCCTGTAGCCCATCCATCGGTTGTGATACGAAAGCAAATTCTGAATGCCCACCATTTAGAATACAGGCGCAAATATTTTTCCGCAGAAGATTATGACCTTTGGCTACGGCTTATGCCTTATGGGAAGTTTGCGAATGTCGGAGAACCGCTTCTTCGGTACCGGCTTTCCAGCGATGCTCTCACGGTTCGTCGTTGCAAGACGGCGCTTTGGAGCACCATTCGCTTGAAATGGAGGTATTTGCGCTATGCGGATCTTGCGTCCTATGGTAATTTGATGTTGGAAATGATCTTGATGCTATTGCCGAAAAATGGAATCCTTTTTTTATACCGAAAATTCCATGGAGTCCAGTAAATGAAAATCTGTTTCCTTGTCCCGCCGCCCCTAGATGGAAAACCAGCCGCGGAGCGTATTTTTGGCTGCAACTACGGGGTTTACAACCAGCCTAATATTTTTATGCTTTATGTGGCGACAGTCCTTCAAAAAGCCGGGCATGAAGTGCTGATCAAGGATTGTGTGATTGAGCATGCTTCTGTGAGTGCTTTTCAAAAATTCATCACTGAGAACTCTTCTGATATTTATTTTTTGGGAACGGTATTTCTTTCCAAAACGACTGATTTAAAAGCCCGAGAAATGATCCGTCTCTTACAGCCGCATGCCAGATTTTGTTACTATTCCACAGAGCCGACAGCTCATCCGGAAGATTTTGCTGCGGAAGATACCGTGATCATCCGTGGAGAACCGGAAATGACCTCGCAAGAGGTTGTTGCCGCATTGGAAAAGAAAACGCTGCTGCAAGATATCCGCGGGATCGTATTTTCTTCCGGAGGGAAGTTGGTAGATACGGGATATCGTGAACCTCTCGAAAATTTGGACGTATTACCTTTTCCTGACCGCTCCCTTTTGCTAAAAAGAAATTACAATAATCCCAAATTATCGGTTTATCCTTTTACCACGATCCTTACTTCCCGGGGATGTCCGTATCGCTGCTATTACTGTGTCCCGAATTCGCTTTCTTTTTCCAGAGAGATCGATCTTAAAAAAAAGACTGGGGCTTTCCTGAAGCCTCGCTTTCGTTCCCGTTCGGTGGACAATGTGGTTCAGGAGGTCAGGATGTTGGCCCGCCAGGGTTATCGTTCTTTTTCCATTCTGGATGATCTGTTTGCTTTTGATAACCAGTGGACGATCGATTTTTGCCAGAAGATTCAAGATCTCAGGATGGAATGGTCCTGTCTTTCTCGTGCGGATCACATGACGGATCCCGCCATGGTTCAGGCGATGGGAAAGGCGGGTTGTAAATTTGTGGCAATGGGGATCGAATCCTTCCACCAGGATATTTTGAAATTTGTCAGAAAGGATCTGGATCTCGGAACCGTACCAGTAGCGGTTCAAAATATGAAAAAAGCGGGTATTGAAGTTGTGATCAATGTGCTTTTTGCTTCCTGTGATTTAGAAACCGAAAAGACAATCCTTGAGACTTACCGCACTCTGAAACAATTGGATCCGGATTATGTGCTTTTTTCCGCATGTACGCCGTTTCCCTATACGGAATTTAATCAAATCGCCAGGGAAAAAGGGTGGATGGTTGAGCCTGAATACCGGCCTGTAGATCCGATGAAATCAGCCTTCATATCTTACTCGCATCTTTCCAAGGAGAGAATCGAAAAGCTATTGCGACGGGTTTATATCGGCTTTTATTTCCGTCCAAGCTATCTCTGGAAGAAGCTTTGCAAGGTCAAAAGTCCGTTGGATTTTATCAATAAAATCAAAGCAGCTTTGAACATATTTCGCTAATGCGGTAAACCTTTTCATGAAGCACGCTTCTTCGACCCAGGCAACCCGCTCTCAAGATTACACAGACTATCTTGCAAAGGATTCACAAATATGGTGGAAACGTCTGTTTCATGTTCAGGCACCTTATGCCTGGAATTTACGACGGCTTAAACCAGGTTTTACTTTAGAAATAGGCTGTGGGATTGGCCGCCAGTTGCTTTATCTTTACGGGAATGGAGTCGGTATTGACCACAACGCAGCGTCAGTTCAGGGCGCAAGAAAACAGGGGCTTCAAGCTTTTACTCCGGAACAATTTCAAGCTTCTTCTTTTAACAAACCTTGCAGTTTCGATTCTTTGCTCTTAGCTCATGTTGCAGAACATATGACAAAAGGCCAAGTGATCGATCTTTTGAGCCGGTACGTCGGCCTTTTAAGGTCTCACGGAAAATTAATCCTGATCACACCTCAGGAATTGGGTTTTCAGAAGGATCCCTCGCATGTGGAATTCATGGATTTGTTGAAAATGCGGGAAATAGCGGAAACGCTTGGGTTTCAAATTGTTAAGCAATATTCTTTCCCATTTCCCAGAGTTTGCGGAAAGTTTTTTAGACATAATGAATTTGTCTCAGTCGGGATAAAAAAGTAGACAATATTCATTTTAAATCTTGTTGGAAATCGCGACGGTCAAATCACCCGACAAATTCTTTAAAGAGAGTTTTTTGAATGGGTTTCTTCGGTGGCAAGTGAGTTTAAGATCTCAATGGCTTCGCGATGTTCTTTTTCGTGACGATGCGACTCAAAGCGGCTCACAAGACTGTAAAAGCACGGCACAACAAACAGGGTTAACAATGTTGAAACAGCCGTACCCCAGATGATCACGGTCGCCATCGGTGCGCGTTGTTCAGCGCCTGGCCCCAGATTCATGACTGCCGGCAGGGCGCTCGCGATGACCGCAAATGTTGTCATTAGAATCGGACGAAGGCGCAGCGGGCAAGCTTCAAGCAAAGCTTCGTTGACACCGAGACCTTCCTCACGTCTTTGATTGGTAAAATCTACGAGGAGAATCGAATTTTTCTTTACGATTCCCATGAGTAACAAAAGACCGATGAAACTTAACATGTTGAGCGAATGGTTCATTAAAAAGAGTCCCAAAAATGCACCGGAAGCGGAGAAGGGGAGTGCTAAAAGAATTGTCAAGGGATGGAGAAAGGAATTGAACTGCGCTGCCAGGATCATATAGGCAATAAAGATCCCGAGGATCAACGCGAAAGAAAGCTGTTGGAAGGATTCTCGGAACCGTTCAGCACTTCCGGACATCACCAAATGGTACTCTTTGGGGAATTCCTTTCGGGCAATTTTTTCAGCAAGTTCCAAGGCTGTTGCTTGTGATTTTCCACGAGCCACATTTCCGAACACATGCACAGCCCTCTCGCGGTTTTCGCGTGAGATCAGCATCGGTTCCGGAGTTTCAACCGTGTGTGTCACTTCCGAAAGGCGGACCATTTCACCCCGCTGATTGCGCACCCAAAGCAGATTGATATTTTCAAGCTTACGCCGGTTTTCATCCGTAAGACTAATCCGAACATCATAACGGCGATCGCCTTCCGTATACTTTGCGACTTTGACACCACCCATGGCGACCTGGATGGTTGTTGCGATTGATTCTGTGGTAACCCCGCGTTCCGATGCCTTGACGCGGTCCGGGATGACATGCACTTCAGGAATGTCGATGAGATAATCCGTGTCCATGTCCATGACCAATCCCGATTCTTGGAGACGCGATATGAGAAGGTTTGCCAGTTCACCCAGTTTTTTCCAATCAGGTCCCTTAATGGAAATGTCGATGGGGTAGTCTCTCGCCCCGGCAGCCGAGGCCGTTGAGAGGTCCTGGAGTGTCGCGCGCATGACCCCCGGGATTAGATTAAACTCCTTGCGGCATATATCCATGAGATCTTTTTGTGACAGGCGGCGTCCTAGGATTTTATCCTTGGGACGGTCGTGAGGTTTTTTCAGGGTAACAAGCAAGATGCCGGCATTGACGTCACTTCCCGTGCCAGTTCCACCGGCGACCGCAAAATAGATTTCAACCTCGGGTCGTTTTGAAAGAAAGTCTTCTGCTTTTTTCAAGACCTCATCGGTTGCGGCCAAAGATGAGCCTGGTGGGGTTTGGATACGGACAAGAAAACGGCTGATGTCATGCACGGGGATGAACTCCTTGCGGATCAGGGGCATAAAAAAAAGCGAGGCTACAAAAAAAACGAGGGCGAAAGCCACCACTTTCCCGCGATGACGTAATGCTGCTGTGAGCGCGCTCGAATATAAAGAACGCAAATGATTCATAATGTTATCTGCGACGCGTCCGACTCGTGTATCATGTCCAACTTTTAAGAATTGACTGCAACGAGAGGGTGTCAAGGTGACGGCTTCCAAGAGCGAAAAGGCAACGGCTGCGGAAACTGTGATGCCAAATTGAAAGAAAAATTTACCGATGAGGCCTTGCATGAATGCCGTTGGCAGGAAAATGGCGATGACTGCAAGCGAAATGACTGCGACGGCAAATATGATTTCCCTGGAGCCTACGATAGCTGCAAGGACGCGGGTTTTTCCCATTTCATAATGGCGCGCAATGTTTTCAAGCACCACAATCGCGTCGTCCACCACAATTCCAACCACCATCGAAAGTCCTAAGAGCGTTACATTATTGAGCGTAAATCCCATGAAATACATGACAATAAACGCGCCGCCCAAGGCCGTGGGAATTGCCAAAACGACGTTAATCGTTGAACTAATGGAACCTAGAAAAAACCAGCAAACGATACCCGTGAAAAGTATTGCCAAAATGATCGTCAATTCCAGTTCATGGACCGTTTCTTTGGTCTGTTCCGTACTGTCAAAATTGATCGTCAATCGGAGGTCTTTGGGTAATTCGGCCGAGAGTTCTTTGACGCGTTTTTTGACGGCATTAGCTACTTCGACGGCATTGGTTCCGCGCTGTTTGCGGATGCCCAGCCCTACCGAAGTTTTTCCTAAGACGCGAGCCTTTCGTCGGACATCTTCAAGACCGTCTTCTACAATTGACACATCGCTTAAACGGAAGGTTTTCCAAAGATAGCCTTCCCTGACGCGGCTGGGGATTACCAATCTGCTCAGCTCCTCGACATTTTTAGTCTCTCCTAATACCCGGATATTCCGTTCTGTTTTTTCGGTGGTCAGACGGCCGGCAGGGAGTTCCGTATGCTGTGCTTGAATGGTGGCCATCACGTCTTCTGCGGTGAGGGACAGCGCTTCGAGCTTATGGGCGTCCAGCCAGACACGCATGCTTGGTTCGGCAAACCCTCCAAGAGTGATTTCTCCCACATTGGGAACTGTTGCGAATTGATCTTTAATATGATCCTTGATATATTCGACCAATTCGCGAAGGGAGCGATCTCCCGAAAGTCCCACCCAAATGATGGGCTGGTCATCGGGGTTGACTTTGGTAATGATCGGAGCATCCATATCCTCTGGCAGATTACGTTGTGCTTGCGCGATCTTCGTTTGAATTTCTTGGACGGCCACATCGATATCCTTGGACAGCTCAAATTCCGCAGTGATATTGGCACTGCCAAACCGGGAACTAGAAGTGATCTTTTTAATTCCTTCAATGGACATCAGCGATTCCTCGATAATGTCCACTACTTCGGTTTCCATGACCTCAGGAGCGGCACCCTCCCAGGTCACACTAATATTGGCGTAAGGGAAGTCAATGTCCGGCATCTGAGAAACGCCCATACGCATAAAGCTGATGCCGCCGAAGATCAAGAGCGCCGACATGATCATCCAGGCGAAAACCGGTTTTTTTATTGAAACATCCGAAAGACTCATGATACTTCTCCAATTGCAACTTTGAGCCGTGCTTCATCCTGTTTCATTTGATAGAAAGCCTGATTGGCATTCTGTTGTGCCTGGCTCAGTGACTGTAAGGCTGTAAGGACGTCTAGGTTGCTGACAAGGCTTCGCCGGTATTCATCACTTTGCAATTTATAATTTTCTTCTGCGGATGCCACAGCTTCCTTGAACGCCAGATATTGTTCCTTAGAGTAGCGCCAGCCCTCATAGCTTTGTTTAACCTGCAGATCCGCCTGGCGTTTTGCGATGGATAGTAAATGTTTTTTTTGCTTGAGGATGCTGATCGATTCCTTGACCAGACCGACCGTGGCTCCGCCTGAAAAAAGAGGAACATCAAATTTAAAAAGCGTGTCCCAGTCGACGCTGGCATTAAAACCTTCGCGACGCATATATTGATTATGGGCAAGCGAGATAGTCGGCCAGAACCCGCTTTGGGCCACCAGGATTCCGCGCCAGGCCGTTTTTACAGCTTGTTCTGCGGCCTGAACATCGGAACGGCTGTAAGCTATTTTGAGGTAATCCGTCATCGCTCGATGAGAAGGGGCCTGATCGTCATCATCCTGAAGTTTTTTGTCGACAATACTCATGCCGATCAGGAATTCCAGCAGATATTGATAGTTTGCCAGTGTGCCTTTTGCCCCTGCCAGATTCGACTCCAGATTTTTCATCCCTGTGGTAGCCGTAGCTATTTCGCTTAGCCGGGAACGGCCTATTTTTTCTCGTTCCTCCAGTTCCTTAATACGTTCACCGAGAAGCTTATGGATTTCCCGAATGATCCTAATCTCCTTTTGAAAGCGGAGGATGCCATAAAAAGCACGGGCAACGTCTTCATAAAGAAGTTCTTTCGATCGAAGCCAGAGTTCTTTTTGTTCTCTTTTATAGCTCCCGGCACCCGTGATAGCTCCCACGGCTTTGAATCCTTGAAAAAGAGGCTGGCTGATCGTGAATTTATTTTCTGTTCTATCCGGATCGACAAAAGAACTGCCTAAAGAACCGCCGGCGCTGTTTCCCGATTCCATATTTTCCTGAAGGGAGCGTGAGACAATGAAGTCCACATTTCCAAGAGCCTGGCTTGCGGCGGTGAACATTTGTGCGTTAGCACGAGCGATGGCTTCTTTTTGGATGGCGACGGCATCACTTTCTTCGAGCGCCAGTCTGTAACAATCCTCCAAAGTAAGCGGAGGAGCGTCTGTTGCCGGGTATGGGGAATAGGATCCTTTTTGGGACTGAGATTCCGCAGCCTGGGTTTGAAATAAAGGAGCATTGAAGAGGCAAACCGACAAGATCAAAAATAATGCGAAGGACTTAAAGAAGATATTATTTTTCATGTTTTGTTCTCGCAAGAAATTCATCCATGGCTTTTGAAAGAGCGGCATAAAAGCGACTGATGGTCTGATGCTCCGAAACATTGAATTGATCATAGGCCTTGAGTAAAAGAGACAAGCTGGAAGTCTGTATTTCCGCAAGAATTTTCTTCCCTTTAGAAAGGATCTCGAGAAGAATGATGCGGCGGTCATTGGGGTGGGGACTACGTCTCAAGAACCTCTTTGTTTCAAGGCGATCCACAAGGTTTGTAACGGCGGGTTTGGTAATCCGGAGCTTTTCGCTGATCTCGGTCATGGAGATTGGCCCCAAATGTTCCAGCTGGTTTAGCAGCGCGTACTGTGGCAGAGTGAGATTGACCCTGTTCAAGATGGTGGTGTAAAGGCGGGTGAATTTCGGATGAATTTCTCTGAAATTCGCGACGAATTCTTCGCGTATGTTCATAAGCTTTTACCTTGTTGTTTCAATTAATAGTTAAAATATTAAACTGTTTATGCTTTTAATTATATGCAAAGAAAAAAGGAAAACAAGGGGTTTTATTTACAAAAGAGGGCGGTGGGATTAGCTGAAAAGTCCTGTGGCCAGAAGCCCGTTCAAAATGAATTGAACTGCAATGGCCGCAAGGATGAGTCCCATCAAACGTGCCATAATCTTAATGGCAATAACGCTTAAGCTTTTTGATTTGATGGCTACAATCCATAAGATGAAAAAAGTCAGAAGCGAGACCAAAACGATATTTCCCAAGAGCACCAAATGAAAGGCAAGAGTCTCAGCTTTGTTTTTCAGAAGGATCACAGCAGTGATGGCGCCTGGCCCCGCAAGCATGGGGATGGCCATCGGGGTAATCGCAACATCATGTTTGGTCATGCCTTCAGCTTTTTCTTCCTGGGTTTCTTTGGTCGCGGTGCGTCGAGCTTGTAACATATCCAAAGCGACCAGCAGGAGCACGATACCGCCGGCAATCTCAAATGCGGGCAATGAAATTCCGAACGCATTAAGGAGCGCCTGGCCCGCAAAAAAACTAAGCATTAAAATAAAAAAAGTGATCATGGCAGCCATAAGCGCCATGCGTGCCCGTTCCTGAATAGTGTTTTCATGAGTCATCGCCAAAAAAGCGGGGATAAGGCCGATGGGATCGACGATCACAAAAAGAGAAGCGAATGATAAAATCGTGAAATCGAGTAAGGTATTCATCTTGGTAAAGCATCGGCAGAAAAAGAACACGCCTTTATCTTTTTGGTGGAAAATGCTCCTGAAAATTAATGATAGGTCAGATGCCTTGTGGCATAATATAAAATCATGTTAATTTTGAGGAAAATCCTTTTTTATATTTTTGCTTCGGTTTATTTAGTTTTATGCCCCCTGATCATTCTCTATGCGCTTGGGTATATTTTTACGCCTAAGGTAGAAGAGGGATTTGCTAAAACCGGTTTGATTCATCTTGAAACCTTGCCCGAGGGGGCTTCCATTTCCATAGCAAATAAACACTCTGCCGAAAAAACGCCTGCGACTATTCGGAACCTTCTGGCCGGGAAATATGAAATCAGGATTTCCTTGCGCGGATATCGTCCCTGGATCCAAAAGGTAGTCGTGGAGCCTGGGAAAGCGGTGGCTTTTGATAAGGTGCTGCTGATCCGGGAGAGACTTCAAAAAAAGACCTTGATCCAGGAATCATTTGCGAATTTGTTTCCTGTTTCGGGCACTCGTTTTTTATTGCTCATGAAATCCAAAAAGATAAAAGATTTTTTTGTCTTTGATTGGAAGAGCGAAGCTTCTCGCCCTCTCTTGTCGGAAGGATCACCTTTGGAGGATGCAGAGCTTAGTCGGTTTTATATGTCGAAGCAAAGTCCTTTTGTTCTGCTTCAGGTCAAATGGAATAACGCGGTGAAATTTCTTGGCTGCCAGCTGGATAAAGAAAAACCGGAAATCAAGGATATCTCACGGCTTTTTTTAAAAGGAGAACCGTCGGAAATCCGGTGGGAGGGAGGGGCGCCAGATTACCTTTTTGCGGCCTATGGCGATCACCTTTATCGATTCGATCTTGAAAAAATGATCGTTTTTCCGAATTTTTTGAAAAAAATCCAGGGGTTCGGACTTTATAAAGGCAAGGTCTATGCGCTTCGGTCTTTTTCCATCGTGCGTTTGAACTTTAATGCCAAAACAAGCCAAGAGACGGTGGTTGAAAAAGGTTCTTTTCTGGAAAACCTTTTTCACGAGTCGGGCCATTACAAAATCGATTTTTTATCAAGAAATACGATCTGTTTTTTAGGAAAGAATGGAGCATTGTTGGCTAATGTGCTTCCTTACCGTTTTATCGAAGAGGGACTGAAGGGGTATCAGGAGGATGCCGCAGGGAAGAAAATCGTGTTTTGGCAGGATGAAAAACTGGGTATTCTTGATTTCAGCAGGTCCGAAAGGAGAAGGGAAATTTTTGAACCGGGACCCGAGATCGATTGGGCTTTAAATGATGGGACGATGATTGAACAGGCCTATTTTGTTTATGATGCCTCCCACGTGCTATTTCGGGATCAGGATGAAGTGATGATGCTTGCTTTAAGGCGGGGAGACCGTTCTTTGCAAAAAATTGTAAAATTATTCAGAAATAGTTCTATGTTTTATTCTGATGACACCGGCCGTCTTTTCTATCTTGAACCTAACACGGGATATTTGACGTCAACCGAGATTCTCCCGGAGGGATTTAGTTTCTCCGGTGTTCTCAGCGAATTTGAAAAAGAAACCAAAGAGGTCTTGAAGTGAAGTTTGTTTATTCTCGTCGAGGACTGAAAGGTAAAGACATGTTCTTTCAACGTGTCTTTGAGGTTCTTCCTGGTCTAACGAGTTGGTTTCTCGTTTTAGGGATCATCGCGGTTTCTTTTTGGAAGCCGATCATTTCTTCAATTCTGGTGATTGCTTTTCTGTTGGGATGGCTCCTCCGGCTTTTTTATCTCACAATCATTTTGATGCTTTCCTATTGCAGGCTGTCCCTTGAAAAAAATACGGATTGGCTTGCGAGGATCCGTGGTTTGGATCGTTTGGATGTCTATCGAAAAGAACTCAGTAGGCTTGGTGGGGGAAAAGATTGGGCAAACAAACTTTCACTTTGGGCTCACAAGAAAGACCTTGAACGGCTAAAAAAATCAGGCAATATGCCGCCACGTTCCGGGGATATTTACCATCTTGTTGTGATTCCAGTGATTAAGGAATCGCCGGAAGTGGTGAGGAGTAATATTGCGGGAATTGCCAGCAATACGGTTTTAGCGAAGCAAATTCTTATTACGGTGGCGCTTGAATCAAGGGCTCAAGAATCGATGAAGGAAGCCATCCGCCAAATTGCGGCCGAATGGCAGCAGCATTTCATGGATCTTCTGGTTGTGGAACATCCGGATGGTCTGCCGGGCGAAGCGCGGGTGAAGGGCGCCAATACAAGTTATGCGGCACGAATTGCGGCAGCATATTATGAAAAGAAACATATCCCTTTTAAAAATATCATTGTTTCTTGTTTTGATGCGGATACCGTCGTAAGCCCGCAATATTTCAGCTGTCTGACGTACAGTTTTATGATTTCACCGGACCGCCAGCGGGCAAGTTTTCAGCCGATACCCGTTTATTACAATAATATCTGGGAAGTGCCAGGATTCGCGCGAGTAGTTGAGATAGGGTCTTCTTTTTTTCAACTAGTCGAGACGACAGATCCTGAGAAACTCGTGACCTTTTCCAGCCACAGCATGAGCTTTCAGGCGCTTGTAGAGGTGGGGTATTGGCCGGTCGATATGATTTCGGATGATTCTGGGATTTTTTGGAAATCCTATCTCTATTTTGACGGGGAATATCGAGTGATCCCGTTACCGACCACATTATCCATGGACGTTGTAGATGCGGGAGCATGGTGGCGAACGGTGGTGAGTTTGTATAAACAGAAACGGCGCTGGGCTTGGGGGGTGGAGAATTTTCCTCTTGTGATGCGCGGATTTATGAAGAGTAAAAAAATATCACTTTATAATAAGTTGCGACTTGGTTTTAAATTATTTGAAGGGCATATCACCTGGGCGGCTTTGCCGTTCCTGCTGACGCTTGTCGGATGGCTGCCGTTGATTTCTTCGGGGAATGAATTTTCAAGCACCGTCCTTTATTACAGCTCGAGCAGGCTGACGCAAATCATTTTCAGCCTTTCCTCGCTGGCACTTTTGAGTACGGTGGTGTTAAGTATATGGCTTTTGCCTAAAAAGAAGAAAAAATTCTCTTTGCTTTGGAACCTAATTCATTTTCTGGAATGGCTTCTGGTGCCTGCGATCCTCGTTTTTTTAAGTGCCATGCCGGCGTTGGATGCACAGACACGGTTAATGTTCAATCGCAGGATGGAATTCTGGGTATCTGAAAAAAGGCGCCTTTTATGACTTTAAGATTATGGAAGTATCTATTTTGAAAGGAGAATAAATATGAAGCTCAAATTAATCATGGTGGTTTTTACGGTGACAGCGCTGATTTTTCAAGGGTCTGCATTCGCCCTATCCATTACAGATGTGAAAGCGGTGGCGGAGGATGCGGTTGAAGAAACAGAGAGCTCCTTGGTTGCGGGTTATGGTAAAGAAAAAGCGGCTTCCATGGAAGAACGCTCTGGATCTTCAGAAAATAGTGTCAAAGAGGTGATCAAGAAAGCTGTTAAAGAAACCGAGCCTGTTTAAAGCTTTTTCAAAAAGAGCAAGGATGATTTTAAAAACCCCGAGTGATAAATATATTTAAATGAGTCTCTTGGTTAAAACCGATAAATGCATTAGAATCCGCTAACTCTTGTCATGATTAAAGGGGATAGAAAAAGCGGACTCGCAGAAAGGGTTGAAAATGATCGCGTGGTTGGGATTTGGTGTGTTGGTGGCAGTGATGCTAGCCTTGGATCTTGGTGTGTTCCATCGAAAGGAACACGAAGTCCGGATGAAGGAAGCGATCCTTTGGAGCGTTCTCTGGACGGTTGTAGCGCTGATTTTTAACGGGGGTATTTATCTGGTCCAGGGGCGGGAACTTGCCATGCAGTTTCTCGCAGGCTACATTCTGGAAAGAACACTGAGCTTTGATAACCTTTTCGTGTTTCTTCTTGTTTTTAATTATTTTCAACTGCCTGCCCGCTATCATCATAAAGTTCTTTTTTGGGGGATTTTCGGGGCGCTTTTATTTCGCGCCATTTTTATCGGGTTTGGGTTAGGTCTCTTGCACTATTTTACGTGGATGATCTATGTTTTTGGAGCCATTTTGATCTGGACAGGAGCGAAGCTGGCTCTTGAAAAAGACAAAAAAGTCGAGCCTGAAAAAAATATTTTTGTGCGGTGGTTTCGAAAGTTTTTTGCCGTGACTGATGATTATTGCGAGGGGAAGTTCTTTGCGAGAATTCGCGGAGTTTTGTACGCAACACCTCTGATGGTGATCTTGCTGGTGATTGAATCCACGGATGTGGTATTTGCCATTGATTCCATACCGGCTATTCTCGCTATTTCGCAGAATATTTTTATTGTTTACACCTCCAATATTTTCGCGATCTTGGGTCTTCGCTCGCTTTATTTTGCCATCGCAGAACTGATGAAGCTTTTCCACTTCTTGCATTACGGCCTTTCGCTCATTTTAGTGCTGATTGGTGTTAAGATGCTGATCGCTCATTTTTATCATTTGCCGACTGTGGCTGCGTTAGGGAGTATATTATTAATCTTGGTGCTTTCGGTGATCGCATCTATCCTTTGGCCTCAAAAATCAGGCGAAACAAACCCGAGTTCCTGACCTTTCGGAACAAGAACTGCATTTTTGCCGCATTTCAAAAGCTGCCTATATTTCTCGGAGAGTTTTTAACACTTCGTCGTGGAAAGCCGTTACCGATGGATCGTTCTGGGGAGTCGTTTGATAAGCCAGATATTTTTGAATATTATGGAAGTGAGTCAATAATAAAAAAGCGCAGGATCTACGGATCCTGCGCTTTTCGATATCCTCTTGATAGAAAGGGTCAAGCCTTTGTTCTTACCGGGATCCGCATCTTGTAAAAGGACCGTCGGACAAAGAACAGTCCTGCAATAAAAAAGACTGCACCGCTGATGCGGGTCGTTGCCGGGTTCATCTTGATCGCGATCTCGACGGCCAGCATGCCGAAGAGGGTCGAGAATTTGATGATCGGGTTGAGGGATACTGACGTGGTGTCCTTGAACGGATCTCCCACCGTGTCGCCGATAACGGTTGAGGCATGAATCGGCGTGTTTTTCTCTCCCAAATCTACCTCCACAACCTTCTTTGCATTGTCCCACGAGCCGCCCGCGTTGGCCATAAACATAGCCTGAAAAAGCCCGAAGGTGGCGATGGCGATGAGGTAGGCGATAAAGAAGTAAGGGTCGAACATCGCGAAGGAGAGCGTGAGCATAAGCAGACCGACAAAAATATTCCACATCCCTTTTTGAGCATACTCGGTGCAGATCTGCACGACCTTGATCGAATCCGCGCGATCGGCCTCTTTCTTATCAAGATTCAAATTTTTCTTGATGTACTCAACAGCAGAATAGGCCCCCGTCACCACGGCTTGAATGGAAGCGCCGCAGAACCAGTAGATCACAGCGCCGCCGCACAGAATTCCCAAAAGGACTGGTGCGGCCGTAAGGGATTCTTTTTCGTTTAGAAGAATTTCTCCTATATTTGTGGGAAGAAGCTTGCCCCCCGCCGCCGCGATTGCGGCCGTCTGGAGATGCTCCTGGAGAAGCAATATAATCGAAAAGATCATGGTGGTGGCTCCGGCGACCGCGGTTCCAATCAGCACCGGTTTGGCTGTAGCTTTAAAGGTGTTGCCTGCCGAGTCGTTGGCCTCCAGGTAGTGTTTTCCCATTTTAAAGTCAGGTTTGAAACCGAAATCATTCTCGATCTCTTTTTCGATCCCGGGGATCGACTCAGTCTGGGCCAATTCGAAGATCGATTGGGCGTTATCCGTCACCGGGCCGTAGGAATCCACCGCGATATTGACGGGGCCCATGCACAGAAAGCCGTAAGCCACAAGGCCGAAAGCGAAAATGGGCGCGTGTGGCATGATGTTCTGGAGCCCCGTTCCCGCGATGAGGAAGGCCCCGAACATCAGACCCGCGATGAGGATACCCTTCCAGAATGCCGAGAAGTATCCCGCCACAAGTCCCGAGAGGATCGTGAGCGATGCGCCGCCTTCGCGCGAAGCGGTTACGATCTCCTGAACATGCCGCGAGTGGGAAGAGGTGAAGACCTTGGTGAACTCCGGAATGAGGTAAGCTGCCAAAGTTCCGCAAGTGATGATTGAGGCAAGTTTCCACCAGAGAGTTGGATCCGGGAGGTCGCCCACGAGCAGGTAAGACATCCCGAACGAGGTGGTGATACAGAGGGCTGACGCGATCTGGATCAGGCGCGTGAGCGGCTCCTCGAAATCAAATTCTTTCAAGCCCTTGTACTTACGCTCGGAAATGGCTTGATTGATGAAATACGAAACGCCTGACATGAAGTCCATCAAAAAGCGCATGGCGAAAATCCAAACAATGAGCTTTGCTTGAAGCGAGGGATCTTTGATCGCGAGGGTGATGAACGAAATGAGTGCGACGCCGGTAACGCCGTAGGTTTCAAAACCGTCTGCGGTAGGTCCCACTGAGTCCCCGGCATTATCGCCCGTGCAGTCGGCAATGACGCCCGGGTTACGAGGATCATCCTCTTTGACCTTGAAGACGATCTTCATGAGGTCCGAGCCGATATCGGCGATCTTGGTGAAAATGCCACCCGCGATCCTCAAAGCGCTTGCCGCCAGCGATTCTCCAATGGCAAACCCCAAAAAGCAGTATCCGACGATGTCTCGCGGCACGAAGAGCAAGATAATGACCATCATGACCAACTCGATAGAGATCAGGAAAAGACCGACGGACATTCCGGAGCGCATGGGGATATTGACCACATCCCAAGGCTTTCCGCGCAGGGAGGCGAACGCGGTTCTTGCGTTGGCATAGGTGTTCACGCGGATTCCGTAATACGCCACCAGGGAAGATCCCGCCATGCCCACGATCGAGAAAAAGAGGACTAATCCCAGGGTTGTGAGAGGCTCATGCTTGAGTCCCAGGAAGTAATAACTCATCGCAGATGCAATGATTGCGAACAGGATCGTGAGAAACTTTACCTGCTGTTTAAGGTAAGTCTTACAGGTCTGGAAGATCGTTTCCGCGATATCGAGCATTGATTTATGAGCCGGAAGCGATTTGACTTTCATGAATTGATAAAGAGAAACGCCCACTGTCCCGAGGATCACTAGGGCGCCGTAAAGAAGGATCTGGAAGCCCGAAAGACCACCCAGTAGATTGAAATGCCCCTCATGGAGATCCGGGATCTTCAGATCCGCTTCACTGGCCCATGTAACAGTTTGTCTCAGGAAAAATACGCCTATTATTGAGAGTTGTGTAAAAAGTTTTTTCATATTTCTCCGGCTTAATTAATAACTCAAATTTTGCGGGCTGTGAGGCATGACTTCTCATTTCAATGGATACGGAGCTCACAAATCAACACAAAACCTAAGCTAAGAATTATCTTTTTTTAGGTTAAACAAGCTTTTTAAAGCATGACATGCTGAATAAATTGTTATGATAGCGCAATGCTCAAAAAATACCATCCAAATTTTATTCTTATGAAAAAGCGGAACAAAGTTGGATGAACATCGTCAACATCTATATTATTGATTATGTATTTGCTTCTGCTATATTAAGGCCTTCCTATGGCAATGATAATCAAACGGGTCGAAAGACCGCGTGAACTCAAGTGGTATCATGCAGGCGCCATGCTCTACGGCGACTGGGGCACGAGCAAGGCCTATGTGCTTGGCATTGCCTTTGCCCTGGCCGGCCATGCCTCTTGGTTCTTTCTCGGTCTTATGTCGCTTCTCATGATTTTGATCGGAGTTTGCTACATGATCATTTGCCGCATTTATCCCGATGGCGGCGGTGTTTACTCTTCGGTCAAACAGCGTTCCCAGACTCTTGCGGTGATCGGCGCTTTTCTGTTAATTGCGGATTATGTTGTTACCGCTTCTCTAAGCGTGTTGGATGCCTTCCATTATTTTAACGTCCCCAATCCGGAATTATGGGCAGTGATCGCGATTCTTATCATCGGCGCTATGAGTTGGGTTGGACCTGCAAAAGGAGGTGCTGCTGCGGCCGTGATCGCTGTTCTTGCTTCACTGACAGCTTTAATCCTTTTTGTTTTTACCGTACCGCATCTTCCGCACGTTGAACTTACAATGCCGGCTGGGGGATTTATAAAAAATTGGCCGGTATTTGTCGGCATTGTGCTTGCACTTTCGGGTGTGGAAGCGATCGCGAACTTGACCGGTGTGATGGTGGAACCCGTTAAAAAGACCTCACGCCGGGCGATTATGCCTGTATTGATCGAAGTAGCGGTTCTGACATTTCTCTTGGGTGTTGCCATGAATGCCATTCCGGGGTTGACGGGGCATACGGAAGATATGTTGCGGGCAATCGGGAACCATTTTATTGGTCCGTGGTATGGAACTTTGATTTCAATTATTTTCGGATTCCTACTTTTATCGGCCGGAAATACGGCGATCATGGGTCTTGTGAGCATTCAATTTACCATGGCTAAGGATCGCGAATTGCCGCCGATTTTCTCGAAACTTAACCGCTTCGGCATGCCATGGCTTGCGCTGATTGTCGCTACGCTGGTGCCGATTGTCGTCCTTGTTGTAGAAAAAGATATCGTTCACCTGGCAGCCTTGTACGCCATCGGTGTTGTGGGAGCTATCGCACTTAATCTCGCGACAAGCGCCACAAATTTTTCAATACCGTTGAAACTTTGGGAAAGGATCCTTCTTCTTTTGGGTGCGGTCATTACGCTTTTCATCGAGCTGACGATCGCCATTGAGAAGCAAAATGCCCTTTTCTTTGTTCTGACTGTTTTGGGAGTAGGCCTGGTACTACGTCACGTTGCGAAAGTGGTTGTGTCGGCACCGATGCCGGAACTTGCTTCGACGGTCAATATGTTGACTGTAAGTGAGGCTAAAGAGCTTGCGTCGCTTTATAAAAGTTCTTCACTCGTTGCCTTGAAGTCTTTTAACCCTGTGCTGCTTGAAGAAGCCGCACTTCATGTGAAAGCCCTCGGGGAGAATTCAGTCTATCTGAGTTATGTGGAAGAAACTCCGCCGTCTCCGGAGTTGCCGACGGAAATGGAGCCTTCACGCGAATCGCTGGAAGTCCTCTCGAAAGCGCAAGTCAAAATGGAAGAACTGGGTCTTACCGCCGTCCCGGTCTGGCAGGTTGGAGAAAATCCCGGGCGTTTGATTGCAAGCGCTGCCAAGACCCTCGACGTGAATACGGTCGTGATCGGTTCCACCAAACGGAGTGCGCTCATCAATCTTTTGCGCGGCGATGTGCTGCGTGCGCTTGCTCATAATCTTCACAAAAGCTGTCATTTATTAATTGTCGGATAGTTCGTTTTTTAGTATTCTATGACTGTGTTGTTTCAGCTTGTATTTTTCAATCTCGAGGCTCAGAACGACCATGAAGTATTTTAAAATCCTTCTCATCTTTTTTTTAGTGGGGATGTCTTTTTCGGCCGCGGCTCACGCGGAGTGGTTCGATGGAGAAGTCAAAAAAGTCGATATCAAGACAGGAATGATCACCATCAGTGAGATTGATCCCATCACAGAAACCGAAGAGTCCGAAGAGTTCGTTGTCGGAAGTGAAACGGTTTTTTCAGGCGTGAAATCCCTGGAAGAAATCCATGTAGATGACGATGTTTCGATTGAAGCCAAATACGATGAACCCAGCGATTCCTGGAAAGCCGTTTCTGTAGAAGTGCCGGAAGCGGGAGATTAAAAAGGGGCTATGACACGCCCCAAGACCTCGCGCTATACTTTCGGCTTGCTCACCACCGTTTCCAAAGATATTTTTCGCTCGCGCTATCACGCTGAAATCCTTTCCGGGATTTTTCACCGGATCGGATCGCTTGGGCACGCACTGAAGATATTCACACTTTCCGACGAACCTTGTCTTTCTCTGGAGCGGATGCTTCAGCGATATGATTTGGATGGACTGCTCATTTTGACCTGGCGTTGGATCCGTCCGGATTTTGCCGAGCTCATTGAAACCACCCGGCATGAACGCGTGCTTGTTTTTAACGATCCCGTGCCGGGCTTGCAGTGTAATATTCTTTATACAGATGTAGAAGCGGGCATGGCGCAGGCTGTCGAACATCTTGCGAAAAGAGGTTATCGCAAGATTGGTATGTTGCATGGTCCCAGGGATGTGATCTTCAAAGATAAGGGTAAAAAAATAAAATCACCTTTTATTGATACCCATCTTAAGACAGAAGGATTCTTAAGAGCCATGAAAGCACATCGGTTCCAAGTCAGAGGATCATGGATTCGGGAGACCATGGCCAATACTGAACCCGAAGGTTATCGGGTGATGCGGAGATGGCTTCGTGAAAAGAAACTGCCTGAGGCGATGATCTGTGGCAATGATGATCTCGCGCTGGGTGTTCTGGAAGCTTTGAAAGAATTCGGTAAAGCTGTTCCTCGGGATCTAGCGGTGGTTGGATTTGACGACAATGATCATGCTAAGAATTCTAGGCCGTTGCTGACGACAATCCGCCAGCCGCTTTTCCAAATGGCGCAAGATGCCATCAATATTTTGATCAAAAGGATCGAAAGGCCAGAGCTTGCTCCCGCAACTCAAAAATACCCGCCCAAACTAATCGTCAGAAAGACAACCTAAAATGGCTTGCTATCAATTTTGAGGCCGGTTTAGCCGTAATATAAACTGATCCAGAATTTTTTTAAACCCGCTGAGGATTGCGCTGGAAATAGTGTTCCGGAAGCATCCGTTTTCACTGACTCAGGAAAAGGTTCATGCTGATTACGATTATTGCGATGATCATTGCGTTAGGTTATTTTTTCTATCCGCCTAAATTCGCCTGGCTAAAACTAGCCCTGAAATACCTGATCGGTGTTTTTTGCGCTTGGGCGGCATTGTTGTTTGCCGTTCCGGTGGTGGAAGATAGGTTCGCTCATATGACCGGCTTGTTTATTCTTTTGCTTGCAGGGGGTCTGATATGTGCGGATATGCTTGGCTCGATAGGTTTGTGGTTTGTTGAGCGGGTGTGGGGTTTTTTAAAAAAATCACCCCAGCTTTCGGGATACTTAATGGAAATCTGGACGGCTCTGGAGCGGATGGCATCCCGCAAAGTCGGAGCCTTGATTATTCTTCAGCGCAAACAGCCTCTTCGTCCCTACATGAAAGGAGGCATGTCGTTTGACGCCGAAATCCGTTCGGAGATTCTTGTGCCGCTTTTTCTGACTTCTTCTCCTGTGCACGACGGTGCTTTGATAGTTCATAAAGGAAGGATTCAAACCGTAAAGGGTATTTTGCCATTGGCGTCACTTTCGAACCTTGCGCCGAATTTCGGGACGAGACACCGCGCGGCAATCGGGATTACTGAAAAAACAGATGCCATCGCGCTTGTAGCCTCAGAAGAGCGCGGGCAAATTAGCATCGCTTATCGCGGGTGTCTTGTTCATATCCGTGACCAAGAGGAATTCTTCAAAGCGATGCAATGGGTTCTAAAAGGAAGAAATATCCTGAAACTCAAGAACGCGAGATTTATCGTTACCACAAAGATCCTGAACGATTTAGCCTGATCTTTTTTCTGGGCGGGATTTTGGGCGATTACTAGGCAGCCATGGAAGGTGGTTTTCTTGAACAAAAAATATATTCTTTCCATTGACCAAGGTACAACAGGATCTCGGGCTTTTCTTTTTGATGCAAGCGGTAAAGTGTTTGCCAGCGCTTACCAGGAATTCAAGCAATACTTTCCTAAACCGGGCTGGGTCGAACATGATGCCGAAGAGATTTGGCTCTCTTGTGTGGCCGTGATCCAAAAAGCAATTGTCAAAAGCAAGATCCATCCCGAAGAAATTGCCGCGATCGGGATTACCAACCAGCGTGAAACCACCGTGATTTGGGACCGCAAGACTTCCAAACCTGTTTATCATGCGATCGTTTGGCAATGCCGCCGCACCACACCGATTTGCGAAGATCCAGAATATAAAAAATTTGAGCCCCTACTCCGGGAAAAAACAGGGCTTGTCCTGGATCCTTATTTCTCAGGGACCAAGATCAAATGGCTCCTGGAGCATGTCCCCGGATTGCGACGTAAAGCCGATCGGGGAACTGTGGCTTTTGGCACGATCGATAGCTGGCTCATCTGGAAGTTAACCGGAGGGCAGTCGCATGTGACGGATTTCACAAATGCCTCCAGGACTTTGCTTCTCAATATCAAAACGAAAAAGTGGGATCCTAAGCTTCTTCGGATCTTTGATATTCCGAAAAAAATTCTTCCAAAACTTCAGAAGTCCGGTTCCATTTTTGGAAGGACCATAGATATTAAAGGACTTCCGTCAGGAATTCCAATCGCGGCGGTTATGGGCGATCAACAGGCTGCGCTTTATGGCCAGGGGTGTTATGATTCAGGGACAAGCAAAAACACTTACGGGACAGGCTGTTTTATGATGCTCAATACCGGCAAGAAACGGGTTTATTCGAAGCATGGGCTTCTCACGACGCTGGCGTGTGATTTTAGAGGCGAAGCGGTATATGCTTTGGAAGGGGCTGTGTTTATCGCCGGCGCGGTTGTCCAATGGCTGCGCGATGGATTGAAAGTGATCAAAAAGTCTTCGGACAGCGAGTTCGCAATTCGAGGTTTGAAAAATACAGGAGGGGTGTATGTTGTGCCTGCCTTTGTCGGACTTGGGGCCCCTTACTGGGCCAGCGAAGCACGTGGACTTATTACCGGAATCACGCGTGGGACCACGTTGCAGCATATCATCCGGGCGAGTCTTGAAGCGATTGCTTACCAGAGTAAAGATGTTTTTGATGCGATGCGGAAAGAATTCGGTCACCATATACGGGAACTTAAAGTGGACGGCGGTGCGTGTAAAAATAATTTTCTCATGCAATTTCAGGCCGATGTCCTGGGAGCCGAAATCATAAGACCTGCGGTGGTGGAACTGACGGCCCAAGGGGTGGCGCATCTTGCAGCGGTGACTATGAATTTGTGGGGATCTGCCACAGAAGTAAAAAAAAGATACAGGATCGATAAAGTCTTCCACCCGGCAATCAGCGTGAAAAAACGAGGTGAACTTTACAGGGGATGGCAAAAAGCGGTTCAGAGGGCCATGCTGTGATCCGGGATATCCTTCGTTTTAAAAAAAATCATTATGATCTTCTTGTGATCGGTGGCGGCATCAACGGAGCTGCGATCGCTCATTTGGCTGCCAAGCGTTACAAGACGGTTGCTTTGCTGGAACAGGGCGATTTTGGAAGCGGCACTTCAAGTAAATCCACCAAGCTCATTCACGGTGGTATCCGCTATCTCGAAAATTTTGAGCTCGATCTTGTCTATGAATCTCTCCGCGAACGCTTTCTTCAGCTTCAGGTTGCACCGCATCTCGTGAAGCCTCTTGGGTTCGTGATTCCAGTTTACAAGGGGAGCGGGCGGCCTCTTTGGATGATGCGATTTGGCGTATTTCTTTACGACCTCCTGGCCGGACCTTATAAAGTGCAACCGCACAAGAGTTTGACTGCAGAAGAAGTCTTGGAGCTTGAACCGGGAATCAAAAAAGCCGGGTTACAGGGCGGGGTCATTTACTATGACGCGCAAATGGATGATGCAAGACTTTGTCTGGAAAATGTCATGATGGCTGGGGAGTATGGAGCTCATGTAGCCAATTATGCAAAGGTTGTTTCCTTCCTGAAAGAAAATGGCAGGGTCGTGGGTGTGAGGGCGCATGACCTTCTTGGTATTCATGAATTCGAGGTGCGTGCCAAAAAAGTAGTTTGTGCAGCCGGTCCATGGACCAATGAACTGCTTCGGTTGGATGCTCCGCGGGCTCAGGAAAAGGTCCGCACCACCAAAGGGATCCATATCGTTTACAAAGGACAGATTTCCAACCATGCGCTCCTTTTGGGTTCGCAAAGCGATGGGCGGATCTTCTTTGTCATTCCATGGATGGGGAATTCGCTGATCGGGACTACGGACACGGATTACACCGGAAGCCCCGATAACGTCAAAGTGGAGAAAGAAGATATGGATTATTTGATCCATGAATCCAAACGTGTTTTCCCGGGCCTTGAATTTGACCGGGAAAAGATAGTAACAACCTTTGCGGGGTTGCGGCCGCTTATTCGCAAAAAAGGTTCACCACACAAAGTTTCCCGGAAGCATCTTTTTTACCAGACACCGTCCGGACTTATCTCAGTAGTCGGAGGAAAGTATACGACTTATCGTAAAGTGGCGGAAGATTGTATCCACAAGATTTGGGGGCCGCTTGAGGGTCAAAGTTTTAAAGTTTATGGAAGCGGCATGATTCAAGAGACCGCGGGGACAGTGGCGGGCCGTTATGGTCTGGAAAAAGACGTTGTTCAGTCTCTGATGGATCTGTATGGAAGCCGGTATGGGGATGTTCTCAAACTGATTGAGAAAGATCCGAGCCTCAAGGAAAAAATATCCGACCATCCCTCCGTCATCAAAGCCCAGCTTGTCTACAGCGTTCAAACTGAAATGGCGCGGACAGTAGAAGATGTTACAGAGAGGCGTCTTTCGCTTGTCTTCCGTGGTCCGGTGTCCGAATCCTGTCTGACGGCTATTTATACCACTATAGCCAGTTCTAAATAAATGATGCTGATCGACGCGCACATACACCTGCAGGCCATTCAAGATCTCAAAACACGTACGACGCTTCTAGATCAAATAGCGAAAGTTCACGTCGAAAAATTGATATGCAATGGTATTCAGCCAGAAGACTGGAGCGGGGTGGATGAAATTGCGCAAGGGAATGAACGGGTTCTTCCTTTTTTCGGCGTGCATCCCTGGTATGCCGATAAAGTTGTTTCGGGTTGGGATGCGGTGCTTGAGCATTTCTTAAAAAAAACAGAGGCCGGAATCGGGGAAGTCGGTCTTGATAAATTGAGAACAGAAATCGACTGGAGGAAACAAATCGAAGTTTTTCAGCGGCAGCTTCAAATCGCGAAAGAACTTTCAAAACCTTTGGCGATTCATTGTGTGCGCGCATGGGGCGATTTGCTTCTTCTTTTGAAACAACATCTTTCTTCCGGAATGAGATTTATGACCCACTCTTATCGCGGCTCACTTGAGGTCATGCGAGAACTTTTGGATCTTGGGGCTTATATTTCTTTTTCATGGAAAAGTTTTCAGCATCAAACAGGTACTGTGAACGACCTTATTAAGGAAGTACCTTTGGAACGACTACTTCTAGAAACGGATTTTCCGTATATAGAGCCCCATAAAATAGGAACGGACATCAGTGTTGAAAGATATTTTGAATGTCTTCGCGGGACCTATGCTCTTGCGGCGCGTGCGAAGGGAATGAACGAAACAGAATTAGAAAAGGCGGTTTGGGAAAATGGGCAGGCTTTTTTGCATCGAACTACTGCTCGGTAAAGAAAAGGTCGAGCGGCTGAAAAAATCTTTCGTGGTCGTTATTGGAATCGGTGCGGTAGGAAGTTACGCGACCGAGGCCTTGGCGCGCAGCGGTGTCGGTCGTCTACGGCTCATTGATTTTGATGTGATCAAGGAGACCAACTTTAACCGTCACATCCTCGCGATCGAGTCCAATTTGGGTAAACTGAAGGCAAAGGCGGCTCAGGAACGTATTTTACAAATTAATCCGCATTGCAAGGTTGAAGCTCTCGCCGAATTCGCAGCTGAAGAAACCATGGAACAGCTTCTCAGCGGAAATCCGGATCTTGTGGTCGATGCCGTAGATTCCGTAAATCCCAAAACCTATATCCTCGCATTTTGCCATCAAAAAAAGATCCCGATTATCTCCTCAATGGGGGCCGCACTTCGGACTGATATTTTTAGCATCAAAGCCGGTGATCTTTTCAAGACGCACGGTTGCCCGCTTGCCAAGCAGATGCGTTCGCGTCTTCGACGGCGGGGAATCAAAAAAGGGATTTTCTGTATTTATTCCGATGATCCGGTGTCACTGGAAATTCGGGAAAATCTCAAGGCGCGGAAGCTTTTAAATGAGGAAGAAAATTATGACCGCGGTCGCAAGCGCCAGAAACTCGGCAGCCTACCGACCGTGACTGCAGCTTTCGGCCTTGCGCTTGCCCACCACGCTATCCGCTATCTTACCGGAGATCTGAAGCTTTCATGACAAACCAGCTTATTTCTTCTATAATAAAATAGATCTCAGTATTTTTTTTCATAATGATTCTTCTTTGAAGGAGTATATTCATGAGTCCATCTGAAAATTCAACGCCTAAAAATCCAACTTCGCATCTCCATGCTCTCAATCTGATAGTTGCCCTTCTGGCCGGAGTTGTTTCGATCACCGGCGGAATCTTTACCCTTAAGACCAACCTTTTTTCTTCCCAGCAGTATGGAAGTCTTCAAGGAACCGTTCGGGATGAAAAAATTGCCAAACCTTTATTGCTTACCGCGGTCGAAGTTTCAGGAACGGATGGGGCCGTAGTGAATACGGTTAATACGGATGAGAATGGTCAGTATCGGATCGAAGCTGTTAAGACAGGAAATTATGTTATTAAATTTATTGCCCCACGCCATGTGGTTCAGACAAAAACTGTGAAAATCGAAAAAGATTTAACGTCTACCGTGAACGTGGATCTCGTTCCTGAAGAGCAGCCTTCAGTGAGACTTCCCTTGGAAACGGTCCCGCAGAATGCCAGGTCGGTTTATTCTTCCGGGGCATTTCAGAATCCTGCTCCCACAACTTCGAGTATGATTCAGCAAGGATCCGGAACTGTTGCAACCTCTGCGGTGTCTAATATTTATATGCCGGCGCAGAAAAATATGCTTAACCAGCAGACAACATCTTCCATGCATTCTCAATCATATGGACAAGAGACGGAAAGGTCCGGTTTCCCCGAACCGCCGCCTCCGCCAAGGGTTTTTTCTCACCGCGGGCGGCACAGCGCTTATGATGGCTTAGAGGATAATTCTTCAAACGCTTCCCAGAGTCAGGGGAGTGCCTTGGCTGAAGTTGGAATGCAACTGCTTCAAAATTATATGGTCAAAAAAGGTGAAAATAATTCCTCGTCGTAATAAGTTTATCCAAAAGAGTTTTTTAAAGATGAAACACTTGGGGCAATTCCTTTTTCTGATAATCGGCATTGGTGTTTCAGGCTGTTTGACTGTGGAGTTGCCCAAAGTCCAAATCGACAAGGGAACAGAATCAAAATCGCTAACATGGCCATTTCTTGTACGCCAATCGCTTGCCTATAATCCGGATCTCCAGGAGGCCCGGTCCCTTGTAAGTTCCAGTGCTCGGAGCCGCGACATCGCTTTTGGAGATTATTTACCCTCAGTCGAGGGAGGACTTCAAAAAACTGTGGCGCGAACAACCAACACAAGCTCCACCGCAGATACTCTAGGCCTGAATCTGAGTGCGCGGCAGTCGCTTTTTGACGGCTTTGGCACAACGGGAGAATGGATGAAGGCACGGAAAAATCTCGAAGCCGTACAGCTTGCCTATATCGAAACAAGCGCGGATGTGAGGTACCAACTGCGGTCTGCTTATATTAACGTGATCCGGTTTCAAAGACTTTTTCAAACGAATCAGTTGATTTATCAGAGACGGAAACAAAATGCGGAGCTGGTTCGCTTGCGCTATGAGGCGGGACGCGAGAATGTCGGATCCGCATTGCGGGCGGAAGCCATTGCGGAACAGGCTGCCTTTGACGTCCGGCAGACCGGAAGACTTTTGGAAAGCGAAGCATTGCGCCTTGCGCGTGAAAGTGGTGGGGAATTTGTGATTCCGATCCGCATCGAGGATGATCTAGAAAAAATGCTGGGAGAGGTTCGGTTGGCTGAGGCGGATTATGTGGTTTTGGCCGAACGAACGCCGACGGTTTTGCGGATCGTCAAGACTGCCGAAGCGGCCAAAGCGGCTGTTCTTTCAGCGCAATCCGATGTCTGGCCGCAAGTGAATGGTACTTATGATTATGGCTATACAGGCGACCGGGCCGAACATTTACGGGATAAAAGTTCGCTGGGGCTTAGCGTCACGGTTCCTTTTTTTGAAGGCGGAAAGAATGTGGCTGCGATCCGAAAGGCGAAATCCGATTATGATGCCGCCAAGAAAGCGGCCCAAAGCGCCCGTGATGAAGCGATTGCAGCGCTTGCGGCTGCCTGGGTTCCATATAAAGACGCAATCGAGTCCGTGGAGGTTAAAAAGAAATTTCTTGATGCGGCACAAAAACGTGCCGAAATTATTCGTGCGGAATACACAACCGGACTTGTGAATTTTACGGATTTTGATGCGGCTGAGCAGGAAAATGCGAACGCTGAAAAAGAATATGTCGAAAGTCTTGCGAGGGTTTTTACGCAGAAAGCCAACTGGGAAAAGACGCAAGGTGCTACTTTGGAGGATGCTTATGATGAAATTCAAAACCAATAAACTGTCGCATTGGGCGAAAATGGGGTTGGTGTTTGTCGCCCTAGTGGGCTTGATAAAGATTTTTTCCTCGTGTGAGGTTGCGGACCGTAATTTCCAGATCGTCCGCACCGTAAAGGTCTCAAGTGGCGATTTATCCGCCAAAGTCGATGCGACAGGGACCGTCAAACCCTATAATCGTGTTGAAATCAAGGCGCCGATCGCAGGCCGCATCGATGAAGTGCTGGTTCGCGAAGGAGAGGAGGTCAAGAAAGGACAGGTGTTGGCGCGGATGAGTTCTACGGAACGGGCTGTGCTGCTTGATGCCGCGCGTTCCCAAGGGGAGGATGTGGTCCGGCGATGGGAAGAGGCTTATAAGTCCGCGCCGCTTCTTGCGCCCCTGGATGGAACGATTATTGTTCGCTCCGTGGAACCCGGACAGACAGTGACCACGGCCGATCCCGTGATTGTGCTTTCTGACAGGTTGATTGTTGAAGCCTTGGTGGATGAAACCGATCTTGCATTGATCAAGCTTGGTCAATCTGTTGAAATTACGTTGGACGCGTATCGCGAAGAAATCATCCCTGGCAAAGTGGATCATATTTCATTTGAAAGCACGCTTGAAAATAACGTAAACGTCTACGCGGTCGATGTGGCTCCAAGGGAAGTGCGTGCATCTTTTCGAAGCGGGATGACCGCGAATGTCACGTTTATTGTCACGGACCGGAAAAACGTCCTGCTGGTTCCGTCCGAGGCTGTTGTGACGTGGCCCCCCAATAAACCCAATCCTCAAAATGCGGATTTTGCTGTCTATAAAAAAACTTTCAGAGGAAATCTAGAACCCATAGCCATTAAACCAGGCGCAAGCGATGGAGGGATGACCGAAATTACAGAGGGGCTGACGGAAGGTCAGGAAATTGTGGTGGTTCGAAAAAAAGAAAAGGAAAAAACCGCCAACCTTTTTGGTCCTCCCAGGCTTTCCAGAAAAAACGCCCCGGCAAAATCCTCATGAAATTGCTTGAAGCGGAGCATATATCGAAGACCTACAAAATCGGGGAAGTCGAAGTCCGGGCGCTTCAAGATGTTTCTCTTGTCATTGAAAAAGGGGAATTTGTTGCCATTATGGGACCTTCCGGTTCCGGAAAATCGACGCTAATGCATCTTCTCGGATTTCTCGACACTCCGGATTCCGGAAATTTTTGTTTGATAGGAAAAGACACCTCAGGATTACGGGAAGAAGAATACGCTTTTCTTCGCAATCGCGTCATCGGTTTTGTTTTTCAGCAATTTAATCTCATGACTCGTTCCACGGCCCTTGAAAATGTTTGTCTCCCGCTTCTTTATTCCGATGGTCGGATCGGGGATATTTCCCGTTCCCGTGAAATGCTTGAGAACGTGGGACTCGGCGCTCGAATGGAACACCGCCCGAATGAACTTTCCGGCGGGCAACAGCAGCGCGTAGCGATTGCCAGAGCGTTGGTCAACCGGCCGCTGATGATCCTTGCGGATGAACCTACCGGGAATCTGGATTCAAAATCAGGGGCAGAGATTCTCAGAATTTTTAAGAGCCTCCATGAACAAGGAATGACCATTGTCCTTGTAACACATTCCGAGGAGGTGGGCGCAGCGGCTGAGCGAATCATCCGCATGCACGATGGCCGGATCGTGAGCGATGAAAGGCAAGGCCAACAAAGAAAACAGGATTCAAAAGAAAATGGTATTGTTGATCTCTGGCGGGAAGCACCCAAAAAAAAATATAATATTGAAGAATTCCAGGAACACTTCAAACAGGCAAGCCGGGTGATTCTAACCAACAAGTTAAGGTCTTTTCTTTCCATGCTGGGGGTGCTGATCGGAGTGGCTTGTGTGATTACCATGCTGGCCCTTGGTCGTGGAGCCGGCGAATCAATCAAAGAGGATCTTTCCCGGATGGGATCCAATCTTCTGGTGGTGAGGCCAGGATCAACCAAAGTTCATGGGGCAAGCGTTGAAGCGGCAACAAGATTGACGCATGAAGATGCCAAGGCCATAGGAAAAATCCCGTTAGTGAAACGAGTAGCATCGCAAGTGACGGGACAGGGACAACTCATTTTTAGAGATAAAAACTGGAATACCCGAATCATTGGATCGACACCAGAGTATGCCCCAATGAAAAATCAGGAACCCGTGGCCGGCCGTTTTTTTACCGCTGAAGAGAATCAAAACCGTCGACGGGTTGCTTTAATTGGTCAGACAGTCCAGCGGTCTTTGTTTGGTGAAGAGGATCCTATCGGAAAAACATTCAAAATCAATCGCGTCAGCTTTCAAGTGATCGGGATTCTGCCTTCCTTGGGGGCCAGCCCGTTTCATGACCAGGATGACGTGGTAGTGATACCCCTTATGACCGCGATGAAGCGGCTTTTGGGGAAGGATTATCTTGATGAAATTGACGCGGAAATAAGCGAATTAAGCCAGATGCCGGCCGCACAGAAGGCGATCAATGATCTGATCATCCAGCGGCATCGCCTGACTCCCGAGCGTTATGAAAGCTTCAATATCCGCAACTTTGCGGATATTCAGGAGGCTCTCCAAAATACGACAAGGACTTTCGGGATCCTATTGGGAAGTGTTGCGGCGATTTCACTCATAGTCGGAGGAATCGGCATCATGAATATTATGTTAGTTTCGGTGAAAGAAAGGACGCGTGAGATCGGTCTCAGGAAAGCCCTTGGTGCGACGCCTCGTGATATCCTGATGCAATTCCTTGTGGAGGCCGTCATGATTACGTTTCTTGGAGGACTGACGGGGATCATGCTTGCCGTCGGCGTGTCTTGGCTGATTTCCGCTTTGGCACGCTGGAAAATGGTGATTACGCTAGGTTCCTTGTTTCTGGCTTTTTGTTTTTCCGCATCCGTGGGCATTGTTTTCGGTCTTTGGCCGGCCCAACAAGCTGCCCGTCTGGATCCGATCCGGGCGTTGCGATACGAATAACTTTGTTTATGGGTTTTCCGTTCACTTTGCTTTCTTTCCAGAGAAAATTTAAAATCATGTTTCGCGCCTTGAACCATCGCAACTACCGTCTCTTTTTCTTCGGTCAGGGGATTTCTCTGATCGGAACCTGGATGCAGCAAATCGCATTGAGCTGGCTGGTTTACCGGATGACGAACTCCCCGTTTATGTTGGGGATCGTTGGTTTTGTGGGGCAGATCCCGACATTTATGATCTCCCCGGTAGCTGGCGTGATGGCGGACCGGTATGATCGCCGAAAAATGTTGATCATCACCCAAAGTCTTTCCATGTTGCAGGCGTTTCTCTTAGCGTTACTGGTTTTGACTCACCAGATCCAGGTATGGCATGTCATCGTGCTGAGCGCGCTTATCGGGGTTGTCAATTCATTCGACGTTCCCACACGCCAGGCCTTTACCATTGAAATGATCGACGATCCTCGGGATCTTGGAAATGCCATTGCGCTCAATTCTTCGTTGTTGAATGCCTCGCGGCTTCTCGGTCCGTCGATAGCCGGTCTTCTGATTGCGTTGGTCGGGGAAGGCATATGTTTTCTTTTAAATGCCATCAGCTACATTGCGGTGCTCTTTTCTTTGATCACGATGAAAATCTTTAAGCCTTCGTTCAATACCTCTAAACGACACATCTTTCTGGAATTAAAAGAAGGACTTAAATACGCTTTATATTTTCCACCCATTAAATGGATCCTGCTGCTTTTAGGCCTGGTCAGTTTGATGGGAGTTCCTTTTCAAGTACTGATGCCGATCTTTGCCAAGGATGTTTTTCATGGAGGAGCGCACACCCTCGGATTTTTAATGGCGATGACTGGTTGTGGTGCTTTGGTCGGAGCTCTTTATCTGGCCGCTCGGAAAAGTGTGATCGGTCTTGGGAAGATCATCGGGTTAGCGGCCGTTTTATTCGGTGTGACCATGATCGTTTTTTCGATATCTCGGACTTTCATAGTTTCCATGTTTATTCTTTTTGTTTCCGGTTTCGGATTGATGGTCCATATGGCTTCCTGTAACACCATTCTTCAAACAATCGTGGAAGAAGACAAGCGTGGCCGGGTGATGAGTTTTTATACGATGTCCTTTATGGGCATGATGCCTTTCGGCAGTTTATTGGCAGGAGGTTTGGCCAGTAAGATCGGGGCTCCTGTCACCGTTTTGTTTGGGGGCATCTGCTGCATGATGGGAGCGTTTGTTTTTTTGAAAAAACTTCCTTTGATTCGGTCAAAGATCCGGCCTATCTATGCGCAAAAAGGTATCATTCCTGAAGTAGCCATGGGGATTCAATCTGCCGTAGATCTTGGGGGTTTTTCAAAGGATTGATCGGCAAGATTTACTTTAAAATCAATTGCATTTCATGCTTTTTTCTTTATACTGAGGCCATTGTTCTTTGAAGAATTAAATAACAGGCGTATCAGGGAAGCGAGCCCCGCAAGTATTTACGGGGACTCCACGGTGCCGCCGCTGTCGACAGGGACGAAAGCGAAAATGCCACTGCCTTGTGAAAGGTGGGAAGGTTCGCGAGTAGGTTTGTACTTGTCTAGTCAGAATACCAGCCTGTGATCTCAACATTCAAATTCCAAGTCCTCCGAGCAGAGGTAAAGCCAGGTGAACCCTTTCTTGCCCATGCCGAGGCGGAAAGGGTTTTTTTGTGTTCAAAGGTTTTAAATCCCGGAACGAGCGATTCCGGAAAATCGGCAATGTATTGTTCCTCTTGTGTTTCATTCAGTTGGGGTGGAGTTTCCCATTTTTTCATAAAGAAGAAAACAAAACCTCTTCTGTCTCCAGCACACAAGATTCAAAATCAGCTTCGCAAACATCCGGCCCTGGCATTAGCACGGCGAAACAGAATATCGACAACCTAAAATCCGCGGATCTTTTATCTGTAGACGTTATTGCGTCCCGTCTTCCGAGTGTGACAGAAAACATCCAGGATATGCCGTCGAACGTGACCTTTAAAAGTGAGAAAGAACTTCACGAAGCACACCCGCAAACCTTTCAAGATGCGGTGCGGGATATCGAAGGGGCTGTTTTTTATGATGAGGTCGGTAACGGTGTTGATTCAACATTTTCACTTAGGGGATTTAACAATTCAAGCGCCGTAGTTTTTCTGGTGGATGGTGTTCGTGTGAACGAAGTCGATAACAATGCGGTGAATTTTCCACTGATCCCGATGCGGGATGTACAATCTATTCAGATCGAGAGGGGTTCTTCCTCTGCTGTTTATGGAAGTAATGCCTTTGCCGGCGTGGTCAATATCACGACCGGTCAAGCAAGCCCCAAACCGATGCATCTTTTCGGTGGTTTGGAATGGACGAGTTTTCACGGTCTTCGTTTTAACCAAGGAGTCAGCGGGACGATCCAGGACAAGATCACGCCTCTCGGCGGTCGTTTCACTTACTATTTCAATGGTGAACGTGATAACACGCAGGGATACCGGAATCATTCGGAGTTCCGCTTCACTTCATTTGATATCAAAACGGCGTATGAACTTCCTGAGGGCCAGGGACGTTTTTATGTGAACATCAAGCACATGGTCGACGGAGATCATACTCCCGGAGAGATCACGCTGGAAAAATTTCAAAGTGGAGACCTTCGAAGCTGTAACAAGCCTTACGACGGCCGTAAATTTTTTAATACGATCGTCTCGCTGGGCGGAGACAAGCGTTTTTGGGATGACCGGATCCTTGCTTCGATCCTTTACAGCGATCGCATGAATAAACGGAACATTTATACGACTTACGGGACCTTTACTCCTTGGCTCTACCCCCAGTTTGATCCTTACACGTCATTTCTTAATATGAAAAGTCGCGATCGCGATTTAACATGGCAGCTAAAATATGACGATCAGTGGAAAGGGCTGGGAAATGAATCGCTCTTAGGCATGGAGGTCCGCAACAGCCGTCAGACCTCCGCCGAACGGTACGCCTATCTGGGGAATATCCAGGAGTTTTTGCCTCCCACCACGGACCACAGCGCCCGCTACAATAATGCCGCGATCTTCTGGCGCGAGACCTTGAAAATTTGCGACAAAATCATTCCTTTCTTCGGAATGCGGCATGATTTTAACTGGCTGCATACAGCGGATGCCATTACTCCGACGAATAACGTAAGCCAAAGATATGATAAATCCACTTTATCGACCGGAATGACGGTGAAGCCGTTTCAATGGGCTGATGTTTTCGGGAACTATTCCCAGGGTTTTCGGGTTCCGACCATGGACGAAACAACGCCGTATGCCGGGGCCAATCAAGTCAGTTTAAAACCGGAAAGTTCGGACAGCTACGAAGTCGGGATAAGGCTGCGCTATAAGGAAATGGCGGCCTACAAGTTCAGCTATTTTTTAATTGATGTGAATGATGAAATCCAATGGGACAATTTGAGGAACCAATATTTCAATATCGCCCAGACGCGTCGATACGGTATTGAACAGCGCGTGGATTTTATGCCGATCCAGGAAATAAAACTTTACGGCAGTTACACCTGGATGGCCGCATATGTTCTCAGCGGAGGAACAAGCAGTCTTGTTGAAGGCCGCGCGCTGGGACAGATCCCCGCGAACCGGTTTACTCTTGGAGTTACGTCCACGCCTTTGCGGCGATGGGGTTCTCCTTATGAGGGTTTCAGGATCGGGATGAACGGTGAGTTTACGGGCAGGCAACATCCATCCAACTATGAGACATCCAGTCAAGCGGTTTTAGACACGACCGGAAAAGCAGGACACTGGATCCCGGGATATTCGGTTTGGAATTTCATCACGTCGTATAACTGGAAACAACAAGAGATTTATTTCAAGATCAACAACCTGTTTGGGGAAAAGTATTATTCACGATCCTATTCCGGGACCTCGTGGGGAAGTTCTCTTTACCCGGCAGGAACTTATACTTGGGTCAACCCGGGTTCCGGGCGGGAATTTGTCTTGGGAACCAAATGGGAATTCTAAAACCCAGGATGAGGACATTGTCATGCGGAAACACGTAATTTTTCTAGTAATTTTGTTTTTATTTTGCGCTTCCAGGGCTTCGGCGGGGGAGAATTTTATTCTGGATCCTTCCACAGGATTTGGAGTCCAGCAGGATGCGGAGGGACCGAATTTTCGCGCGAGAACGGATTTTTCTTCAAAAGAAAAAACAAGTTTTGGAGATACTTTTGAGGCTTCGAAAGAAACCGTTCCTCCTTATGTGGTCGCGATGCCGAAAAACATCCGATATCCTTCCTGGGCCAGGCGCGAAGGTTTTCAGGGGAAGTTGGTGGTTGCGATAGAAATTCTTGAGGATGGAAATGTCGGAAAGTGGCGCATTGCGCGATCAACGGGGAATGAAAAACTTGATCAGAGCACGGTAGAATCCATTTTAACCTGGAAATTCCAGCCGGCTATGAAACAAGGCAGACCTATTAGGACCTTTATCGAAGTCCCCGTCAATTTCGAGCTGATCCGGAACTGATCTTATGCTGCTAAAAAACACCTTGATGATAGTCCTGTTTTTTTTGATGACGCCCAATGCTTTTGCAGCAGATTCTATAACTGCCAAAATTCAAACAAAGCCCGGAACTAGTCCTCAGCGGATTGTTTCTGTCAATTTGTGTACCGACGAACTTTTGCTGCGTCTCGTTTCTCCGGAACGAGCGGCCGCAGTGACCAAACACAGCGCCAATTCTTCGATCTCGACCGTTGCTGAGCAAACGACAACAATCAAAAAGATCCAGGGAACTGTTGAAGATGTGATGTCCTGTAAAGCCGATCTTTTGATCGGCGGCAAATTCAGCAACAAACAAACGCTCCACTTTTTTCAATATTCAGAAATCCCTGTGCTTATCTTTGGGGTGCCTAAGAATTTCGAAGATATTTACGCAGATATCCAGAAATTGGCAAAAGCTGTCGGCGAGTCCGAAAAAGGAGAGCAGATCATCAAGGGGATGGAAGAGGATCTTTTAAAGATTCGGAGGGATATAAAATCAAAGACGCCAAAGCGCGCGGTATTTTTTCAGAGCGGGAATTATGTGCCGGGTTCCGGTACTTTTGAAAATGCGATCATGGAAGCAGCCGGGCTTGAGAACATCGCTGTGCCGCTTGGTATCAAGGAATATGGCAATTTGCCTCTGGAAAAACTCATTGAAGCAAAACCCGATGTGATGATTTTTGCGGGGGATCAAAAACGCGGTACTACGGTGAGAGGGGAAGTGCTTTCGCATCCTGCCATGAACCAAGCGCTTCCCGATTTAAAGGTTGTGGAAATCCCATCTTCCATGCTGAATTGCGGATCGCCTGCTTCCATCGAAGCGGTCCGTATTCTTGTCCGAGAAACCAGCGTATGAGACACCCTAAAAGTGATAGCCAATCACGAGGTCTTATTAAAGAAATGTCTCCATGGCTTCTTCATGGATCTCTTTGGATAGGGTTAGTCACTGCTTTTTTGATTTCCATCGATGTCGGCAATATCAAGATATCCTTTTTAGAAATGCTTTTTCAACCAGCTCACTCGGACGCCTCTGTGGTATTTTGGGATATTCGGTTACCTAGGGCGCTTCTTGGATTGCTTGTAGGTGCGACGTTAGGTCTCTCGGGTGCTGCGATGCAGGGTTTTCTCCGGAATCCTTTGGCTGAACCTGGGGTTTTAGGTGTGACAGGCGGCGCTGCACTTGGCGCGGTGCTTGTATTTTACACGGGAATCTTTTCAGTTTTTTCTATGGCTTTGCCGTTGGGTGGTATCTTCGGAGCATTTCTTTCTGTCCTTTTTCTCTATCTCCTAGCAGGGAGCATGAGCAGCGTTCAGACATTAATACTTGCGGGAGTTTCCATGAATGTCATTGCTTTTTCCGGAACATCGCTTGCGCTCAACCTGTCTAAAGATCCGTATGCGGTGCTTGATATCGTGTTTTGGCAGATGGGTTCTCTCGCAGATCGGAGTTTCCACCATGTTTTCCTGATTTTACCTTTTATTCTAATCGGATGGGTGTTGCTTCTGTGGGATCGACGCGCCTTGGATGCCTTAAGTCTAGGCGAAGAAGCAGCGGCCAGTCTTGGCATTAATCTGAAAAAAATGCAATTGCGGATGATTATTGGAACGGCATTTTGTGTAGGTGCAGCGGTTTCAGTCTGCGGCAGTATCGGATTTGTAGGACTTGTGGTGCCCCATCTTTTAAGGCCTTTGGTGGCGAATCAACCCGGGAAACTTCTTGTTGTAAGCGCCTTGGGTGGAGCGATCCTGTTGCTTTTATCGGATATTGCCGTGCGGCTGATTCCTGTAGCGGTAGAACTTAAGCTCGGAGTCCTGACATCCCTTGTCGGAGCGCCCTTTTTTATGATACTTATTTTACAAATGAGGCGGAAACTTTTATGAAATGGATCGAAGCGAATCAGATCAGCATTTCATTGGATGGGTTTCCGATCCTGGAGAATGTGGATCTTGATCTTGAAAAGGGTGAAATGCTTGGTCTGATCGGACCGAACGGAGCCGGAAAAACAACTCTTCTTAGAATCTTGGCCAGACTTCTTGAGCCGGATACAGGTTCCGTATTTATGGGTGATCACATCCGAGCTGAAGATTTTTCAAAAAAAGTTTCCTACCTCGCTCAATCTCAGGAGATCCATTGGCCGATCAGTGTTCGAAGACTGGTTTCGCTAGGGCGTATCCCGCATCTTATGCCTTGGCAGCAACTCGGTCCGGAAGATGAAGAAGCGATTGAGCAGGCTATGAAGGTGACGGATGTTTTTCATTTAGGGGATCGTTCCGTGGATCATTTAGCAGGTGGCGAAAAGCGTCTCGTGCTTTTAGCTCGGGCACTGGCAACCCGGCCGTCCATTATCCTGGCGGACGAACCGGTTCAGGGGCTTGATCCGGCGCATGGGCTTCAGGTGATGGAACTTTTGAAACAGTTTACTGCTTCGGGATGTGGGGTGATTGCAGTCCTTCATGACCTTACGCTGGCTGCGCGTTTTTGTCATCGAATCATGCTTCTTGACCATGGCAAGGTTTTGGCCGTAGGCCGTCCCAACGAAGTTCTTACAGCGGAAAATCTTCGGAAGAGTTATCATGTGGAAGCAAAATACGGAACTACGGACGGGTTTTATGTAATACCTTGGAGAAAGTTATGAAGAAACAAAAAAATAAAGGACTTATTATTGTTTTTACAGGCAACGGCAAAGGAAAAACAACGGCTGCGTTGGGTGTGGCCATGCGCATGATCGGGCATGGGAAAAAAGTTGTGATGGTGCAGTTTCTGAAATCAGGGAGCGGCGAATCCCAGGCGGCTAAGAAATTCGGGAGTGCTTTTAAAATCTGGAGCTTGGGAAAGGGATTTACATGGCAGCATTCTCCGGCAGAAAATAAAAAGATAGTGCGAGAGGCATGGCGCAAATGTCGTGAAATCCTAAAGGACCCTCGCTATGCTTTGGCCATTTTTGATGAAATTAACTATTGTATGGAATATAAACTGCTTGATCCTCAAAAAGTAATACAAGAACTCCGGAAAAAAACCAATGCCAAACACGTGATCCTTACGGGCAACGGTTTGCCGGGAGAGATTTTAGATGTGGCGGATCTTGTTACCGAGATGAAATGCATCCGTCATCCTTTCCAGAATTCCCTTCCGGCTCAAGCGGGCATTGAATTCTAAAACCATTTCTAGTAGTCCGATCAAAGTTGGAGTATAATCCATCTCTATGTCAATTCAGGAAAATCCCAATCAGGTCTATTCTTGTCTCTGTGCGGAAGCTTCAAGGGAAGCCCAAGGCGCAAGCCCTGTCTCCGGTCATCGGTATAAGCATTTTCATCTCTACTTGATTAAACCCTCCAAATACGATGATGACGGGTACGTGATCCGGTATTGGAAAGGCGTTCTTCCAAGCAATACCCTCAGCTGTCTTAATGGGTTGAGTGAGGATGTGCGGGAACGGGGTATTCTTGGTAAGGATCTGCAATGGAAAACGGAGTTGATTGACGACACGGTTCAGAAAATTCCTTACCAGCGCATTATTCGAGACAGTCGTTGTACGGATACGAAAACCGTTGTTTGTCTCGTGGGTGTTCAGACAAACCAATTTGTGCGCGCTTCCGATCTGGCTTTAAAATTTCGTAAGGCCGGTGTTACGGTTATGATCGGCGGCTTTCATATCAGTGGGATTATGTCAACGCTTCCTGATTTATCGCCGGAATTGGTAATACTCCGGAATGCGGGCGTGACGTTAGTGGCTGGGGAAGGCGAAGGCGGTCACTGGGAAAAAATTCTTATTGATGCCTTCCACGGCAAACTTTTACCCGTTTATAATTTTCTGAATGACCTGCCGGATCTTTCTAGGGCCGCTTTTCCGAAGATTAACCCCCAACTTCAAAACAATTATGCCCTGAAGCATTTCGGAACTTTGGATTGCGGCAGGGGATGCCCGTTTGGGTGCAGTTTTTGCACGGTCATTAATGTGCAGGGTAGACGCATGCGTTTTCGTGATGTGGATTCTTTGATCCAGAAAATCAGGGACGATTACCGTCAGCACGATGTTTCTCATTATTTTTTTACGGATGATAATTTTTGCCGTAACAAAAATTGGGAAATCATCCTGGATCGCATCATCGAGCTTCGTGAAAAAGAAAAAATCCCGTTCCATTTCATGATGCAATTGGATACGCAATCCCACCTCGTTCCTAATTTTCTGGAAAAATCTGCTAAAGCAGGTTGCCGGCAGGTTTTTATCGGAATGGAAAGCTTAAATCAGGAAAATCTCAAGGCTGCCAAGAAGAATCAAAATGACATTGCTAATTTTAAAGCGCTTGTGGATGCCTTTCATGATGTTGGGATTGTTTGCCATTTGGCCTACATCATCGGCTTTCCCTTAGACACCAAAGAATCGGTTAAAAAAGATATTGAAATGCTGATGTCCCTTGGAGCCGAACAAACCTCTTTTTTTATGATGACGCCTTTGCCAGGTTCTATGGATTATAAACAAGCTGTGGCAAAAGGGCAGATTATGGATGCGGATCTTAATAATTATGACACCTTCCATGAGACGCACCGTCATGCTCGAATGAAACCGGGGGAGTGGCAGGAAGCCTATGAGGCCGCCTGGAAGAGTTTTTATAGTATTGAAAATATGAAGAATATTTTACGGCAGCCGATGCCCTTTGAAAACTACTGGGGAGTGATCACTAATTTTATATGGTATAAAAATAGCATCGAGGTGGAAGGCGGGCATCCTATGATTCATGGTTTTGTTCGTCTTAAAGGACGTTTGGAACGGCGTCCTGATTATCCCGTGGAAAATCGATGGCAGTATTGCAAGCGTCGTTTTTATGACATTCTCGGAGAAATCAAAGGCTGGTGGAAGTTAACTTTGGAAATTGAAGAAGTTTGGCTTGCGACGCGTCGCCGTGGCCCGCTTGAGGCACGCGTGGTTGCGGAACTGGCGCGTCTGACACAGTCTGCTCGGGAATGGCGTGATCTTCGGTGTTCGGAAATCCATCATCTCTACCAAAAGGCCGCGATCGCTTTGGAGAAAAAAGGCCTTTATCGTTTGCGCATTCCGTCACGTTTTCAGATCTGGCTGCACAAATGGAACTTTATTACGGATCCGCTCTCAGCGACGCGAAAACCTTTCGAACGGTTCTGGAGAAAGGTCTATATTGCCTTTCGAAGGAGAGAGTTTTTGCGTATCAACTACTTTCGGATTTTTTGGGTAGGCTTTGAAGAGTTCATTTTATTTTGCAGGTTTTTTATTTCCATTGTGATTACAGGCCTTTTTATCCATAAACACTGAAAAATTCAAAAAACGATCCTTCAAAACAAGAAAGCCAAAACATCTTGAAAGTTTATTTGATTAACCCGCGTTTTGCGCCCACGATATGGTCTTTCGAAGGTCTGCAGCCGCTGACCGGGACTCGTTTTTCCACAACTCCGTTGGGCCTTGCCACGGTGGCCGCTCTTACGCCCCCTTCCTGGGACGTGGAAATTGCCGACGAGAATGTTGAAGACATTAATTTTGAGACGACGGCAGATTTGATTGGAATCAGCGCCTTCAATGTTCAATATCACCGGGCGCTTGAGATTATCGCGGAATTCAAGAAACGAGGAAAGAAGATTGCGGTGGGTGGGCCCTACAACAGCCTCTTTCCGGAGGCGTTCGAGGGGAAATGTGATTATCGGATTGTGGGAGAAGCTGAGGAGATTTGGCCGGAATTCCTTCGTGATTTTGAGTTTGGAACTCCGCGGGAGCTTTATAAAGCCAATGGCAAGGTGGATATCCGCAAAAGCCCTGTGCCGCGTTATGACCTTATTCGGGGAGAACGCTACAACATGTTTTCACTTCAAACAAGCCGCGGATGCCCGTTTAACTGCGAATTTTGCGACATTATCATCATGGATGGCCGCGTCCCGCGTACTAAGACGATTCCTCAAGTGCTTGCCGAAGTGGATCATTGCGTCAAACAGGGGGCTCATTATATTGTTTTTGGTGATGCAAATTTCATCGGCAATATTCCATTCGCGCGAGAACTTCTTAAGGCGCTGGCAGATTACTCAAAAAAGAACAACTACCCGATAGAATTCTCCTGTGAATTAACTATCAATGTGGCGCATCACCCGGATCTTTTGGAATTGCTCCAGGCCGCGAATTTTTATTCGGTATTTGTTGGGATCGAAACACCGCGCCGTGAAAGTCTCGTGGAATCAGGGAAGATTCAAAATACGCGTGAAAATATTCTCGAGGATGTTAAGCGCATTCATGCCTATCATATTACGGTGGTGGCTGGAATGATCGTGGGTTTCGATGCGGATGATAAAAGAATATTCAAAGAACACTACGATTTTCTTCAAGAACTCGGGATTCCTTTCACGACTTGCGGGACGCTTATGGCGCTTCCGAATACGCCGTTGATCAAGAGGCTTGAAAAAGAAGGGCGTCTCTTGGATCTGGCATGGACGGAAATGAACGGACATGGTTCTTCGGACTGCAATTTTATTCCAAAGAACATGACGCTCGAAGAACTTCATCAGGGGTACAACTGGCTGAGTCGATGTCTTTATCGCTACGACAGTTACGGAGACCGTTTGGTGACGGCTCTCAACCGCTTCCGAAATCTTAATCCCGAACACAAACGAGCGTCTCTGGATTTAAAATTTTCTTATCTTTTGATAAAACTACTAGGTTATTATCTTCTGACTTTCGATTTAGCACGCATGAAGTTTTTTACAGGGACTTTTTGGCGTGTTGCGAAGGGGGGGCCGTTTTCCGTGAGCAAATGGCTGGAGTTCTTTCGTTGGATTGCGACCCACCGAGCTTTTCGCCAATACATCATCGAAACTCAGGGCATTCCCGAAGGGCAGGACCCGAATCATCCGCCTTTTGCTGTTGCTGAGGACTTTCTGAAAAGTGATGATTTCAAAGAGAAGATTTTTCACCCCGAAGAAGTAGAATCAAAATCGGTTTCAACAGCAACTCTCTAATGAATAAAATCCCTCTCGATAAACGAGTTTGGCCAGGGGTTGTTTTGCTCGGTCTTCTCATGATCGTGCAATTATTTCTGGCTATTCCGTTTGCGACGCCTATCCTTATGGTTCTTTTTTTTGCACATCTCCTTTTTTTTCGGGACCTGGAGCCGCAAGCCTTGCATGAAGAGGGGCTGCTTTCACCGGCAGATGGCAAGGTAGTGGAGATCAGCGAGATCTTTGAAGATAAATTTCTTCATGAGCAGGCAGTGCGTATCCGTATTTTCCTTTCGATTTTTAATGTTCACGTAACGCGTTCACCGTTTTCGGGCATTGTGAAATACCAGCAGTATGTCCGGGGGAAGTTTTTGAATGCTCTCCGGAAGATGTCCTTTGAACATAATGAGTCGAATTGGATCGGCATTGAAAATCATGAAAGGCGAGTCTTGATACGTCAAATGTCAGGTGCTATTGCACGGCGGATTTATTCCGATGTGGTGGTAGGCCAAGTTGTTGGTCGCGGAGAGAAGCTCGGCATGATTTGTTATGGCTCGGGGGTAGAAATGTTTGTGGCAAAAAGGTTTTTTGAACCGAGCATCCAAGTAGGGCAACATGTGTCAGTCGGTGCGACCCTTCTTGGCCAATGGATTCGTGAAGCATAAAGCCATGAAAAACCGTTTTTATTTCACAGCAGCAGCATTTCCGAATATGATCACCATGCTCAATCTTATCGCCGGTTTTTTCTCCGTGATCATGAGTATTCAAGAAAGATACGAGTATGCGGTCTGGCTTGTATTTTTGGCATTGGTGTTGGATTCCCTGGACGGGCATGTGGCACGAATTTTTGGTAATGAAACGGAATTCGGACGCGAATTGGATTCTTTGGCCGATACGGTTTCTTTTGTAGTCGCGCCTTGTATTTTTGTCACGAAGGCATTGTTCGGGAATGCTTCTCTGGTGGTATTGCTAGTGGTTATTGTTTATCTTTGCGCGGGTGTTTTTCGTTTAGCACGTTTTAACGTCAATCCGACTTGTACTGGATGTTTTGAAGGGCTTCCGACACCCGCTGCAGCACTGACGCTGATGATGACCATGCTGGCTTTTCGAGAGAACCATTGGGTGGAGCATTCTTTTTCGCTTGTCAGTGTGGTGTTTCTCATGACGGCGCTAGGGTTTCTTATGGTGAGCGATATCCCTTACCCCAAGGTATCAGCGATCAAATTCCGCACTTGGCGGACACTTTTTTTTGTTCAAGTGGTAGTGTTTGGAACGATTTTTTATCTTTTAAATCTAGAGAGTGCTATTGCAACAATTTTTCTGACGTTTCTTGTTCTTTCTCCTTTTTATTGTGCCCCCCTAGGAGCAAGCTTTTCATCTGAGGATCAAGAAGGAGATGATGCCTAAATGTTGCTGGGAGTCTTAACCGGTTTTCTGGGCTCGGCATTAAGCTGGCAGATTAATCTGATTGCTATCCAGCGTGGTTTGCAGCGGGGACGAGTGGCGGCATTTCTGGTTGGTTGCGGTGCCGTGACGGCAGATATGATTTTCCTCTGGGTCGCTTTCACCGGAGCGAAACCCCTTCTCAATCATCCGGAATGGTGGCGAAATATTCGGTGGCTGGGGATTGCAGTGCTGCTCTTTTTGGCAGCCAGACTTTTAGTGAGGCATGGTCGCCCGCGTAGGCAGGATGAAGAGGTCAATAAACGAAATCCGAGCAAAAATTTCCTTGTAGGATTTCTTGTGGTGGGCACTAATCCTGCCGTGTTGCTTATATGGGCAGGGGTGATCAGCTTTTTGCTTTCTCAGTTTCCTGAAGCGCGGCAACCTTTTTTTAAGGAATTTTTTCTTTCCGGTTTTTTAATCGGAGCTTTGGGTTGGTTTTTCCCACTCACTTTTGTTTTTCTTGAAAAGTTGGAGGGATGGAGCAAGAAGAATCATGAATTGCTTTCAAGGGTTTCTGCATCTGCGCTTATCTTGGTTGCGTTTTATCTCATGTTCCAAAAATGCTAGGGAAAATGGGGCTATGGCTATATAAAACAATATTAAATTTCAGTTGTTGCTATGTTTTTTAACTTTTGATATATTATCCATGTTTCCTCCCGGTCTTCATGAACTTGAACTATTTTTTTAGTTGTAATTATTTTCTTTATTTAATTTTACCGTTCATGAACCAATAAGAGTGTTTTTAAAATGTTCTAAAAAGGATCGGGAAAATGTCCTCGTTTTTTCGCAAAAAGAAACAAACAAAAGAAAAAGAGAATCAGAAAAAAGAACCAAAACCAACCCTTGAAAAAAGAGCTGATGCAGCCCATAAGGCTGCGGTTCGATATCCTAAGCGGGTCCCCGTCACAGAAAGAATTGTTCCCGTTCCTTCCAAAGTAAAAGATTCCGAGCAAGTTTCCGAAGTTTCTGCGCAGCCGGAAATTATTTCCAGATCGTTCCAGGAAATGCCTCGCGAGCTTCCGGATAATTACGGTGATAATCAGGTTTATCTTTTAGTACGGGATCCCTATTGGCTCTATACCTACTGGGAAATTCAAAAAGATCTTCAAGAGGCAAATCTGGCGAAATTAGGGGGCAGTTGGGATGTGGTGGTTTCTGTCTTACGGGTTTATGACGTTACGGATGAGAAAAAGGGAACGCCTTTTTTTGACATCCTTCTTCAGAATATGGCCAGGAGCTGGTATGTCAACACCCAACCGAATCGCAGTTATTTTGTGGAAATCGGTCTCCTGCATCGAGATGGCCGCTTTATATGCCTTGCGCGTTCAAATCGAGTGACCACGCCTCGATCCGGCATGTCCGAAATCATCGACGAACAATGGATGGGGATTGATTTTGACAAGATGTATGCGCTTTCGGGTGGTTTTCAGGTAGGTAAGAGTTCGGCTGAACTCAGCAAAATGATGGAGGAGCGTCTGAAAAGCGCTATCAGCTCCGGTTCTGGTGCTGGTGCTGTTTCGAGTATTTCGAGTCCGGTCAAGATTCAAAAACGCGGTTTTTTCTTCTGGCTGGAATGTGAATTGATCATTTACGGCGGTACGGAACCCGATGCCAAAGTGACAATGCAGGGAAGACCGGTCAAGCTTCGCCCCGATGGAACTTTTTCTTTTCGCTATGCGCTCCCAGACGGAAGGTTTATTTTTGATTGCCATGCCGAATCCTCGGACGGTATCGAAGAACGAGTCATCACGCCGGTTGTGAGTCGAAATACCGAAAGGCCCGCGCCTGTTTTTAAGACAGGTAAGAAAAAATAGCGATGGAAAAAGGATTTCTTTCCATAGTACTTCACGCGCATCTCCCTTTTGTTCGTCATCCTGAGCACGAATTTTTCCTCGAAGAAACCTGGCTTTACGAAGCAATCACGGAAACTTACATCCCTCTCATTCACATGTTTGAAGCCCTTGAGAGGGATCATGTGCCGTGGCGTCTGACGATGTCGCTTACGCCTTCGCTTATGTCGATGCTTCGGGACCCGCTTTTGCAGGATCGTTATCTCAATCATCTGAACAAGCTTATTGAACTGGCTAATAAAGAAATCGAAAGAACTCGCTTCCAGCCGCAGTTCCATGAAACAGCACTTCATTATTATTGGGAATTCACACGGGCGAAGGATACGTTTCTGAACCGTTGGGGGAAAGATATCACGCAGGCTTTCCGAAAGTTTCAGGACCATGGCCATTTGGAGATCATTACTTGTGCGGCAACGCATGGGTTCTTGCCTTTAATCAGCCGCAACGAGGGAACTGTTCGCGGGCAGATCAAAACAGCCGTGGAACTTTATGAAAAAGTCCTCGGTCGTCGTCCCGTTGGAATATGGCTCCCGGAGTGCGGCTATTATGCGGGTGTAGATAAATACTTAAAAGAACAGGGGATCCGTTATTTCCTGACCGATACGCACGGTATTTTGCATGCATCCCCGCGTCCGAAGTTCGGTGTTTTTGCGCCGATCTTTTGTCCGAGTGGTGTGGCAGCTTTCGGTCGCGATGTGGAATCCTCGAAACAGGTGTGGTCGGCTATTGAAGGATATCCAGGCGATCCGGATTATCGGGAGTTTTACCGCGACATCGGTTTTGAATTGGATTTTGATTATATCCGTCCTTACATCTCTCCGGACGGTTTGCGTGTGAATACGGGTATTAAATACCAGCGTATTACCGGAAATACACATGACAAACAGCCTTATGTCCGTGCGTGGGCCATGGAAAAAGCGGCCAGCCATGCCGGCAACTTCATGTTTAATCGGGAAAAACAAGTGGAATATCTTTATGATTTTATGGGCCGTAAGCCGCTGATTGTGGCACCCTATGATGCGGAACTTTATGGGCATTGGTGGTACGAGGGACCCGAATTTTTGAATTTTTTTGTACGAAAAATGGCCTTTGACCAGAAAACGGTTCGCCTTATCGCACCCTCGGATTATTTTAAGGAATATCCGGTCAATCAGGTTTCAACGCCGTGTTTTTCAAGTTGGGGTTGGAAAGGGTATAGCGAGACTTGGTTATCGGGTGCGAACGATTGGATTTATCGTCATTTGCACAAGGCTTCGCTGCGTATGACAGAGATGACACACAAGTTCCGCGGTCAAAATGGAGTTGTCGCACAAGCCTTGAAACAAGCCGCGCGGGAGCTTTTCCTTGCGCAGTCAAGCGACTGGGCGTTTATTATGCATACAGGAACCATGGTGCCTTATGCCGTCAAACGGACCAAAGACCATCTGCTCAATTTTACGAAAATCTATGAGGATCTTATGAACAATCGTCTGGATGAGGGCTGGTTGAGGGAGATTGAAGGGAAGAATAATATTTTCCCGGATGTGGATTACGAAGTTTTTTGATCTTATGAACCTAATCATTTAAAGGAAAGGGATTTTTCATGCAAGAACAATATTATGGTATTGGTGAAACGGCAGGCAAGATTTACAAATTTCTCGAGCTCAAAGGCGAACAAACCTTAGCGAAGGCTGAAAAGGAGATTGGTGTGGAATCTGATCTTTTTAATCAAGCGATCGGCTGGCTGGCCCGGGAAAATAACATCAATTTCAGCAAAATTGGTAAGAACGTTAAGATTTCATTGCTCAAAGATTAATTATTGCTCTGACGCCAGAACCTTTCAAAGGCGTGGAGCGGCGAAGCCGCTTCACGCCTTTGTTGTTTTTGAATAGAAAAGACGGTCCAAGGGGTTTCATTAAGAAAAGAATTTTAAAACCGATACTATATTATAGTTTAAGCACTATATTTTGATAAATTCTTTTGAAAGAAAGAACTATGCGTAAATACCCTCATCTTTTAGAGTTAAATGCTTTTTTCTTTATTTCTCGGATGTCGGAGAAATATGGGCGGAAACTCACGCTTGCTACTGTTCCCAATGACGAATGGAAATCCCTTGGCGACCAAGGGTTTGATTACCTTTGGCTCATGGGCGTTTGGAAACGGAGTCCTGGTTCTCGATCACATGCGTTAAAGGAACCCAACCTTTGTCATGCATATGATCTGATACTTCCTGATTGGAAAAGAGAGGATGTGACCGGCTCACCCTATGCGATTTTCAGCTATGAGTTAGATCCGTATTTGGGAAGGGAAGAAGAACTTTTGCAGCTTAAAATGAAGCTGAATGGCATGGGGATTGGGCTTATTCTGGATTTTGTACCGAACCATTTGGCTTTTGATCATCCCTGGACCGTCCAGCATCCTGAGCGCTTTGTCTCATGTAAGCCGGAAACCTTGAAAGTACATCCCGAATGGTCTTTTATCACTCTTGAAGGGAAAAAACTTGCGCATGGCCGTGATCCTTATTTTGCACCGTGGATCGATACGGTGCAGGTCAATTTCTGGTCTGAAGCACTGCGGCATGCTTGGCTGGAGGTACTTCTCAAAATTGCTAGGGTTGCGGATGGAGTTCGTTGTGATATGGCCATGCTAGGGCTCAATGATATCTTTCAACAGGTGTGGGGTGACCATATTCAAACCGTCCGTGCTGAGACGGAGTTCTGGGCCGAAGTGATTCCAGAGGTTAAAAAAGCATCGCCCAGCTTTATTTTTATCGCCGAAGTCTATTGGGATTTGGACTGGACACTGCAGCAACTCGGGTTTGATTTTACCTATGACAAGCGGCTCTACGACCGACTGTTTTATGATTCGCCGCTTTCAGTGCGAGACCATCTGAAAGCCGAGCCGGTTTATCGGGATAAATGTTTGCGGTTTATCGAGAACCATGATGAGGAACGTGCCCCCGTAAGTTTTGGTAAGAAAAAATCTCAGGCTGCCGGCATTGTCATGGCCACCATCCCGGGTCTTCGGTTTTTCCATGAAGGTCAAATGGAAGGCCGGCGGATACGTACGCCTGTCCATTTGCGGCGCGAACCCAAAGAATCCGTGGATTCCGAAACGGCAAGTATTTACCGGAAACTTTTTAAATTTATCCAAAACCCTATCACCCATGAAGGAGACTGGACTTTTCTCGCTAGCTATCCCGCATGGGAAAAGAGCCAGACGTATTTGGGAATCATGGCTTGGGCTTGGGTTCATGGTCAAAACTGCAAGCTGGTTATTATCAATTATTCCATGCTACGCACCCAGGGCATCATCCATCTTCCGGAATTTTTGACTCGGAGATTTTTTGTCCAATTTCACGATGCCCTAACGGATAAAATATATGACAGGACAGGCGAGGAGCTTTTTCAGAAGGGGCTTTACGTAGATCTCCAGCCGTGGCAGGCACATCTCTTTGATGTTGTCACGTAAATCCATGCTTGGAAGGGAAGTCATTATCTGCTAAACTATAAAATCAAAATACATTTATTATCAAAATAGATCAGGAGCTCGGATGCCTCAGGCGAAGAAAAAAAAAGGACAAAACGAAGTGAAAGAACTTTGGCATATCGAGCATAAAGATATGACCAAGGACGGGATTAAGTCATCCTTCAGTTCTGGCCTTCAATACGGTCTTGCCAAAGATCAATATACTGCAACTTCCCACGATAATTTCTGGGCCCTTGGCCTTGCGCTGAGAGATCGGTTGGTCGAACGTTGGATTACGACGCAACAACATTATCATAAGAAAAATCTCAAACGTGTTTACTATCTTTCACTGGAGTTTCTCATCGGACGGTTGCTTGGGAATTTCATTCTCAATCTCGGACTTTGGGAGCAGACGCAGAAAGCGCTCGAGGAGTTTGGCCTCGATCTTGAAAAAACACGTGAAGAAGAGATGGATGCGGGACTTGGAAACGGCGGCTTGGGAAGGCTTGCCGCTTGTTTTCTTGATTCCATGGCAACGCTTGGCATTCCGGCTCATGGTTACGGCATTCGTTATGATTATGGTATTTTTAATCAGAAAATCGTGAATGGTTTTCAAGTAGAATCGCCGGACGAATGGCTCAAACGCGGTAATCCCTGGGAATTCGCCCGCCCCGAATATGCGCAAAAGATCAAGTTCTACGGCAATACGAACATGTATCATGACAAATGCGGCAAGCTTTGTGTGGAGTGGGTCAACACAGAAGAGGTCATTGCCATGCCGTACGATATCCCGATTCCGGGCTTTCAAAATGATATTGTGAACACCTTGCGTCTCTGGTCCGCCAGAAGTTCTGAAGAGTTTGATCTTCAGTATTTTAATAGCGGCGATTATGAACATGCGGTGTATGACAAGATGTTTACGGAAAACATATCCAAGGTTCTCTATCCCAATGACGCGACATCCATGGGAAGAGAACTGCGTTTGAAACAGGAATATTTTTTTACCACGGCATCCATCGCGGACATTGTACGCCGTTTTAAAGAAGACAATGCGCAATTCAAACATTTTCCCGATAAGGCCGTGATCCAGCTTAATGACACACATCCCGCCCTTGCGATTCTGGAGTTTATGCGTATTCTCATCGACGATGAGCAAATGGATTGGGAGGCCGCATGGGATTTAACCGTACGGTCTTTTGCCTATACAAACCACACGGTGATGCCGGAAGCGCTTGAGAGTTGGCCGGTGCCTATGTTTGAAAAACTGCTGCCGCGTCACATCCAATTAGTCTATGAGATTAATGATCGCTTTATGAAAGAGATTTCCGCGGAATATCCCGGGGATCTGGATCGCATGAGGAGAATGTCGCTTATCGAAGAAGGGAACCCCAAAAAGATCCGGATGGCGTTTTTGGCAATCATCGGGTCTCATTCCGTCAACGGTGTTTCGGAATTGCATTCCAAACTTCTCAAGGAGCAGCTCTTCAGGGACTTCTATGAAGTGTTTCCGGAAAAGTTCAATAACAAAACAAACGGCATTACTCATCGCCGCTGGCTCATCAAGGCGAATCGCCCGCTTTCCGAACTTATCACAAAAAACATCGGAGATGACTGGCAGAAAAATCTTTTTGATTTGGAACAGCTTGTTTCTTTAAGAAAAAACAAGCTGTTCAGACAGAAATGGCATTTGGTAAAATGGGAAAACAAAAGGGTTTTGGCGGATATCATCCGTCAACAGACAGGCATTACGGTTAATCTGAATTCCATGTTTGACGTTCAGATCAAACGTATTCATGAGTATAAACGGCAAACGCTTTTTATACTCTATGCGATCTCCCAATATCTGAAGCTTCGCGAAAATCCGGGTGCGTCCATAACACCGCGTACTTTTATCTTTGGTGGGAAAGCGGCACCGGGTTATTTTATGGCCAAGCTTATCGTTAAATTTATCAATAATGTCGCGAACGTTATCAACCATGACAAAGTTAATCGGGATAAATTTAAAATTGTTTTTCTGGAAAATTACCGGGTTTCTCTGGCAGAAAAGATTTTTCCTGCAAGCGATCTTTCCGAACAGATCTCGACGGCTGGGACCGAAGCTTCGGGAACAGGATGTATGAAATTCATGATGAACGGCGCTTTGACGGTTGGAACCCATGACGGCGCCAATATTGAGATCGCGGAGGCTGTCGGAAAAGAAAATATTTTTATGTTTGGGTTAAAAAGCCATGATGTGATGGAGCTGAAGAGCCATGGGTATTCCCCGCAAAGTTACATCCAAAAGTCTCTTTATCTGCAAACGATTTTCGATATGATGAAACACGATTTTTTCTCGCCAATGGAACACGGGATATTCGATCCTCTTATTCACAATCTAAGCGTCGTCGATCCTTATCTTGTCTGTGCGGATTTTGACGACTATTGCGCTATTCAGGACCGGATCTCCGAGGAGTATCGCGACCAGGATCAATGGATCGAAAAAGCGATTGTCAATGTGGCAAAAGCCGGGAAATTCTCAAGCGATCGAACGATTGTTGAATACAGCCGGGACATTTGGGATATTCCGGTGCGAGGCAATCCATAAAGATTTAAAGGGAATTTATGCGGCGCTCGCTTTTCATTGAATCTTTGAAGAAACCCGCACATTGAATATGTCGAAAGAGTCCTGGTTTTTTTCGTAAGAGCTCCTTTGTTTTTTTATTCAAACCAAGGTGTTTTTTTCAAAAAGGAAAGAATGTTCCAGTCGCGGCCTTTTTCCAGAAGAGGCTTTATCCCAACCACACTGAAAAAAAGTTCCAAGCTTGACACCTTTTGTGTATTGTTTCGCACTTCATGAAATTTCCTGGAAAGCACAAAGTGCGAAAGCATTCTTAGAACGGCGGAGAGAAGGAACAGGGACAAAATGCGGGAACCGTTTAAAGGCGGTAGCCGTTCCGCCAGATATCCCCCCAGGGAAGCTCCGAGAAAAGTTGCGACTCCATTAATAAAACTGAAATAACCCAAACAGCGGACGCGTTTGCCGGGACTGACTGCGTCAAAAATAAAGTTCAGGGCACATAAATTAAATCCACCCCAGACAAAACCTGAAAAAATTTCCACACAAAAAAGATAGAACAAATTGTCAGAAAAAGTCCAGAGCAGGGGGATAAGAGGGATCAGAAGGCTGGTGGTTTTGAGCACCTTGGCGTTGCCAATCGCGTCCGCATGTTTCCCCCAAATGGGGAAAGATATGAGGCCTGAAACCACGGCTCCTAAATGAATAAGCATGTAAGTAAAATAGCTGAAGCTGAGATCTTGGAGCATGTAGACACTGAAATAGGGTGCGGCAAGAAGAGCGGCGAAGGTAATACTCGAAACATAAAGAACGAATTTTACGAAATTACTTTCCTTAAACCGCCGCAGAAACATAAAAAATGTGAAAGCATCCTCTTGTTTTTGCTGGTGCGGAATATTTTGCATGGTAGCCATAAGCTTTGCGGAAAGCAGACGAGCCACGACAGTAATCAGAAAAAGAATAAAGAAACCTGTGCCCGTCGAAAAGGCCTTGAATGTATTAAGCAGAATTCCGCCCAGAACCGTAGCTGCCAATCCTGCAAAACCGACAATACGCGATCTCCAGCCGAAGTATTTTCCCCGTTCTTCGGGAGAAAGATAATCACTGGCCAGACTACCCCAAACGGTTGCGATAAGGTTTGCGAGAATCCGGAAAGCCGTCACGAAAAAAATAAGGGCAAGAATTCTTGAAGGAAAAGAAAAAAGAGAAAAAAAAGCAATCGGGAGCAGTAGAAGCGCCTGGAGAACAGTGGCTTTGACCAGAAATCGGAGGCGGCTTCCGAGGAGGGCAACGATTCTGACTGCGAAAAATTGAGAAAAAGAACTAAGTAAGTGGGGAACAGCCACAAGAAAACCGATGTCCATGGGTGTTGCTCCGAGGAAAAGTCCAAGTGGAATGAGATACTCATCGAACAAGGATTGCATGGTGTTTGAAGCAATGCCTTCTTTCCAGGAGGCATCCAGACTTTTACGGAATGGGTGTTGAGATAAGGATTTCTGAAGTGTTAGCATGAAGCCCTTCGTGATCGTCTGCTTTTTATTTTCTAAACGAAATTTGGAAAAGAAGCTATAATTATATATCGCTAATTTTGAGGAAAAGATGAGTCCCCAAAGAACGAAAAAAAAGAAGATACATTCTTTTCGCTGTAAGCAGAAATCCTCCTTATCAGCCTATTCTCGCGAAGCCCTTCGCTTGAAAAAAATCAACGAAAAACTCCATTCCCAGATATTTTATCAAAAAAAGACGATCAGCACACTTCAGCATCATGCATCAAAATTTGGGCGATATCTTGATTTTAGCAATGCGATCCTAATGGTCTTGGATCGGTATGGCAAAGTGGCTTTTGTGAACGCCTATGGAGCAAAAATTCTAGGATACCCTAAAAAAGACATTCTCGGCAAACGCTGGTTTCGCAATTTTGTTCCTGCCCGGATCCGTCCTGCGGTTGAAACGGTTTTTCATTTATTGATCAAAAGAAAAATCAAACCTTCCGGGGAATATTATGAAAATCCGATTGTGAATAGCCGTGGGGAAGAGAGGATCATCCGTTGGCATAATACGGTTCTTAAAAATGCGAAAGGTGAGATCGAGGGGGCTCTGAGTACCGGTCAAGATATCACGGAAAAAAGAAGGGCTGAAGACGCGTTACGGAAAAAACAACTTCGCTACCATGCGATTTTTGAACAAACCTATGGATTTATCGGCCTGATGAAGCCTGACGGAACTCTCCTGGAAGCCAACAAGACAGCTTTGCAGTTTGCCGGAGTGAAGGCGTCCGAAGTGCTTGGCAAGGTCTTCTGGAAAACCGCATGGTGGAAACATTCCAAAGAGGCGCAGGCGAAATTGCGTGTTGCGATCAAAAAGGCTGCACGGGGGGAGTTTATCCGATTTGAGACAACTGTTTCTTCAAGATACGGAGATTCACGGCCTATTGATTTTTCGCTGAAGCCTGTACGCGATGTGCAAGGGAAGGTAGTGCTTTTAATACCTGAAGGTCGTGATATTGCGGAACGCAAAGCCATGGAAGAATTGCTCCGTGAAAATGAGGAAAAATTCCGTTCTGTGGCCGAGCAATCGCCAAATATGATCTTTATCAATCAGGGCGGGCGGATCATCTATGCCAATAAAAAATGTGAAGAAATCATGGGATACAAGATCGAAGAATTCTATTCCCCGCGGTTCAATTTTTTGAATCTTATTCATCCGGAACAAGTGCCGATGGTTCGTCGTAATTTTCGCACGCACCAAGGAGGCAAAGAAGTGCCTCCCTATGAATATAAGTTGCTGACCAAAGATCATAAGACGCTTCATGCGATCCTGACCTCAAAACTGATCCATCTAAAAACGGGGCCAGCTATTCTGAGTATTATTACGGATATTACGGAACGTCAATGGGCAGAGACCGAACAAAAACAATCCCTCTCGCTTTTAAAGGCTACGTTGGAATCTACGGCCGACGGTATTCTTGTGGTGAGTCAGTGGGGGAGGATCACAGGCTATAATGAACAGTTCAGGAAAATGTGGAATATCCCTAAGCCTATCATTGTTTCTCACGATGATAAAAAACTTTTGGCATTTGTTCTAAACCAATTAAAAGAACCCAAAAAGTTTCTCAGCAGAATTGAATGGCTGTATGCCCATCCAGAAGAGAACAGTTTTGATACGTTGGTCTTTAAAGACGGAAGGGTTTTTGAACGTTATTCGCGGCCGCAACGTCTTGAGGGACGGGTTGTGGGGAGGGTCTGGAGTTTTCGTGAAGTGACCCTGCGTCGAAATATGGAAATCGGTCTTGCGGCATCGGCGGTTCGTTTTCGTCGGCTTTTTGAAGCAGCCCGGGATGGAATTTTGATTTTAAATTCAAAAACAGGTCAGGTTTTAGAGGTCAACCATTTTCTAATCGATATGCTCGGTTACTCCAGAGGAGAATTTCTTGGAAAGAAGCTATGGCAGCTTAGTGCTTTTAAAGATACCGAAAAGTGCAGAATGGCTTTCCATCTTTTGCAAAAAAAAGGATATATCCATTATGAGGATTTTCCTTTGAGAACTAAAAAAGGCGAAGCAATTACTGCGGAGTTCGTGAGTAATAGCTATTTTGTGGGACAGGAAAAAGTCATTCAGTGCAACATCCGTGATATTACGGATCGCAAACGCGCCTTGGATCTGTTGCATCAGCGCGAGTCCTACTTGTCCGCCATTATCGAGAACCAGCCGGGGATGGTATGGCTCAAGGACAAAAAAGGAAAGTTTCTTGCCGTGAATCATGTATTTGCTCAAGCTTGCGGCCTGCAAACAGCCACTCGCGTTGTGGGGAAAACGGATCTTGATATCTGGCCTTTGGCTCTTGCGCGAAAATACCGGACGGATGATCAAAAGGTTATGAGAAGAAAAGGGTCTATGGCAGTGGAAGAGCCCATTTATGATCGAGGGGTCCGAAAGTGGTATGAAACATTTAAAACAGCTGTTTTGGATAAAACAGGGTCGGTCATCGGGACATCGGGTTATGCCTACGATGTCACGGAACGCAAAACAGCTGCTTTGGCGCTTTTGGAAAGTGAAGAAAAGTTCCGATCGGTTGCGGAACAATCTCCTAACATGATTTTTATCCATCTGAATGGGCGGGTTCTTTATGTGAACAAGGTGTGTGAAAAGGTCCTAGGATATAAAGTGAAGGAAATCTATGCTCCTGATTTCAATTTTCTAAACTTGGTGCACTCGGACGACTTGGCGCTCGCTCGCCGTAACCTTAGATCGCACCGGGAGGGAAAAGAAGTGCCGGCTTGTGAATACCGGGTGAAAACCAAAAAAGGGCAATTAATATATTGCATCTTGGCAACGAAATTGATTCATTATGCCAATGAGAGAGCTGTGATGGGGGTCATTACGGATGTTACCGAGCGTAAACAGGCAGAAAAAGATTTAAGGCAAAGGGAGGGACAGTATCGATCTCTTGTGGAGATGTCGCCGGAAGCAATTTTCATCAATTACCACAATAAAATTGTTTTTGCAAACCCGCAGGCAATCCAACTCTTCGGAGCATCGTCCCCCAAAGAAATCGTGGGAAGATCGCCGTTTGATTTTTTTCACCCCTCTTATCACTCCAAGATGCGGGAACGCATCCGGCGATTATTGAAAGGGAAATCTGTTCCGATGGTCGAGACGCGAGTTTTGCGGTTGGATCGACAGGTGATCGATGTGGAAGTAGTCGCTTCTCGTTTCCGTTATCAGGAAGATTTCGCGATCCAGGTTCTTCTCCGTGATATCACTGAGCGGAAGCGGGCAGAAAAAGCCCTTCGGGACAGTGAATTCAGGCTTAGGGAATCTCAGCGCGTTTCCCTTATCGGGAGTTACGAACTTGATGTGAAAGCGGGTGTTTGGAAAAGTTCCGAGACTTTAGACGCTATTTTTGGAATCCCGCCTTCTTATAAGAAAGATGTTAAAGGATGGGAAAATATTTTGCATCCTGATCACCGAAAAGCCATGGCGGGTTATTTGCAGAAGGATGTGCTGATCCAGAAAAAACCGTTTAATCGTGAATATAAAATTTGCCGGCAAAACGATGGGCAGATCCGTTGGGTGATTGGTAGAGGTTCCTTGATTCTCGATCCGCGTGGTAAGCCCCTTAAAATGATCGGAACCATCCAGGATATTACCGAACGAAAAAACTCGGAGGAAGAAATAAAAAAAATGGCCTCTGTGGTGGAACATAGCGACGAACTTATTAACCTGGCTACTCCGGATGGGAAGATGGTCTTCCTTAATAAAGCTGGAGGTAAAATGTTAGGCCTCGATCCTAACAACATAAAGCGGACAAACATAAGGCAAGTTTTCCAAAAAGCCATGAGAGAAAAAGTAGAAAAAGAGGTTCTTCCGGTACTCAAAAAAGGAGGCAGTTGGAAGGGCGAGTTGCAGTATCTCAACTGCAAGACAGGTAAAACGACCGATGTGCAAGCCATGACTTTTGCTATCAAGGATCCCCACACTGGCAGGGTGGTGCATCTGGCGAACGTATCGCTGGATATTACCGCACGCAAACAGGCAGAAGATGCTTTGCAAAAAGAGAGACACCAGTTATTTCAGATCATTGATACGGTGCCGCATATGATTTTTGCAAAAGACAAGAGCGGACGGTTTCTTCTTGTCAACAAGGCCGTGGGGGATATGTACGGGATGAACCCTAAGGACTTGATCGGGAAAAAGCGTCAAGATGTTCACAAGGTTGCGGAGGAAGTCGCGGCCTATTTAGAGATCGATCGGATGATTCTTGCATCGGGTTTGCCCAGGATCGTCGCGGCGGAAAGATTTACGGATGTTCACGGGAACGTCCATATCCTTCAGACGATCAAGATTCCTTTTAAAATGCAAGGGATTGAGGATACTGTGATCCTGGGTGTTTCTGTGGATGTCACGGAACAGAAAAAAGTAGAAGAATTCCGGAATGATGTCATCCGGACCATATCCCATGAGTTGCGAACACCTTTGTCGATCGAAAAAGAAGGGATCAACCTTCTTTTGGACGGAGCGGTCGGCAGCGTTAATGCGGATCAGAAAATGTTGTTGGAAGCGATTATGAAAAATATCAAGCGTTTGTCACGGATGATCGATAGCCTTTTAGATGTTGCCCACATCGAGACCAGAAAATTGCAGCTTAAGAGGAACATTGTGGACCTGAGAGATATTGTTCGGGATGTGGTTTTTGAGTTTCGGACAAAAATAAGAGAAAAAAAGATGCAATTAACGGTCGATCTTCCAAAGGATACCGTGCCTGTCTTTGTCGATCAGGACAAGATCATCCAGGTGCTAAGCAATTTAATGGACAATGCCGTGAGGTTTACAAAAGAAGGAACGATCCATGTGTTTCTTGAGGTGTTGCAAAATGAAGTGGAGTGTAGCGTGCGGGATACGGGGGCCGGCATTGCCCCTGAGCACTTGCACCATATTTTTGAAAAATTTCAGCAATTTGGACGCGCTGTCGGGCCAGGTGAAAAAGGGCTCGGCCTTGGGCTTTCTATTGCCAAGGGACTTATCGAATTACAACACGGCCGGATCTGGGCAAAGAGCGAACTCGGTGTCGGGACGAAGATGACGTTTGCGTTGCCGCTTTATAACGAGAAAGGTGTCTAAATATGACGCTCCCCAAGAAGAAAATTTTATTTATTGAAGATGAACCCGATCAGATCTTGATGATCCGTTTGCGCCTGGAAAAAAACGATTTTATGGTCGTCTCAGCGGAAGACGGTCTAGAAGGGATCAAAAAAGCTAAGGAAGAAAAGCCCGATCTTATTTTGTTGGATGTCATTATGCCGGGCATGAATGGTCTTGAGGTTTGCAGAAAGCTCCGCAGTGATCCATTGACAAAAAAGATTCCTGTCATTACAACCACGGCCGCCGGTATTGACGATCTTGAACATGAATGTCTTGCGGCGGGTGCAGATGCCTGTGTTCGGAAGCCTTATGATTCGGTCGATCTGATCTCAAAAGTTACCAGCCTGCTTCAACAAAGCAAATAAAACGAATATCTGCGGTGCTTTTTTATGAATACTAAAAAATCCATGCTTGTCTGGTTCCGCAATAACCTTCGCACGGAAGATAACATCACTCTCGCACGAGCCGTGGAACAGGATGCGCCTCTGATCCCTCTGTTTATTTTTGATGAAAAACGGGATTGTGGGAGTGCCAGCCGCTTGTGGCTTTACCATGCTCTTAAAAGTTTTGAGCGGGAACTTTTCAGGCTTGGAACGCGATTGATTTTTTTGAAAGGAGATTCGCGCATCATTCTCGCGCGTTTGGCATCCGAGACAGGAGCGAAAGCACTTTACTGGGATCGTTCCTATGAACCTTATCAAAAAGAACAGGATCAGCTTATTCAAAAAGATCTGGAGGGTTGGGGTATCCGTTGCGAATCGTTCAACGACACGCTTCTTTTTGATCCGGCCCAGATTCGTACTCGACAAGGCACTCCGTTTAAGGTTTTTACTGCGTTTTGGAATCACTGCACCAGTTTGCCAGAGCCGATGCTGCCAGTTCGAGCGCCTCAAAGATTGTCTGGTCCTGCAAAATGGCCCCAGTCCAAACGGCTAGAGGATTTTGGATTGCGGGATAAGGCACGCTGGTCAAACAAAGTGGAGGCTTTTTGGGAACCGGGAAACGTAGATGTCAGAAAGAACTGGCGCAAGTTCCTAAAAGAAAAACTCGAAAATTACTCTCACGATCGGGATCGGCCAGCTCTAGAGGGGACCTCACGTCTTTCTCCGTATCTGCATTTTGGAGAAATAAGCGTCCGCAGTATTTGGCATGAGATGCGGCAGTATATGGTCCAGCATCGAAGGGCCGGGATCTTTCGTGAGGCAGAAACGTTTTTGAGGCAAATCGTCTGGCGGGAATTCGCGCACTATTTTTTGTTCCATTTCCCGGAAACGATCGAGCATCCGTTCAGAAAAGAATTTGAGAAATTTCATTGGAAAAAAAATTCCGCGTTACTTTGTGCATGGCGGAAAGGAAAGACGGGGTATCCTATCGTGGATGCGGGGATGCGTGAGCTTTGGGCCACTGGGTGGATGCACAATCGCGTTCGAATGATTGTGGCATCATTCTTGGTGAAAGATCTTTTGCAGCCATGGCAAGAGGGTGCTCAATGGTTTCTAGAAACCCTTGTGGATGCTGATGTCGCGAACAATGTGTTCGGATGGCAATGGACTGCGGGTTGCGGGGCAGATGCGGCTCCTTATTTCCGAATTTTTAATCCCATCCTGCAAGGTGAAAAATTTGACTCCCGAGGTGATTATGTTCGTCGTTGGGTTCCCGAACTGTCCAAACTGCCGGACCGGTTTATTCACAAACCTTGGCAGGCATCTCCGGAAATTCTTGCAAAAGCCGGTATCCGGTTGGGTAAGGATTACCCCGATCCGGTTGTGGATCACCATCAAGCACGGAATCGTGCCCTTTTTAACTATGCCAGGATGAAAAAATAATCTCATGGGCAATAAAACAAGCTTCGGAATACTTGCTTTTCGCCGGAAAGAGGGTAGTGCTAGAATAGCACCCTTTGGAGTTCCGTTTATTTCTTTCACAGAGGAAATTCCCCAATATGAAATCACTGAACAGTAAACAAATCATTGACGCTTTAACCAAGATAAGCGATGCGGTCACTTCGGATCTTTATTTGGAAGAGATTCTTAAGTTGATCGTTACGGTAACGGCAGAAGTGATGCACTCCAAGATTTGTTCTCTCATGCTTTTGGATAAATCTACGAATGAGTTGGTGGTCAAAGCGACCCAGTCTGTCAGTGAGTTTTATAATAAAAAACCCAACGCAAAATTGGGCGAAGGCATTGCCGGAAGGGTGGCGCAATCCGGGAAGCCTATCACGGTCCTGGATGTCCGGAAAGACGAACGTTATCTCAACCAGGCTATCGCGCGAAAGGAAAACCTTTGTTCGCTGTTGAGTGTGCCGCTTATTTTTAAACGGAATATTATCGGGGTGTTAAACTGTTACACCATCACGGCGCATCGTTTCAGCCAAAGAGAGATCCGCGTCATCAAATCGATCGCGAATCAAGCGGCAATCGTCATCGAAAACTTCAGGTTGGTGGTCGAATCGCAGGTGATCCAAGAAGAATTGGAGTCAAGGAAAGCGATTGAGCGTGCCAAAGGCATTTTGATGAAAAGGGAGAATCTGAGCGAACAGGGGGCTTACAAGCTCATTCAGAAATATAGTATGGATAAGCGTAAGAGCATGAAGGAGGTTTCGGAGGCGATTTTATTGAATGAAGAAATGCAAAGGTTTTCTTCCAGCAGAGAATAAAATCAGCATTGAAAGTCAAAATGCCTGTGCTATAATTTCAACGCTCAACACACAGTGAGTGTTTGGCAGAAAGAAAGTGAAGCAGCGTTCTGCGAAGAACATAGCTTTATCTTCGTTTTTGGAAGAGAGGATAATGACGTCCTTTTCGGTAAAAATTTTGCCGGAAAGGTTTTTTTTTGCCCAATTTGGGTTATGCCGTGAATGAAATAGCGTCAGCTCGAAGAGGTGATGACGTTTGCCGGCAGGCGGGTGTTTGGATTTTCGAAAAGTATAACCGATAAATGAAAGGGATATGCCATGACAAAAGAAATCGATGCGTTCATGAAAAAAGTCATCGCTAGGAACTCAGGCGAAAAGGAATTTCACCAAGCGGTCAGGGAAGTTGTGGAATCTGTAACTCCGTTTATTGAAAAACACCCAAAGTATAAAAATGCGAAGATCCTAGAACGGATGGTCGAACCGGAGCGTGTGATCATGTTTCGAGTTCCCTGGTTGGATGATAAGGGAGAGATTCAGATTAATCGCGGATTTCGTATCCAGATGAACAGTGCTATTGGTCCTTACAAGGGAGGCCTTCGTTTCCATCCCAGTGTCAATCTTGGTATTTTGAAGTTTTTGGCATTTGAACAGGTCTTCAAAAATAGCCTGACCACGCTTGCCATGGGTGGTGGCAAAGGCGGTTCGGACTTTGATCCAAAAGGAAAATCGGATCAAGAAGTTATGAAATTCTGTCAAAGTTTCATGACGGAATTGTTCCGACACATCGGACCGGACACGGATGTTCCTGCAGGCGATATTGGTGTGGGTGGTAGGGAGATCGGTTTTCTTTACGGTCAGTACAAGAGATTGCGTAATGAGTTTACGGGTGTTTTGACTGGGAAGAGCTTGAATTGGGGAGGAAGTTTGATTCGACCCGAGGCGACCGGTTACGGATGCGTTTATTTTGTCCAGGAAATGCTTAAGACACGAAAGATGTCTTTTGCGGGTAAGGTTTGTGTTGTTTCCGGCTCCGGGAATGTGGCACAGTACACAGTCGAAAAATTGAACCAGTTGGGTGCCAAAGTGGTGACCTTGTCGGACTCCGACGGTTACATTTATGATAAGAAGGGCATTGACGACAAGAAATTGGAATTTGTCATGCACCTTAAAAATGTAAAGCGTGGTCGTATTAAGGAATGCGCGGATGAATTCGGCTGCGAATATGTCGCCGGTCAACGGCCATGGAAAGTCGCATGCGATGTCGCTTTTCCGAGTGCCACGCAAAACGAGATCAATGAAGCGGACGCGAAGGTTCTTGTCAAGGGCGGCTGCATTGCGATCGGGGAAGGTGCCAATATGCCGACCACACCGGAAGGCGTCCGGGTGTTCCAAAAGGCGAAGATTCTCTATGCCCCTGGAAAAGCGGCGAATGCCGGGGGGGTGTCGACTTCGGGCCTGGAAATGAGCCAGAATAGCATGCGCTTGGGCTGGTCCCGGGAAGAAGTGGACAAGAAATTGCATGGCATCATGGTCTCGATTCATGAGAATTGCGTGAAATATGGAAAAGAACAGGATAAGTACATCAACTATGTCAATGGCGCGAATATCGCGGGCTTTGTAAAGGTTGCGGACGCCATGCTTGATCAGGGGCTGGTGTAAGCTTAGTTTCAAAGGGGCAGTCTTCCAGAGGTTCGGGAGATGGCCCCTTTGTTTTTTCTTGACAAATGATACTATGATAGTATCATTAAAAGAATGAAGCTCATCACTCGAAACACAGATTATGCGATGCGCGCACTTTGTTATATCGCGCAGCAAACAAAAGATTCGGTGCCTGTCACCGAAATGGTGAAGGATCTTGCTATCCCGCGCCCCTTTCTCAGGAAAATCCTTCAAACTCTAAGCGGTGAAGGGATGCTCGATTCCTACCGTGGACAGGGCGGTGGTTTCTCTCTCAGTCTTTCTCCCTCAAAAATTTTTATCACGGATTTGATAAAAATTTTTCAGAATGCCATCCAACTTAATGAATGTATCTTTAAAAAAAAGATGTGCCCGAATCGTAAGACTTGTCTCATGAAAAGAGAGATGGACTCTATTGAAAAAGATGTTTTGTTGCGACTGAGCCGTATCAGCATTGCTTCTTTGATTTCAAACGGGAACGGGAAGCGCTCAAATCGAGAAAGAAAAGAGGGGAGGTATGGTGAAGCTTAATAGTGAAACACGCTTCAAAGGGTTGCCTCTAAGCAGTGGTGTTGCTTTTGCGAAGGTGTGTCTTTTTAACGAGCGCCGCCATCAGAATCCTCCTGTTCAAACCATCCGCACCAAGGAAGTTTTACAGGAAAAAGAGCGCGTTCAGAAGGCCTTGGGCATCGTCCGGGAACGGTTGGATGTATTGATTGAAAGTGTGAAATCGAAAGTGGGGCCTGCGGAAGCAGAAATCTTTACGGCTCAGAAAATGATCTTGCAGGATTCGGCTCTGCAGAGACGGATCTTTGAACATATCGACAGTAAAAATTTTAATGCCGAAAAGGCAATTATTAGCTCGCTTGATTTTTTTGAGTCCAAAATTATGCAGATGGACAATGCTTACCTCAAAGAACGCGCTTCCGATATTGGAGAGGTTAAACGAAGACTTTTGGATGTGTTGACGAATTTGAATCCATCGTTCCAGTGTGCCAATGAATCTTATTGTTTGCGGGGGAAAAATCGCATCGTGATTGCTGAAGAGCTGACGCCGAGTTTAACCATGGAATTGAACACGGATTATATCCGAGGTTTTGTGACCGATCGTGGCGGCGTTGCCTCTCATGCTGCGATCCTTGCCCGTGGGCTGAAAATACCGGCGGTGAGCGGGATTCCGAACATTCACGATCTTATGTTCTGCGGGACGGATGTTTTAATTAATGGCGATACGGGAGAAGTGATTCTCTGGCCGACCGAAGAAACATTGGCACAATATCCGGAGTTGAAGCTTCCACCGCCGGAGTCCCTGAAAGCGGTGGAGCCTATCGCAAGCTTAAAAGTCATGGCCAATTTAAGTCTCGCGAAGACCGTGAAGGAAGCCGTGCATCATAAAGCTGAGGGCATAGGGCTTTACCGGACGGAATTTGAATTTTTTGCAGCGGGGAAACTTCTAACCGAAGAAGAACAATATGAAAGGTATGTCAGCGTTCTTAAGGCCATGCATGGGAAACCGGTTTATTTCCGTATGCTCGATATTGGAGGAGATAAAAACGCTCCTTTTCTGAAACTTCCCAAAGAACAGAACCCTTATCTCGGGTTTCGCGGCAGCCGTTTTCTTCTCGGACATAGGGACCTTTTCAAAATTCAGGCGCGCGCTTTAGCAAGGGCTTCCGTGCATGGACGAATTCATGTCATGTATCCCATGGTGATTGATGTGGATCAATTTCTCAAACTGAAAAAAGCCTTTTTAGAAGATACGACGGGGATTGCTTCGGGAGAGATCAAACACGGGATTATGTTTGAGGTGCCGTCCGCTTGTCTGGACGCGGCGGAGCTTTTCAAACTCATTGATTTTGGCAGCATCGGAACGAACGATCTTATTCAGTATCTGTTTGCCGTGGATCGCGATAATGAGTCAGTCGCTTATGACCATCACCCGAATCGCAAGATTTTCTGGTCTTTAATGCATCATGTCGCGCATGCAGCCAGGAAACATCGGAAGCCTCTTTCGGTTTGCGGAGAACTTGCCGGTATTCCGGAATATGCACACAAGCTTGTCCGGGAAGGGATCCGGGCGGTCAGCGTCGCTCCCAAGGTGATCCCGTTACTGAGAGTGGCGATTAAAAACAAACCAAAACTTTCCAGGAGGAAAACGCAACACCTTCTTCTCAAGAAACTTAAAAAATAAAATCAACGGAGGTAATTTATGGGGATGTTTTGTTATCAATGTGAACAAACAGCAAAAGGAAAAGGCTGCGATACCTTGGGTATCTGCGGCAAAACGCCGGAAGTCGCGACTTTGCAGGACCTGCTTATCCACGCCTTGAAGGGGATCGCAGTCTATGGGCAATTGGCGCTTGAACTGGGAGTAAAAGACAAGAATGCGGATCTTTTTCTGATCGAAGGACTTTTTACGACGGTGACGAATGTTGATTTTGATCCCGCCCGGATTCAGGAAGAGATTGTCCGAGCCTATCAAGTCAAAGAAGCCATCAAAAGATTGTTTCTGGATGCGTATAAGAAAAAAAACGGTAGAGATTTTGACGGTGAATTGCCTGCAGCCGCTTACTGGAAACCGGCAGAGACGCTTGCGGGTTTGCTGGACCAAGGGAGTAAAGTCGGCATTCTCTCCGATAAAATTTTAAATGAAGATATCCGTAGTCTTCGGGAACTTCTCCTCTATGGGCTCAAGGGCATGGCGGCTTACGCGGATCATGCGCTGATCCTTGGTAAAGAAAATGAGGAAGTTACGGCGTTTTTCCATAAAGGATTACGTGCGCTGACGAACAATAGCCTGACGGTAAATGACCTTGTCAATCTCAATATGGAATTTGGGATGGTGAATTTGAAATGTCTGGAGCTGCTGGACCAGGCGCATACGGATCATTTTGGGCATCCTGTCCCCACCAAGGTATTTTTGGGCGCGAAAAAGGGCCCGGCGATTTTGGTGTCAGGGCATGATCTTTTGGATCTGGAATGGCTGCTTCAGCAGACAGAAGGCAAAGGGATCAGTATTTATACGCACGGTGAGATGTTGCCGGCGCATGGCTATCCGGCGCTAAACAAATACAAACATCTTGTCGGTAACTACGGGGGTGCATGGCAGGATCAGGCCAAAGAATTCGATGCCTTTCCCGGTGCGATCCTCATGACGACCAATTGTATTCAAAGACCGCGTGAAACTTACCAGGACAGAATTTTTACGACGGGACTTGTGGCTTGGCCAGGCGTTGCCCATATTTCGCTTCAAAACGGCAAAAAAGATTTTTCGCCTGTAATTCAAAAGGCCTTATCCGCAGGTGGTTTTAAGCAGGATATTCCGGGCAAAGAAATTATGGTGGGATTTGGTCACCAGGCGGTGCTTGGCGTGGCGGATAAAGTAGTGGGAGCTGTGAAAGCAGGTCAGATCCGTCATTTCTTTTTAGTGGGGGGTTGCGATGGTGCCAAACCCGGCCGAAACTACTACACGGAATTTGCCGAGCAGGCGCCCAAAGATACGGTTATTCTGACGCTGGCCTGCGGAAAATACCGTTTCAATAAACTGGAATTCGGTGATATCGGCGGGATTCCCAGGCTTTTGGATATGGGACAATGCAATGATGCTTATTCCGCGATCCAGGTCGCGGTGGCACTATCCAAAGTATTTAACTGTGGGGTCAATGAATTACCGCTTTCGATGATCCTTTCGTGGTATGAGCAAAAGGCGGTTTGTATTCTTCTAACACTGCTGGCGCTTGGGATTCAGAATATCCGGATCGGTCCGTCTTTGCCGGCTTTCGTTAGTCCGAATGTACTCAAAGTATTGGTGGAAAAATTCAATATTAAACCTATCACCAGTGCCAAAGAAGATTTGGAGGCTATTCTAGGAACGGCAGCAGTTTAGGGTGGGGGAATCCGTTTGAAAAAAGAAGGATTCCATGATTAAATAAGAAACAAAAAGTTTAAACCCCCTCGGCATACTCCTTGGGGGTTTTTTCTTCCGAGATATTTGAAATAAAGGAAAAAGATGGAACAAGCCCGGTACAAATATATCTATGGTCCTGTTGCTTCCTGGAGATTCGGCAAGTCTCTCGGGATCGATCCGATTTCGCGTCCGGAAAAGACCTGTACGTTTGATTGCGTTTATTGTCAGGCTGGAAAGACCCGGGTTTTTCCAAAAGCAAGGGAGATATTCATTCCCACAGAAGATCTTCTGGAAGAAGTCCAGTCTTTGCCTCCGATGGATTTAGATACGATTACTTTTGCAGGGAATGGGGAGCCTACGCTTGCCAAGAATCTTGGCGAAATGATTGAGGGAATCAAATCTTTCCGAAATGAAAAAATCACAGTGATCACGAACGCTTCTTTGATCAATCAAAAGGACGTGCAGGAGGATCTTCTCTTGGCCGATCTCGTGGTGGCAAAACTGGATGCTTTTTCCGAAGCTTCTCTCAATGACGTGAATCAGGCGATGCCGAATGTCCTGATGCATCATATCATCCAGGGGTTGAAAGATTTTCGGCGTATCTATCGCGGCCGCTTAGCGCTTCAGATCATGTTTATCGACGCCAATAAAAAATACGCAGCTCAAATCGCGGACATCGTCAAGGAAATCCGTCCGGACGAGATTGAAATTAATACCCCTTTGCGTGCATGTGCTGTGAAACCACTGCCGGAAAGGGATATTCTGGAAATCACGGCTTGTTTTACGAAAATAGGTGTGGAATCTTTTAGGATAAGACATGTTTATGAAGCCCCTAAAAAGACAAGCAGTCCTATTTGCCCACAGTCGACTGAAAGGCGGCGGGGGAAAGAGGGTGTGTAGGTTTGTGATGTGGACATTGCAAGAGAAGCTAAAAGAAAGTAAGATAACAGCCTTTCGGAGCTCTTCATGGGAATAAAAAATCAGGATATTTCAGCGGAAGACCTTATCAAGCAGATCAACTCCCTGAAACAGAAAAGGGAGGCGGTGATCCTTGCGCATAATTATCAGCCTCCGGAGATCCAGGATCTGGCTGATTATACGGGAGATTCGCTGGAACTCAGCATCATTGCGGCCAAAACAGAAGCGAAAGTGATTGTTTTTTGCGGGGTTCGGTTCATGGGCGAGACGGCGGCGATTCTGTCCCCGGAAAAAACCGTTTTGTTGCCCGTTCTGGAAGCCGGCTGTACGCTTGCGGATTATGCGACGGCGGAGCAGGTCCGTGAAATGAAAAAGAAACATCCGAATGCGATAGTGGTGACCTATGTCAACAGCTCCGCGGAGGTTAAAGCAGAGAGCGATATTTGTTGCACTTCGGCGAATGCCATCGATATTGTTCGCACCATCGATCTGAGCCGTCCCATCATATTTGTTTCGGATTATAATTTAGGGCATTATGCGGCCAAGATCACAAAACGGGAGATTATTCTTTGGGATGGTTGCTGTCCGACTCATGCGCTTCTGTCGACCTTTGCAGTGCAAAGGGCCAGAAAGAAGTGGCCGGGGGCACAAGTGATCATGCACCCAGAATGCAAACCGGATGTTCTTGAGCTCGCGGATTTCGTGGGAAGCACTTCAGGGATGCTGCGCTATGCCAAGCAGCAGCCGGCAGGAGCATCTTTGATCGTTGGAACCGAGATTGGGTTGCTCCACCGTTTGCAAAAGGAAAATCCCGATAAAACCTTCTATCCGGCCTCGGACTATTTGATTTGTCCGATGATGAAAATGACCACGCTTAAAAATGTCAAGGATTCACTCGAGAAGATGCAGTATGTTGTGACAGTTCCCGAGAACATCGCGATGCGAGCTCGCGCTGCTGTCAATGCCATGTTGAACTACAAAGGAACTCCTAAGAAGTCGACTCCTCCGTCCCCTCCGGCAGAGAAGGCAAAAGGAGAAACAGAAATTTCTATTGGTGTGGAATGAAAGGAAAGACCATGCGAAAAGCAATAAATCCGGGAATTGAAGCAATCCAAAAACGCGGAAGTCGCATCGTGGCGGAAGGGAAGCATATGTTGCCCGCCGCAGGTCTGATGGTAGCTGCCGGAGCGATTGGAAAAATAGAAGATCGACAAAAACCATTTGTCACGGTGATCAATTCCTATACCACGCATATTCCGGGGCACATGCACCTGAATATTCTCGGAGAAAAGCTGGTCGCGGTACTTAAAACCAAGGGTTATAACGTCTGGTATGCCAATATCGGAGCAGCGATTTGCGATGGTATTGCGATGGGGCATTTCGGCATGAAATATTCCCTGCCGTCTCGCGAACTGATTGCCGATCAGATCGAAAGCATTATTGGTGCGCACCCTTGCGACGCCTGGATCGGGATCGGGAATTGCGACAAGATCATTCCTGCCATGCTGAATGCGATGGTGAGGCTTAATATTCCTTCGGTTTATGTCAGCGGCGGGCCGATGTTGGCAGGACAGAACAATGCGGATTTGATCACGGTCTTCGAGGGGGTGGGCGGTGAAGCTGCCGGAAAAATATCCGAAACACAGCTGACGAATTTGGCGAATACCGCTTGCCGGACCTGTGGCAGCTGCGCGGGTATGTTTACGGCAAATTCCATGAACTGCCTGGCCGAAGCGATCGGATTAGCACAGCCCGGCAATGGTACGATTCCTGCTGCCGCGTGGGTGGATCGTTCCAAGATGACATGGGTGATTAATCCGGAACGCATTCAGCTTGTAGAGCATGCTGCAGAAACATTGGAATATCTTTTGAAGAATAATATCCGGCCGCTTGATATCGTGACCAAAGCATCAATCGACAATGCGTTCATTCTTGATCTGGCGATGGGAGGCTCGAGCAATACGGTGCTTCATACTTTGGCGCTTGCCTGCGAAGCGGGGATTGATTACCCGCTGGATCGTATCAATCATCTTGCGAAGATGACACCGACTCTCTGCAAAGTTTCTCCCTCCCGGCCGGATGTCCATATCGAAGATGTCCATCGCGTGGGCGGCATTGCGGCTATATTAAAGGCCGTGCAGCAAGACGGTCGTGCTCCATTGAAATTGGATTTGAAGACCTGTACGGGAATTTTAAGGGATATGGTTGAAAAAGCGCCGGATGCGGACGGCGATGTAATCCGGAAAGGGGATAAGGTTTTTTCGCAGGAAGGTGGATTGGCGATTCTTTACGGAAATATCGCACCGGAAGGAGCTGTGGTCAAAACCGCCGGTGTGGATAAGGATATGATGCAGTTCCGCGGCAAAGCAAAATGTTACTCTTCCCAGGAAGAAGCTGCCGAGGCCGTTTTAGCAGGCAAAGTTGTGAACGGGGACGTGGTGGTGATCCGTTATGAAGGACCGCGAGGCGGACCGGGCATGCAGGAAATGCTTTCGCCGACCTCAGCTTTGAAAGGACGTGGGATTCGTGCGGCCTTGATTACGGATGGTCGTTTCTCGGGAGGAACGCGAGGACTTTGTATTGGTCACATTTCTCCGGAAGCTGCCGCAGGCGGGCCGATTGCTGCGATTAAAAACGGAGACATTATCGAGATTGATGCGGAGAAAAGAACCTTGAACGTTGCGATACCGGCTAAAGAGATTAAGAAACGGCTTTCCAAACTCAAACCTTTTGTCCCTAAAGTGACAGGGGGATGGCTTGGAAGGTATGCCCGTCATGTTTTGAGCGCTCATACGGGTGCTGTGATGGATAATGTGAGGATAACAAAATTAAAAGGGAAATAAAGGAGAGAGAACATGATTAGTGAGAAGATGGTGAAAGCGATCAACGAACAAATCAATAAAGAAATTTATTCCGCTTATCTCTATGCCGGGATGGCGATTTATGCTGGTTCGGTGGGATTGAACGGAGTGATGAACTGGTTTCAGCTTCAGGCCAAGGAAGAACTGGGGCATGCCGCAAAGTTCATGGCATATGTAAATGAGCAAGGCAGTCGTGTTATGTTGAAGGCCATTGATGCGCCGGATCAGAAGTTTACTTCGGTGGCGAGCCTTTTCGATAAAACTCTTGAGCATGAAAAAGAAGTCACCGCGTCGATTAATAGCTTAGTGTTCCTGGCTAAAAAAGAGGCAGATTATGCGACCGACGGCTTGCTCCAGTGGTTTGTGAAGGAACAGGTAGAGGAAGAAGCGAGCGTGGCAGATATTATTCAAAAGCTTGAGATCGGTGGAAAAGCCGGGAATTCGCTCCTCATCTTGGATGGGATTCTGGCACAGAGAAAGTAAATACGGAGATCCAAAAAATGAAGGCGTTACCGATAACAAAGAACATATGGTGGGTGGGGGCCATTGATTGGGGCGCGCGTCATTTCCATGGACACACCTACACGACAAAACGCGGTACTACCTACAATGCGTACTTGATCATTGATGAGAAAATCACGTTGATCGATACAGTTTATGGCCCCTTTGCCGCAGAAATGATGGAGCGGATTAAAACAATCGTTCCGCTCGAGAAAATCGACATCATTATCGCCAACCATATTGAACCAGATCATTCCGGAGCCCTTCCGGAACTTTTGAAACATTGTCCGCAAGCCAAGGTCTATGGAAGTGCCAAAGCGGGTATCGGATTGGAGCAGCATTATCACCTCAAACTGGATTTTCAGACTGTCAAGACCGGGGACAAACTAAGCCTTGGGAAAAGGACACTTACTTTTATTGAAATTCCGATGATTCACTGGCCGGACAGCATGATGAGTTATCTCGTGGAAGAGCAAATCCTTTTTTCCAATGATGCGTTCGGGCAGCATTATGCCACCAGTGAGCGGTTCGATGATGAGGTGCCGCAGGAAACCCTGATGGAAGAAGCGGCAAAATATTTTGCCAACATCCTGTGGCCTTTTAGCCACCTCATCACGAAACGGCTTGCTGAGATAGAGCAGATGAATCTGCCGATCCGTATGATTGCCACATCCCATGGTCTGAGTTGGCGAAAAAATCCAGACAAGATTGTAGAGGCCTATCAGCATTGGGCTGCGAATGAAACTAAACCAAAGGTTGTGATTGCGTATGAAACCATGTGGGGCGCAACGGCCAAAATGGCGCAGAAGATCGCAGAAGGGATTGCGGATGCTGGGGTTCGTTATGAGCTTTATGATGTGGCGCAGGCGGATCGTACGGAAGTGATTTATGATATGTTCGATGCCAAAGCCTACATCGTAGGTTCCTCGAATCATGACAGCGGGATTCTGCCGAATATGGTTTCGTTTATGGAGTTTTTGAAAGGGTTACATCCGAGAAATCGCATCGGTTGCGCCTTCGGTTCGTACGGATGGTCCGGTGTGGCCATTCAGAAATTGGAAACTATCCTTAAAGAAGCCGGGGTGGAGATTGTTCAACCGGCTCTTTCAATTCAATATGTCCCGGACGAATCCCAATTGGCCCAATGCTATGAATTTGGGAAGAAAGTGGCTACACTGGTTCTCAATCAATGATTTATTGAAAACGAATGCGGCACGAAGCAAACCCTAAAAGAGGGAGGAAGCTAAGCGCCGGACTCGTAAAAAAAAGCTAACGCTATGGAAACATTCGAATCTATTTCAAAAAGGGCAAGCGTTCGCGAATACCTCAATCAACCTGTCCCGAAAAATCTGCTTGAAAAACTCGTGGATGCCGGCCACCGTGCGCCAACAGCTCGAGCCATCGAACCTTGGGAATTTGTGGTGGTGACCGAACGCCAGACTTTGGATAAACTTGCCGGGATGATCAGTACGGGCCTTTTTCTGAAACAGGCGACCGCATGTATTATCGTTTTTTGCCAGGATGTGAAATATTATCTCGAGGATGGCGCCGCGGCGACGGAAAATATTCTTCTTGCAGCCACCGATCTTGGATTAGGAACCTGCTGGATTGCCGGAGACAAAAAAGAGTACTGTGAAGAGGTGAAGTCTCTTTTTGGTGTTCCGGCTACTCATAAACTTATCAGCTTGATTTCAGTAGGATGGGCATCCAAAGTACCGAAGCAGCATAAAAAACGAAAACTTGAAGAAGTCTTGCACTGGGAAAAATTCTAACTTATCCACATGAAACGTTTGTTTTGGGGAGGATAAAAAATGCCTTACAAACACACGCAAATCGGATATGTCATTATTGTTTGCATGGCGGTGGGGAGTGTGATTGCCTATTTCAATCATGCGCTGCCTCTTTTTTGGATTATGGCTGCTGCCGGAATTTTTTTTGGAACATTAACGGTTTCAATCGGCAGCGAATCTGTTGAGATATCATTTGGCCCCGGATTGATTCGAAAGCGATTTTCACTGGCAGACATTGAGACTTGTCAGGCGATGAAACAAAGATGCTGGTCCTGGGGTATCCACGGATGGCCTGGGAGGGGCTGGCTCTATAATGTGTCCGGCTTTCATTGTGTAGAACTTAAAATGAAAAACGGTAGAAAATATTACATCGGAACCGACGAGCCGGAAGTATTGGAAAAAGCAATTCATGAGGCCATGCACCTTTCCCTTTACCGCTCCATAAAAATGTCAGAATGAAATCTTAAAAAAATAATGCAAGGATCCGATATTTAACGTATATTACCGCATCATCAACAAAGCGCTTTGACCAGACCTTAGGATCTTTCGAAGAGGCGATGGTTTTTTGAAAAATGTCTTTGAGGGCCGTGGGTTTGGACAAGTGACGAGTCACAAAAGAAGGAGATTTGCAGGAATGGCAAAAGGAAAAGTTAAATGGTTCAATAATCAAAAAGGGTACGGATTCATAACGCCGGAAAACGGCAGCGATGTGTTCGTCCATCACACAGCCATCCAAGGTGAGGGATATAAGACTTTGGAAGAAGGCCAGGATGTTGAGTTTGAGATCACAAAGGGTCCGAAGGGTAATCAAGCGGTTAATGTCGTCAAGGTATAAGAAAACGCTAAAGATCAAAGCCCGGTGTTAGAAGCCGGGCTTTGATCTTTACAAAGACGTCGCAGTGCTTCCTTCCTTATCAAAAATTTTTGAGGAACCAAGGTGCTTTTTCATAGCCTTGTTTCGACAGGATTTTAAAAGCAACCAAGACTGCACTGATTTCCTTGTTTTATTTTTGGTTCACCAAAATCAGTGATGCCTTGGTTTTTTATTTATAAGGATTTTCTTACTTTATGACAAATCAGAAAAGACGAAAAGATGTACGGAATGTCGCGATTGTGGCGCATGTCGACCATGGGAAAACTACGCTTGTGGACGCCCTTTTGAAGCAAAGCGGCGCCTATCAATTCCAGGAGGGCGAGTCGACGATTATGGACTCTAACGATCTGGAACGCGAACGCGGTATTACGATCTTTTCTAAGAACGCCTCATTCCGTTATAAGGATGTGCAGTTCAATATTGTCGATACGCCGGGACATGCCGATTTTGGAAGCGAGGTCGAGCGGATCCTCAAAATGGTTGATGGCGTTCTGCTATTGGTGGATGCTTTTGACGGTCCCATGCCGCAGACAAAGTTTGTTCTCAGGAAATCCCTCGAAATGCATTTAAAACCGATTCTTGTCGTCAATAAAGTGGACCGTCCGAACTGTCGGCCGCATGAGGTGGCGGATATGACGTTCGATCTTTTCTGCGAGTTGAATGCCACTGATGAACAATTGGATTTTCCGATTGTTTATGCTTCCGGGAAAGAGGGTTGGGCTGCCATGTCGCTTGAAGATGAGCGCAAAGACATGACGCCGCTTCTAGAAACGATCCTGCATCGTGTGCTTCCGCCTATTGCAGACTCGGAGCAGCCCTTTCAAATGCTGGTGACCATGCTGGATTATGATAATTATCTTGGCCGCATCGCAATCGGCCGTATTTTTCACGGGCAGATCCGTTCGGGTGATCCTATGGTGGTGATCAAGCATAACGGTGAGGTGCTCCGGGGCAAAGTAACCAAGATCCTCAAGTACCAAGGACTTAAAAAGGTTGAAGCTCAGGATGCGATGGCGGGAGATATTATCACAATCAGCGGGATTGATGAGGTCAAAGTGGGTGAAACACTTGCGTCGCCGGAAAAACCGGAAGCCTTGCCGACCCTGAAGATTGATGAGCCGACTATCTCTATGAATTTTTCCCACAACACCAGTCCGCTTGCCGGGAAAGACGGAGGACGGTTTCTGACATCGCGGCACATCCGCGAAAGGCTTGCACATGAAGCCATGATGAATGTCGGGATTAAAGTTGAGGAAGTGGAGCAAGGAGAGCGTTTCAAGGTTTCCGGCCGGGGAGAATTGCATCTTGCGATCCTGATTGAGACGATGCGCCGGGAAGGCTATGAGATGGAAGTCTCGCCGCCTAAGGTAATTTTAAAAACCATAGACGGAGAAATTTTCGAACCGGTGGAAGAAGTGACGGTCGAAGTGGATCCGGGGTACCAAGGATCTGTGATCGAAGCTTTGGGAAAAAGACGCGCGGAGATGAAAAGTATGCATGCCGGTTCTGTCGGAGGAACGATCCGCATGGAATTCCTGGTTGCGTCGAGGGCTCTTCTTGGTTTTCGCAATGAATTTATGGTCATGACACGCGGTACGGGGATGATGTACCAGAACTTTTTTGAATATCAGGAGTTTAAAGGAGAGATGCCAAGCCGCCAATCCGGTGTTTTGATTTCACAAACAGCCGGCAATGCGGTGGCCTATGCGCTTTGGGGGCTTCAAGAACGCGGTGAGATCTTTGTGAATCCCGGTCACGAGCTTTACGAAGGGATGATTGTGGGTGTGAATAACAAAGGCAATGATCTGGTGGTCAACGCGATCCGCGAGAAGAAACAATCCAATATGCGCTCGTCCGGAGCCGATGAGGCGATCCAGTTAATTCCGCCGCGGGAAATGACGCTTGAATTTGCTTTGGAATTTATCGAAGAAGACGAGCTGGTGGAGATCACGCCTAAAAATATTCGGTTGAGGAAAAGGCACCTCACGGAAAATGGGCGAAAGACCGTGGCACGTCAGGCGGCAGGCAAAAGACTTTCTTCGTCTTAGTTTGTCGTTTTGAATTTACTTCTATTATATAATCATGCGCGTCATACAGGAGATGACAATATGAAACAACTACTCGTTCTTTCGTTGTGTTTTTTTACAGCCGGATGTGCAACCCATGTTGCTAAGGAAATACCAACCAATACCAAAAGTATGGCATCTGTCCCTCCAATAGTAGTCTCTGAACCTCGAAAGGAAACAAGCATCGTGAAGATTAAAATCGAAACTTCTCTGGGAGATATTTACGCAGACCTTTACAAGTCCGAAGTACCGAAAACCGTTGAAAATTTTGTAACGTTAGCCAAAAAAGGTTTTTATGATGGAATTATTTTTCATCGGGTCATTCCTGGTTTTATGATCCAAACCGGGGATCCGACAGGCACGGGTATGGGCGGACCGGGTTATAAGTTCAAGGATGAATTTTCGCCTAAATTGCGGCACGATAAGACAGGTGTTCTTTCTATGGCGAATGCCGGTCCGAATACAAACGGAAGCCAATTCTTCATTACGGAAGTACCCACGCCTTATTTAGATGACCGCCACTCTGTGTTCGGTCAGGTGACCCAGGGTATGGATGTGGTCAATAAGATCGCCAGAGTTCCTCGTGACGGCCAGGACAGGCCCAAACAGGATGTCGCCATGACGAAGGTGACGATCATCGAGGAGTAAATCTCTTCTTCTAAACGGGAGACATGGCTGTCCGTATGCATGATACAGTTTGGGACGTGATGGTCGTTGGTGCCGGCCCGGCCGGGCTCATGGCCGCGATCACTTGTGCCAGAGGTTCGCTTCGGGTTCTTGTTCTCGAGGCTAAAGAAAAGATCGGAGCCAAACTCCTGATTTCAGGCGGTGGACGTTGTAACATCACAAACCTGAAAGTCAGCGAACGGGATTATCAGAGCGGCCAGTCTCGTACTGTCAGAAATATCCTCAGAGCATTTCCTCCCGAACGGGCTCTGGATTTCTTTAAGGAGCTGGGTGTGACAATGGTTCTGGAAGAGGGAACGAAATTCTTTCCGAAGGACCAATCTGCGAAGACGGTTCTCAATGCCTTGCTTCAGGAAGCGGATCGCTGTGGCGTGCATATGGAGAGATCGAGAAAAGTCAACAGCATCTCCTGTCATCAAAACCTTTTTCAGGTGCAAGGAAACGGTTTTCAATATAACTCAAAAACAGTTATCATGGCCACCGGTGGACTTTCTTATCCCGGAACTGGCAGTGATGGTACGGGCTATGAGTTGGCAAAAAAATTCAGGCACAAAATCGTTTCAACCATTCCCGCATTGACTCCACTCACGACGGATGATCCTGATTGGAAAAGTCTTTCGGGGATTACGTTGCCGGTCATTTTAATGCTTGAAGTCAACAATCAAGAAATAGCATCGAGTGCGGGCCCTGTGCTTTTTACGCATAGGGGATTCAGCGGGCCTGCGGTGCTGGATATCAGCGGTGCCTGGCTTCGGTGCCATGCAAAAGAAAAAAAGCTTCGGGTAAATTTTTTACCGGAAAAAAATGAGACGGCATTACGCCGGGAATTCATAGAAGCTTTGAAGGAGCATCCTAAGTGGAGTTGGAAACGCTTTCTTGCTCTTTATTTCCCTGACAGATTAGTCGAAGTGCTTCTGCGTAAGCTGGATATGCCTCCTGGCTTGCAGATTATCCACACCTCAAAAGAGGAAAGAGAAGATCTCTTGAAAGGCCTGCTCCATTTTTCGTTGCAAGTGACGGGATCATTGGGTTATGAAAAAGCGGAAGTGACGTCCGGTGGGGTGGATCTCGCGGAAGTGGATAGCAAAACGCTTGAGTCCAAGCGGTGCCCCGGGCTTTTTTTCGCGGGAGAGATCTTGGATGTGGACGGACGGATCGGGGGATTCAATTTTCAGTGGGCTTGGGCAAGTGGGTTTGTGACAGGAATGACGATTTCAAAGAAACGGGGTTCCCCTTAAGTGAAAAATTTTTTTTGCCGTTATCTAAACAATAATTCTATAGCCATGCCGTGCTTTTACGGCTAAAGTATTGGCTCTTGAAGCGATTTAATTTTATGAAAATATTAGTGACGCTGTGAGGATGGATATGAAAAAAAATCTTTTCCTTTTTCTTGTTTTTCTTTCTATTTTTTCAACTGCTTGGGCAGAGGAAGATCTTCCGCCGCTTCCGAAAGGGCCGTTGCTTTTAACGAGCGCGACGCCTGCGATGCAGGAACCGGAATACTGGATCAAAAGGATCCCGAATGCGGAAAAACCTATTAAAACGTTCGAGCAATTGAAGCATTTTAATGATGAAATCCGCGCCTTGATCAACGAATGTGTGGATGTTTTTAAACTGGACAGGGTTCGACCGGGAAAACAAATCACGGATACCCTCAAACTCGAATTTGATACGATCCGGAACCGGAAGCTTTTCGGAGTGGATGATAAGTATATCAAGAAGGATTTTTTCGACGAAGAAATCAAGCCGCTTGTCCAGATTGATAAAGTTCCGGAAAGAATCAAAATGAAGTGGGGTGTTACGACGCGCGCGACCTCGGTGCGCGCATTGCCCGTGGATGTCAAAATGCTTGAAGAAAAAGGCGATGTCGAATTCGATCAGCTGCAGTTTACATTGATCAAACTTTGGACGCCTGTCGGAATTTTTCACAAGTCGAGTGATGGAAAATGGTTATATGTCCAGGCGCCCTATGTCCGCGGCTGGGTGAGAGCGAAAGATATAGCCCTATTTCCGGAGCGGGAGGATATCAAGAAGTATCTCCGGGCGGGGCATTTTTTAGTGGTGACGGGCGAAAGCATTCGCGTCTATCGGGACATGGCGCTCCAGGAAATGATTTATCGTCCTACCATGGGAACTTTGATCCCGCTTGTGGCTTCAGCGCAAAAAGCCGAACAGAAATCAGAGGGGATCTCATCCGTAAAATCTGCCGGACCTTACACGGTTTGGATGCCTTTTCGCAAGGATGACGGTAGCGTAGGACTGATGAAAGGTTATGTCAGCCGGAAAAGTGATGTGACCAAAGGTTATCCCGTTTACAGTCAAGCGAATCTGATCCGCCAAGCTTTTAAACTTTTGGGAGCAAGGTACGGATGGGGCGGCCAATATAACGGGCGTGATTGTTCGGGATTCGTGCATGATGTTTTTTTGAGTCTGGGAGTAGATTTGCCCCGGGATTCCAAACAGCAAGCTTTGGTGGGGACACAGCTTGGATTTTTCCAGCCTTTTCAGGATGATGCTGAGAAAAAAGCTGTTTTAAAAGCCGCGCGTCCGGGGATCACACTGCTTAAGATGCCGCACCACCAGATGATGTATCTCGGTACGGTAAATGACCAGTTTTATGTGATTCATTCGACATGGGCTGAGCGAACAGGCCCGGATAAGCAGTTGGATGAAAAGCGGAGGATCAATCAGGTGGTTGTTTCTGACCTTGAGTTAAACGGTCGTTCGTATGTCGGTTCTCTTTTTGATAGGATTATTTCCATGAATGAGGTCGATTAAAATGATGGGAAAAAGATTTTTCATATTTTTAATGCTGCTTTTGATGCTATTTCCCGTGTGCCTTGTTCATGCCGAAAAATTTGAATCGGAAGAAAAAAAATTTTCTATCGAACCGCCTGCGGAGTGGATGCAGTTACCGCTTGGCTATGAAAGCGTGGCAGTCTCCTATGGGAAAAAAGGGACTTTGGCTACTTTTCATATCTCGGCACGAGACCTTGAAGACGGCAAAACGCTGGAGTCCCTTAAATGGGAAGATCTTTTTAGCCCGGAATTCAATTCCATTGATATCCATACACAAGGTGTGACAATGATTGGCGGTAAAAAGGCCAGGTTTTGTATCTATTCGCTGAAGCCCGGTGCCTTCAAAACAAAAATGGAAGGAAAACTAGCGGGCAAGTACATGAACGGCATTCTGATTCATAATCAAGAGCTTTATTCCATTACCTTTAAAGATACGGAAGACGGATTCAGCATGAATTACCCATCCTATATGGCCGCAATTCGAACACTCCGGTTCAGTGAACCATCTCAACCTATGTCGGGAGGACCCCATGACCTTCCAGGAACTTCTTCAAGCAATTAAGTCATTTAAAAACGAAGAAAACCGAGCTTTTACGGACGACTACTTGGAAGTTGTTATCGCCAAAAGTAAAATTCAGCAGTACCAAACGGTTCTTGAAACTTTCTTTGGTTTGCCGCTGAAGCCTGAAGGTCAGGCGCCTTCTCCGGAGGCGAATCTGCATGCAAAAGCCTACGGTGGCATCCATGATAATCAAACTATGTACTTGCGGAAAGACAACGGAACGACAGCGCTCGCATTTTTATGGCCTTGGGGAAACGGTTCGCTTGTGACGCTGAAGGTCTTTTCGGAAAAGTAAGCGCCTATCAAAGGTCCTTTTTGCTGAATTATCGGACCCAACGACATGTCTGCTGTGTTCATCCTCTACGGAAAGAGGATATTTTTTTTGATTTAAACTGGACAAAATTAGTCTGGTTTGGTAAGCTTACCCTAATGAGCATCGAGGTTTAAAATGAAATTTACGAGTAAGACAGAGTATGGGGTTCTTTGCCTGGCGCACATGGCAAAAAAGGCCTGGCCCGATTCCGTGACGGTCAAGGAGATCTCAGGGGAGGAAGGTTTTTCTACAACGTTTACGGAGAAAATTCTTCAAAATCTTCGTCGATCCGGGATTGTCACTTCCCAACAAGGAAATCGTGGCGGGTGGATGCTGACGCGGCCGCCTGCAGAGATCAATCTGAAGGAAATTATTGAGGCTCTTGAGGGAAGCACCTTTGAGGTTTTTTGTGCACCGAAGCGCCGGAGAAATATTGTTTGCACGCATTTTTCTTTGTGCAAGCTTAAACCAATTTGGTATAAAACACAAAAGACCCTGGATGATCTTTACCAGACCATTACGCTCGAAATGATTGCCGAGGATGTCACCCATCACGGAGCCAAACCGGAGCTTGTTCCCAGTGCGAGAGGCAAAAGATGACAGATCCCGAATCGTTTCTCAAAAAAGAATATCCTTATGGGTTTGTAACCCCCATCGAGTCTGACACCGCGCCGCGCGGATTGAATGAGGATATCATCCGCTTTATTTCCAAGAAGAAAAATGAACCGGAATTCCTTTTCGAGTGGAGGCTTAAGGCTTATCGGGCATGGCTTAAGATGAAGGAACCTCATTGGGCGAATGTCGAGTATCCGGCTATCGATTATCAGGATATGATTTATTATTCGGCGCCTAAACAAAAAAAGGATGGACCTAAAAGCCTCGAAGAAGTGGATCAAGAAATCCTCCGGACCTACGAGAAATTGGGGATCCCATTGGAAGAGCAGAAGCGTCTGGCCGGTGTGGCCGTGGACGCTGTGTTTGACAGCGTTTCCGTGGCCACGACTTTCAAGGAAAAACTCAAGGAATTCGGGATTGTTTTTTGTTCTTTTTCGGAAGCGGTTCAGCATCATCCGGACCTTGTGAAAAAATATCTCGGTTTGGTGGTGCCGCCGACGGATAATTTTTTTGCCGCGCTGAATGCCGCAGTTTTTAGCGACGGGTCTTTCTGCTATATCCCGAAAGGGGTCCGCTGTCCGATGGAGCTTTCGACTTATTTTCGCATCAATGCGGCAGATACCGGGCAGTTCGAACGTACATTGATCGTAGCGGACGAAGGGAGTTCCGTCAGTTATCTGGAAGGTTGTACGGCTCCGATTCGTGATAAAAACCAGCTTCATGCGGCCGTGGTCGAACTTGTGGCGCATGAACGTGCCCAGATCAAATATTCGACGGTTCAAAACTGGTATGCCGGAGACAAGGATGGAAAAGGCGGGATCTATAATTTTGTGACGAAGCGCGGGCTTTGCCAGGGTTCGCATTCCAAAATCTCCTGGACTCAAGTTGAAACCGGTTCCTCGATCACATGGAAATACCCGAGCTGTATTTTGAAAGGGGATTATTCGACCGGAGAGTTTTATTCCGTGGCCGTAGTCAACAATCGCCAGCAGGCAGATACGGGCACCAAAATGATTCATCTTGGGAAAAACACTAAAAGTACGATTATTTCCAAAGGGATCTCCGCAAGGTTTGGAAAAAATACTTATCGCGGGCTGGTGCGAATCACCCCTGGTGCAAAGGGTTCACGCAATTACACGCAGTGCGATTCGCTTTTGATGGGTGATCAGTGCGCGGCGGATACTTTTCCGTCCATTGAGGTGAACAATCGGACATCGCAGGCGGAGCATGAGGCAACGACTTCCAAGATCAATGAGGATCAGCTTTTTTACTGTAAACAGCGCGGAATGTCCGAAGAAAATGCTATCTCCATGATCGTTCATGGTTTCTGCAAAGAAGTTTTCAAGAATCTCCCTATGGAATTCGCGGTCGAAGCCTCACGACTTTTAGGTGTGAGTCTTGAGGGCAGTGTGGGTTAATACCATTTCACGCACCCGGTGTGTGATGTGGGGTACCATAGGGCATACCGGGTGTGTGAAAGAGGTTGGAGGAAAGTTATGCTGGAAATAAAAAATTTACATGTAAGTGTTGGAGATGTGGAAATCCTCAAAGGCATCGATTTGAAAGTTGAGGGCGGAGAAGTTCATGCCGTAATGGGGCCGAACGGCTCCGGGAAAAGTACACTGACACGCGTTTTGGCTGGTCATCCAGCCTATGTCGTGACCGAAGGTCATGTGACTTATGAAGGGAAAAATCTTTTGGATCTCTCCGTCGAGGATCGTGCGCGTCAGGGCGTCTTTCTTGCTTTTCAGTATCCCATTGATATCCCGGGTGTGAATAACGCTTATTTTCTCAAAACGGCTGTCAACGAAATCCGGAAAGCCAAAGGGCTGGAGGAACTGGATGCTATGGAATTTCTGGAATTCCTCAAAGAGAAAATGAAAATCGTGGAAATGGATGAAGGATTTTTGAACCGTCCGGTGAATGAAGGTTTTTCGGGAGGCGAGAAAAAACGCAACGAAATCCTTCAAATGGCGGTTTTGAATCCCAAACTGGCGATCCTGGATGAAACGGATTCCGGTTTGGATATCGACGCTTTAAAGATCGTTTCAGAGGGAGTGAATCGGCTTCGCCGTCCGGACCGCTCTATCATTCTCGTAACCCATTATCAGAGGATGCTCAATTACATTACACCTGATTTTGTACATGTGCTGATGGGGGGCAAGATCGTGAAATCCGGTGGAAAGGATCTCGCGCTGCAACTGGAGGCGAAAGGTTATGAATGGATGAAGGATTAGGTGGGGAATATTTATGACGGAACTGGCTGGGACAAAACAATATTTAGATGCTTTTGAGCATTTTAGGGGGCATTTAAAAGAAGAACCTTCATGGCTTCGGGAAATGCGGGTCGAGGCAATCGCGCACTTTGCCGAACAAGGATTTCCAAGCACCCGACAGGACGCATGGCGTTATACCGATATGGCAAAGGTTCGTGATTCGGAGATTGCTTTTGACCCTGTCTCGGATGCCTCTGCCTATGGAGAGATCAAGAAATTTAAGCAAACGCACAAAGGATTTTTCCTCTTTTTCATTAATGGACAATATGCGGAAAATTATTCTTCAATTCCCCAGGGTGTTCGGGTTCTCGGGCTTCGGGAAGCCGCCGCTTCGGAGGAGAAGCTTTTAAAAAAATATTTTTTTTGTAAAACATCCGAAATCAAGCGTGATGCCTTTGAGGCCCTCAATGAAGCTTTTTTTGACCGGGGTATTTTTATTCATGTTTCCGAACGGAAAAAGCTGGTGGAGCAAATTCATATCGTATCCATAGCGGCTTCCGACAACGATCAGGTTTTTTTAACACCGCGGGTTCTAGCTTTGGTGGGACGCGACAGTCAGGCAACTTTTGTGGAAAGCTATGTGGCGGGCAATGACCGGCCTTATTTCACCAATGCCTTTGCGGAGATTTTTTTAGATGAGGACGCGATACTGGAGCATTTTAAAATCCAGCAGGAGGGCAAAAATGCTTTTCATGTAGCGAAAAAACACATCCGTCAGGCGGGTGGCAGTAGTTTTGCTTCCATGACCTTATCACTTGGAGCTAGGCTGATGCGGGATGAATCTCGTGTGGAGCTTGCGGGGCCAGAGGCACAAAGCCATTTGAAAGGTCTTTATCTTGCAGAACAGGAGCAGCTTCTTGATCACCACCTTTTTATGGACCATCAGCAGCCGTCCTGCAGGAGCAGGCAGCTTTTTAAAGGAATTTTGTCGGGAAATTCGAGGGGTGTCTTTAGCGGGAAAATTCTTGTTCGGCGAGGGGCTCAGCAAACTGACGCGCAGCAGACGAATAGGAATCTCTTTCTTTCGGACGGCGCAAAAGTGGACACGCAACCGCAGTTGGAGATTCTTGCGGATGATGTAAAATGTAGCCATGGGGCTGCGGTGGGTCGCCTGGAAGAAGATTCGGTTTTTTATCTGAAGTCTCGCGGGATCAGTGAAAAGAAAGCAAACTATATGTTAGCCCAGGGATTTGCTCAAGAGATGATCCGGGATATCGCGCCAGGTTCCTTTGAGGATCTATTGGTGCGTTTCGTGAACGAGAAATTGGAAAAACAATTTGCCGATTTTGAGGATCCAAAATGAATGCTTCTATAAATCAGCAATCAACATGGAATGTGCAAAAAATCCGTCAGGATTTTCCGTTGCTTCAAGAACAAGTATACGGAAAGCCGCTTGTTTATTTAGACAATGCAGCGACGACTCAGAAGCCAGCAGTTGTGATCGAGACGATCGGACAGTTTTATGCTAAGGAGAACGCGAATATTCATCGCGGGATATTCTGTTTAAGCGAGCAGGCGACTAAGCGTTACAAAAGTGCCCGGCATAAAATCCAGGAATTTATTCATGCATCTTCCGATAAAGAAATTATTTTTGTGCGCGGAGCCACAGAAGCGATCAACCTTGTGGCGCAATGCTATGGGAAGTCTTTTCTCAAGCGGGGGGATGAGGTGCTCATTACCCATATGGAACATCATTCCAACATTGTTCCCTGGCAAATGCTAGCGGAAACGAACGGTATCAAACTCACAGTCGTTCCCATCAATGATCATGGGGAGCTTATGATGGAGGAGTTTCAGAAGCTTCTGACGGACAAAGTGAAATTGGTCTCTGTCGTCCATGTCTCAAATGCCCTGGGGACCATGAATCCCGTCAAGGAAATCATCAATGCCGCACATGGAAAAGGAATTCCTGTGCTGGTGGATGGGGCGCAGGCTGTGGCTCACACGAGAGTGGATGTTCAGGAATTAGACTGCGATTTTTATGCGTTTTCGGGGCATAAGCTCTTGGGGCCGACTGGGATCGGTGTGCTATACGGGAAGAAAAACCTGCTTGAGAAAATGCCTCCTTATCAGGGCGGAGGCGATATGATTCGTTCCGTGACGTTTGAGAAAACAACTTACAATGATTTGCCTTACAAATTTGAAGCCGGGACGCCGCATATCGCGGGCGTGATCGGGCTCGGCACGGCTGTGGAATATATCCAGTCGATCGGGCTGGACAGGATCGAAGCTTATGAACAGGAACTTCTCAAATATGGAACAGAAAAGCTTTTGCAGGTGCCGGGTCTCAGGATGATCGGGACCGCTGCAAAAAAATCCGCGATCCTTTCCTTTGTCCTCGGGGAAGCGCATGCCCATGATATCGGTACTATCCTGGACCGGCAGGGGATCGCGATCCGCGCGGGACATCACTGCGCGATGCCGGTAATGCAGCGGTTCAAAGTGCCGGCAACGACACGCGCCTCGTTGGCTTTTTATAATACCTTTCAGGAAATAGACCGTCTCGCAGAAGCTCTGCGGGAAGTGATTGAGGTGTTCAAGTGAACGGTGACATCCGGGAACTTTATCAGCAGATGATCATGGACCACAATAAAAGCCCGCGGAATTTCCACCCTCTAGAAAATGCGGACCGCATTGCGGAAGGATATAACCCGCTTTGCGGCGATCATTTTAAGGTCTATGTCAAAATGGAAGGAGATGTGATTAAGGATATCAGTTTTGACGGGGCGGGCTGCGCGATCTCAAAGTCTTCGGCATCCATGATGACTACGGCGCTCAAGGGAAAAAGCAGACAGGATGCGAGGGCTCTCTTTGCAGAAGTGATCAAAATGCTTTCCCGGAAAATCGATGAGCCTTTTGATCCCGGCAAAGTTGGAAAATTGTCGATACTCGCCGGAGTGTGTGAATTTCCAACGCGTGTCAAATGTGCCTCTCTGGCATGGCATACGATGCTTGAAGGATTGGAGCCCACCGGAAAACAAGTCACCACAGAATCATGATGGCCGATATTCCACCTCAGGATCCTATAGAAAAGCAGGTATGGGACCAACTGCGTCTTTGCTATGACTATGAAATTCCGGTCAATATCGTGGAATTGGGTCTTATCTATGGCGTGACATTCACCGATCTGCCCGAAGGTAAACAAGCGACCATTCAAATGACGTTTACCAGCCCGATGTGCCCGATGGGGGATGTGATCAAGAAAGATATTGAGCGCCGGGTATCGGCTATTCCCCATGTGAGAAAAGTTTTAATCGAAATCGTCTGGGATCCGCCGTGGGATCAAACAAGGATGAGTGAAGCGGCAAAGCTGCAATTAGGGCTGATGTAATGACCGCCACAAGCGAATAATCTACTCTTGATATCTGCTGAAAATATGATAAAACATAGTACTTTTGTCGCAAGAAATCATTTCTGAAAAACTCAGCGAAGCCGTTCTAGTGGAGGATGATTTATGGATAAAAAAGAGCTCTACGAAAAGTCTGAAGTGATCATCAATGATACTTTTGAAGTGATAAAAAAGTATGCCAAGATTTTGGCTGAAAAGACGGGAGAAGCTGCCAGTATTACGAAGCTTTTGATCCGCAAGAAGACCTTGGAGTATCAGATTGCTAAGTGTTTTTCAAGGCTTGGTAATCAGGTGTATCAGCAGATGGTACGGCAAGGAGAAGCTGTTTCGTTAAACAGTCAAGACATCCAGAAGATCGTGGACGAGGCAAAAAAGCTTGACGCAGAATTGGCACAAGTGGAAGTGGTTTTGGAAAAGGAGCGGAAAGCCATCACCGCGAAACCCAAAACTGCCAAGCGGAAATCTTGATTTAAAAACATCCTGTATAAAGTACATGCGAGCGTGGTGAAATTGGCAGACACACCAGCTTGAGGGGCTGGCGCCGCAAG